>ERZ773183.288-NODE-288-length-63504-cov-9.666236_pt1 | contig 63504 bp, 61 predicted proteins | sample MGYA00580532_ERZ773183 | MGnify/ENA primary metagenome ERZ773183 (study PRJEB29015, sample SAMEA2737791) | human gut metagenome | biome: human gut; feature: human-associated habitat; material: faeces | place: China | collected 2012 ...
TGTCTCTTTCCGAAGAAGCAATCACTCTTCAGCGTGCTGCGCACGATCTGATGTACTTGGGTATGGACGGGAGTCCCATTTATAGCGATGACCTTTCCCGTCGTAACGGTGAGGTTTACCGCCTGACTACAGCTTTGTATAATTCCGGTGTCAAAGGTTCCACAGTTGAGGAACAGGCGAATGTCTGTCTTGCTCTTCTGATGGGGTACAATGCTTCTTTCATTGATCACGGTGAAAAGCAGGAGCATGTTCAGGAAGTATTGAATCGTTGTTGGGACATCCTTGAAACTCTTCCCGCTTCTCTGTTGAAGCTCCGTCTACTTACTGCTTGCTATGGTGAAGTGTTCGATGAGCCTTTGGCTAATGAGGGGCATGCTATTATTGTTTCTTGGGATTCTGTATCGATTACGTCTGAACAGGAAGAAGCTATTGCAGAGTTTCAAAATGTGATTGATAATCCTTGTCCTTGGGAATATCTTGACGAATGAAGAGTAGATGTCTAAATAGAAATGGTCGATATTTATTTAAGTGATTGATGAATTATTATTAGACAGATAATGAATATAATAAAAACAGAGATAGAAAGTGTGGTGATTATTGAACCACGCTTATTTAAAGATGACCGTGGATATTTTTTCGAATCTTTTAATCAAAAAGAGTTTGAAGAAAAAGTCTGCGATACGACTTTTGTTCAAGATAATGAATCTAAATCAAGCTATGGAGTTATTCGCGGTTTTCATTTTCAAAAACCACCTTTTGCTCAAAGTAAACTAGTCAGAGTTGTAAGAGGTGCCGTTTTGGATGTAGCTGTAGATATTCGTAAAGGTTCTCCTACATTTGGTAAGCATGTTGCAGTAGAATTGACAGAAGAAAATCATCGTCAATTTTTTATTCCTCGTGGTTTTGCTCATGGTTTTTCCGTATTAAGTGATGAAGTTATTTTCCAGTATAAATGTGATAACTTTTATGCGCCACAATACGAAGGTGCTATTGCCTGGAATGATCCTGTTTTAGGAATTGATTGGGAGATACCAAGGGAAAAAGCGATTCTTTCGGAGAAAGATTCTTGCCATTCGGTCTTGAGAGATGCTGATTGGTTATTTGATTATCAAGAAAAACTATATTAATATGACATTTAAGCGCAATATTCTTATTACTGGTGGTGCCGGATTCATAGGCTCTCATGTGATTTGTCTTTTTATAAATAAGTATCAATGTAATGGAAACTCTTTCCTTGTTGCAAGAAGCTAAATTAATTTGGGAAGTTCGTCCTGAAAGATATGAAGGAAAACGCTTTTATCATATTTCAACAGATGAGATATGTGTATTACAGGTTGATGGAACATGTTTTACTGAGTTTACTAAATACGATACACATCGTCTATATTCTACGAACAAAGCGAGTAGCGATTATTTTGTCCGAGATTATATGAGATAATGTATCAAACCAAAACAATAGTGTCATTAAAGCAAAAAACTTTATTAGGGGTCTTTTGGAGTAGTATTGAACGTTTCTCGGTTCAAGGCTTTCAGTTTCTGATACAGATTGTAATGGCTAGAATTCTCTTGCCTTCTGATTATGGGGTAATTGGAATTCTGATTGTTTTTTTAGCAATTTCTCAGTCTATCATTGATAGTGGTTTTTCTAATGCGTTGATACAGAAAAAGAATAGGAATGAGTTGGATTATTCCACTGTTTTCTATTTCAATATTGCAATAGGAATCTTCCTATATGCACTTTTGTTTTTTCTTTCTCCATTTATCGCATCTTTTTATAACAATCCCGTATTAGAACCTGTGATGAAGGTTATTTCCATCAATCTGCTAATTTACTCTTTGGCTGTGGTTCCTAAAGCTAAATTAGCAGTTTGCATTGATTTTAAGACACAAGCTAAAGCTTCTGTTTTGGGAGTCGTTTTTGGTGGGACTGTTGGAATTATATTGGCTTATACAGGTTATGGAGTGTGGGCCATTGTTATACAAGCCACTGTAGGAGCATTTATTGAGACATTGTTATTATGGATATTGATCAGATGGAAACCTTTATGGAGTTTTTCTATTTCGTCTTTTAAAAGCCTTTTCTCTTATGGGTCTAAATTATTATTTTCCGGTCTATTGGAGACAATTTACAGGCATCTGTACATTCTTGTAATTGGTAAGAAGTTTCCTACACAGGATTTAGGATTTTATACCCGTGGAGAGTTATTTACGCAGTTTCCTTCATCAAATCTGTCCATAATTATGTCTCGTGTTTCCTTTCCGGTGTTGAGTGAATTTCAGGATGATAATGAAAAATTGAAATATTATTATCGTAAATATCTTCGTGCCTCCGTTTATATAATATTTCCATTGATGACAGGGCTATGTGTTTTGGCTGAACCCTTGGTGTCCCTCGTTTTAACAGATAAGTGGCTTCCTTGCGTTGCTTTGATGCAGATATTGTGTTTTGCATATATATGGTTTCCCATACATACCATCAATTTGGAATTATTGCAAGTAAAGGGACGTTCGGATCTTTTTTTACGATTGGAAATTATAAAGAAAATAGTAGGAGTTATAGTTCTCATCATTACTATTCCATGGGGAATTAAGGTGATGTGTGGAGGGCTTGTTTTTTCTTCTTTCATCTCTCTATTTATAAATAGCCATTACACAAAGCGAGTGATAGGTATGGGATTAAGTGTGCAAATGAAAGAGCTATTGCCTATTATTTTGCTGTCATTTAGTATGGGAGGGCTGGTTTATGGAGTTGGTTTGCTTTTTACTTCAAGTGCTTTGCAGTTGTTCGTTGGGACAACAGTTGGCATTATTTATTATGTTGTTGTCTCCCGTATTTTTAAACAGAATGAAGTCTTGGATTTGTTGCTGTCTGTGAAAAATAAAATATAAATGGAAATTTTAGATTCTAAACCAATTTTGGTTACTTCTCCATTATTACCACCGTTAGAGGAATTTCAGTCTTACTTGGAAGATATTTGGAAACGAAAATGGTTGACTAATAATGGTTATTATCATCAGGAATTAGAAAAAGCTTTGTGTGAGTATCTTGGGGTGGAATACATTTCGCTTTTCACCAATGGCACTTTACCATTAATCACTGCTTTACAAGCAATGAGAATTTCTGGGGAGGTGATAACGACTCCTTATAGTTTTGTGGCAACCACTCATTCCATTTGGTGGAATGGCATACACCCGGTTTTTGTTGATGTAGATCCACTTACCGGAAATTTAGATCCAATGAAGATAGAAGCCGCTATCACACCCAGAACCACTGCGATTATGCCGGTTCATGTCTACGGAACACCATGTAATATAGAGGCAATAAAGGAAATTGCAGATAAGTATGGGCTGAAGGTGATATATGATGCTGCACATGCTTTTGGAGTGAAGCTGAATGGAGAGTCAATTTTAAAGGCGGGTGACATGAGTACACTGAGTTTTCATGCTACTAAGACATATAATACGATTGAAGGAGGTGCTTTGATTTGTCATGATGCTAAAACGAAACAAAGGATTGATTACCTGAAGAATTTTGGCTTTGCGGGAGAGACAGAAGTAGTTGCTCCCGGTATTAATTCTAAGATGGATGAGGTGCGTTCTGTCTATGGTTTGTTAAATCTGAAGTATGTGGATAAAGCTATCCTTTGTCGGCAGAAGAATGCGAATTATTATCGTGAAGCTCTGAAGAGAATAAGGGGGATAAGGTTTATAGAGGATATGAATGGAGTTACACACAACTATTCTTATTTCCCAATTTTTGTGGATGAGAAAGAGTATGGCATAAGTCGTGATCAACTTTATGAGAAGATGAAAATGCATAATGTGCTGTGTCGGCGTTATTTTTATCCTTTAATCAGTTCTTTTTCTACTTATCGCGGGTTGCCCTCCGCCGATCCGGTAAATTTACCTGTTGCTACCCAACTGGCAGAAACAGTTCTCTGTTTGCCTATGCATCATGAACTTACAGAGCAGGAGGTCGAGAGGATTGTGAAAGTTATTAAGAAAAGATAAGTGAGAATGAAATATATTAGATGCCTTTATCATAATCTAAAATTTTTTTATCTGAATATCTTTACAGGGGTAAAAAGATATAAAAAGGTTCGTTCATTATCTTTGAAAGATCGGGACATTGTTTTATTTTATCTTCCTCCTTGTGAAGTTGTTTCGGGGGGGATATTGTCAATCTATTTTTTAATAGAAAATACTCAAAGACTTTTTCCTGATTTTATTGTATTGCCTGTGGTAATGAGTCGGATTCAGCATTATTTTAAAGCTACGTGGTTTAAGAATAATTATTTTATATATAATATATTAGATATAAAATCGAAGCTTTTTACTGCTAAAACAATATTAGTACATATACCAGAGGACTTTTTCTTATCTTTTTCTAAGGATATTGAGAAGTACTTCTCTTCCGATCAGGTGTCTAAATTGAAGATTAATATTTTGAATCAAAATCAAATGCTTGCACCTTCTGGCGATGAGATTCTTACTCACAAACATAAATATGCATCTCTATCTATGACGTTGGCTTTCGAGAAGAATATGTCTAACTCGTATCCATATTTGGATACCCCCCCCTATTTACTGAGTTCTTGGTTCTATGGTAATGAGGTTGAGCTGATTCCTTATGAGCAGAAAGAGAATGTATGTATAATATCGCATGACACTCATCCCATGAAGAAGCAGATAGTAGATGTTATTGAAAATAAGATTGGATTAGAATGTATTGAAATCAGAAATATGAAGTTTGATGATTTTAAAGCATTGCAACGTAAAGCAAAATGGTCTGTTACCTTCGGTGAAGGTTTTGATGGATACTCTGGTGCAGCATATATAAAAGGCGGTATAGGTTTTGGTGTATATGACCCTAATTTTTTTCCAGATAGCATGAAAAAGGAGCTTCCTAAGTCCTTTTTTATATCCTATGAAGATATGTTAGAAAATATTTGTGATGTAATAACTTACATGGATGAAAAAAGCAGATATGAAGAATTTGTGAAAAGGATGCAAGCGATTGTACTATCATATAATTCTCCCGAATTTGTATCTAGAAATTTATATGAGTTTTATAATAATGAGTTTTACGATTAATAATGGATGTTTCTGTAATAATAGTCAATTATAATACCCGTGATTTACTAATTCAGTGTTTGGCTTCAATTCAGAAGCAGACGAAAGATGTGAGCTACGAGACTATAGTTGTAGATAACGCTTCGAGTGATGATTCTGAAGCCTGTGTGAAAAGTACTTTTCAGGATGTAATATTCATAAAGAATGAAACGAATATTGGCTTTGGGAATGCTAACAATCGAGGAGCTCAGATAGCCAGCGGAAAGTATTTATTTTTGCTAAATAGTGATACTGTTTTAGAAAATAATGCGATTAAATATATGTTTGACTTTATGGAGCATAATAGTGATTCTCTTAAAGTTGGTGCTATTGGCGGTCTGTTACGTGATGGTTATGGTCGGATAGCACATTCTTCCAGAGATTTTCCTACTCCTTATAAAATGCTTTGGGAGACTTTATGTTCCTATTGTGGTATAAAATTAGACACAGAACAGAAAGATTTCTTTGGAAAAGATTTTTTCTCTGTTGAATATATAACTGGAGCTGATCTGTTTTTGAAACGTGATCTGTTTGATCGTTTACATGGGTTTGATAAATCTTACTTTATGTATTTTGAAGAGACTGATTTTCAAAGGAGAATGGCTTTATTAGGTTATAAGTCAATGATAATTGCTGAACCTAAAATACTTCACTTAGAAGGGGCTAGCTTCTTTAAAAATGCAAAACAGCAAATTTCTAATGCCCGGCGTATAATGTATGATAAAAGCAAGTTGTTATATGTGAGCAAACATTATAACTATATACAATATTTACTATTCAGAATATCCTATATATCCCTTCGGTTAGTAACTCTATTTGATGTGAAATATACGTTAAGAGAGAGAGTAGAATATATTAGAGCATTGACTAAAAAAGCAATCTGTGAATAAGTTTTGTTATATAAATACTTTTTCGATAGGTTGTCATCATGAGATGATAAATACCTGTTTATTAGAAATGTGTTGTAACATTACTGATAGTATTGATTATTATGGCTGTAAGTCATCAATAGATACTGTACTCAGTGGAACCGAAGTTGGAAGTTGTAAATTGAAACGACATGAATTGTGGCTGCCTCAAAAGGCTAATAAAATAGCGACGGCATTTAGATATATAATCGGGGCATTGTATAATATCTACATATTATTGCGTATTCCCTCAAAATCAACTCTTTTTTTTAGTTTCAATAATGTTATTTTTTTAAATATTCTTAGTTTCCTTCAGAGAAAAAAGAAGCACACTGTTTTCATCTGTTGTCATGGAGAACTGGAACTTTTGTTACCTCAAAAAGGGGGAATAGGATTTTTTGCTGCTTTTTTACGTATGAATGCAAAACTTTTTTTTCTTAAAAAAAATAGATATCTTGATTCCAAGTTAAATTTCATAGTGCTTGGTGATGTCATCTTGGAGAATCTGAAGATATTGCTTCCGGAGCAGTTACATGACCGTTTTTTTAGTGTCGACCATCCGTATCATTTTGAAGATGTAAGATATACAAAAGGTGCTGAACGTGATTTTTATAATATAGGAACGGTTGGGGTGATGAGCCGTTCTAAAGGCGGGGATGATTTGAGTTACATTGCTCAGCATGTAGATATTGATAAGTATCATCTATCCGTAATAGGGAGTGTTGAGTCTGAATACCTAAAGCCTTTTGCTGATTTGGGAATTAAGATGCATCATTCTTATATACCCCGTACACAATTTGAATCAGAGGTGAGGGAATTGGATTTTATTTTATTTTTATATCCTATTGATAGTTATAAAATGATTGCCAGTGGAGCTGTTTTTGATGCTATAAGGCTAAAAAAACCAATAATTGCTATCAAAAATGACTATTTTACTTATTTATTTAGGAAATATGGTCCTTTTGGATATTTGGTTGATTCCAAGGAAGATATAGTAGGAGTTATTGAGATGATTCCATTACTAAATACTGATTTTAGTGATAGTTTTAATATTCTTAGAGGCAGTTTATCTCCTCAAAGGTTGATTTCAGAATTTCAGCAAAAAGTGGATAAATGTTTTTGTTGATAGGTATTTCAGTACTATTAGTATTAGGATCATTAGCTGAAGTTTTAGGGCTTCGTGTTCGTGATAGGAGAAGATTTACTATTGTAATAACTCTCATTCTTTTTATATTTTCTTTTATTCGTTGGGAGCGTGGTCCTGATTGGTTATCTTATTATAATACTTTTCAAGTAACTTTACCTTGGGATTTTACAGATTATTATGGGGCTAATTTTGAATTTGGATACTTTCTTCTAAATGTTTTAACCAAATCTATTTTTGATAATTATACAGTTCTGCTGTTTATTTATGCCTGTATTCTATTTTATTTTCATACGGCTGGGATCTTACAATTTACTAAATATCCCGTAACTGCTTTGTTAATCTCATGGGCAATGGGATTTGCAGGAATGTATTTTGTCAGAAGTGGTATTGCTATAGCTATTTTGTTTTTTTCAATCAAATATATCCAGCAAAGAAAGTTTTTCAAATTTATATTTTTCTTGATTCTGGGAGCGATGTTTCACCGATCGGTATTTTTATTCATCATCGCTTATTTTATATTTCCGTTGAAAATCTCTCCTCGTGTGATGATATTATCAATTATTGGAGCTATCATTTGTGGATTTTTAATAAGTAGAATGCTTCTCTCCCTTGTAAGTGGAGCTGTAGGAGGAATAATTGAATATAAATTGAATGCATATCTGGGTGATGAGCAAGGAGAGAACTATGGAGTTCAACTTTCTTATACGTCTATTTTGATAAATGGAATTGTAAAGCGTGTTAGTCTTGTGATATTGGGGATATTAATGCTTAAGAAAATGAAGACTATTGATGAGAATTTCAGGGGGTACATTAATTTAATATGGTTTGGTACAATTCTTTATTTTTCAACAGTAATGATCTCTTTGTCATTACCTAGAATGGCATACCCATTTGATGAGGTGCAAATTTTACTTCTTCCATGTATTTACTATTTCTCTAAAAACAAGGAGACTAAGATATTATTTTTTGTTTTACTACTTGCTTTTTTGGTATATAGATTCTGTAATAATTTATATGGGACTTATTATGATTTATATGTACCGTATAAATCTATATTTGATATGAACTTGCCTGTTAATGTATATTAGATGGATAAAATCTCAGTTTGCCTTGCATCTTATAATGGACAACTATTTATAGAGCAACAAATAAAATCGATCCTTGCTCAGCTTTCTGAAAATGATGAGTTGATAGTCTCGGACGATTGCTCTACAGATAGAACGTTGGAAATAATTAGATCATTTAATGACTCAAGAATTAAAATATTGTCAGGCATTAGATATGCATCTCCTATCAGAAACTTTGAAAATGCACTGAAGCATGCAACGGGTGATATTATTTTTCTATCAGATCAGGATGATGTTTGGTTACCTAACAAAGTTAAAGTAATGGCTTCTTATTTTAAGGAATATGATGTGGTAGTTAGCAATTGTTCTATTGTGGATCAAGAGCTCAATGTGATTAAAGAAAAATTCTTTTTCTCTGGAAATGATAGGAAGGGATTTATTAATAATCTCTATGATAATCATTATTTAGGATGTTGCATGGCTTTTAAGAAAGAAGTATTAGATACGGTTCTGCCATTTCCTAAAAAGATTGCGATGCATGACATTTGGATTGGCCTATGCGCAGAGGTTTTTTATAGGTCGATTGCTGTAGATGATGTTTTATTGTTGTATAGAAGACATGGAGGAAATGCTTCGCCTACTTCTGAAAAAAGCAGTGCTTCTCTATGTGTAAAATTGTGGTATCGTTTGTATTTCTTGATACAAATAGGACGTCGTGCTTTATTATGGAGAAAAAAGTAAAACAAAAAAGTGCTCAGGATAGAGTGGTTCTGATAAACCAGTCAACTGGATATTTAATGGTTGATATAGTGAATGCTTATGCCCGGAAATATCCTGATGTTATTTTGTTAGCAGGCAGTTGTAATATATTAGCAAGAGAGTTGGACAAGTCTGTTAAAGTACATAAGATAGCTACCTATATTCGTACTTCATTCTTTATGCGTACGTTAACATGGTTAATAGCCACTCTACAAATTTTTTTCTTGTTGCTTTGGAAATATAGGCACTATAGAATTGTTTATGTAACTAATCCACCTATGTCTTATTTTCCATCATTGATTCTTAAGCGTAAGTATTCTGTTGTCGTTTATGATGTATACCCGGATGCGTTGAATAATATTGGAATACACGAAGGCTCTTTGATATACAAGGCTTGGGCAAAAATTAATAAGTGGATATATAGAAATGCCGATAGGGTATATACACTAAGTGAAGGTATGGCTACTTTGTTGTTAGCGTATTGTGGTAGAGATAAGATATTAGTAATACCCAATTGGATGGGAATGGGCTCTTTGCCTCGGATTGAAAAAATGGAAAATCCTTTTATCTTAAAACATGACCTACTACATAAATTTGTTGTAATGTATTCTGGAAATATAGGATTTACACATAATGTAGCATCTATTATTGAAATAGCAGAAACCTTTAGAGAAGATGATGATATTGTTTTTCTCATCATTGGGGAAGGATTGAAAAAGGCTGAACTAATGTTGTGGGTTAAAGAGAAAGGACTGGAGAATTGCAGTTTCCTGTCATGGCAACCTTCAGAGGAATTGAAATACTCTTTGAGTGCGGCTGATGTATCGATTATAACTTTGACTGATGAAACAGCTTTGGTAAGTGTACCGAGCAAAACCTATAATTTACTTGCGGTAGGCAGTCCTTTGTTATGTATAGCACCCGAAGAATCAGAATTGGCCCGATTGGTAGAGGAACATGGTTGCGGGAAATGTTTTACAAAAGAGAAAGTCATTGAAATGTCGCATTTTGTGAGAGAACTAAAGGCTAATCATAATCTCTGGAAAAGCTATTCTGATAGTTCACTGAAAGCTTCGTTAAGTTATACCTATAGAAATGCAGAACAGTATGTATCGTAGCTTTATTAAGCGTTTGATAGACGTAGTAGTAGTTTCTTGTTTTTTGCTCGTTATTTGGCCAATATTGCTTCTTGTTACTCTTTGGCTTTACTTTGTTAACAAAGGGGCAGGTGCTTTTTTCTTTCAAAAGCGCCCGGGTAAGAATGGGAAAATATTTGAAGTTATTAAGTTTAAAACAATGACAGACGAACGGGATTCGAAAGGGAATCTTTTGCCTGATGCAAAAAGAATAACTAAGGTTGGCAAGCTTGTTCGTTCCACTTCACTTGATGAATTACCTCAATTAATAAATGTACTTAAAGGGGATATGGCATTGATTGGACCGCGTCCGTTATTACCTCAATATTTAGCTTTATATAATGAGGAACAGAGGCGTCGACATGATGTTCGTCCGGGAATAACGGGATGGGCACAAGTAAATGGACGAAATGCAATATCATGGACAAAGAAGTTTGAACTTGATGTGTGGTATGTGGAACATTGCTCTTTCTCTCTTGATTTGAAGATAGTTTTTTTGACGATAAAAAAGATTTTTGTGCGCGAAGGAATCAGTTCGGGAACATCAGCAACTATGGAAGCTTTTACTGGAAATAATTAGTGGATATGAAAGATATAGCAATTTATGGAGCCGGAGGCTATGGACAGGAGGTGGCCTGCCTGATTAAAGCGATTAATGCTGAACAACCTCAATGGAGGCTCGTCGGCTTTTTCGATGATACGAAATCTATTGGGACTGAAGTGCCCTATGGCAGGATATTGGGCGGAATGCAGGACTTAAATATATGGGAGCAGGAATTATCTGTTGTTATGGCTATTGGTAGCCCTGATGCCTTAGTAAAGTTAATAGCACAAATAGTGAATCCATTGGTGGATTTTCCGAACCTCATTGCTCCGGATGTTTTTTTTCATGACAGAGAAAGTGTAAAAATGGGGAAAGGTAATGTTATTTTTTTCCATTCTTTAGTGAGTTGCCATGTGCTGATGGGGGATTTTAATTTATTGAATAATGATGTGTTTGTAGGACATGATTCGATTATTGGTTCTTATAATGTTTTAAATCCTTCGACTCGGATTTCCGGTAATGTTGTAATTGGAAATAATAATTTTTTTGGTGTTTGCTCCATTGTGTTACAAGGGTTGAAAGTGGGAGAGAATACCAAAATAAGTGCGGGAAGTTGCATCTTTAGAAATACAAAAGATAATAATTTATATATAGGGAATCCTGCTGTTACTCGGCTAACTCCAGGTTCTGTACTAAAATAAACTTAAAAAAAATAAGAATTATGAGTTCATTAAAGAAGTATGCAGATGTGTTTGTTGAAACGTTTGAAATCGAGCAAGAAAAATTGGTGGGTCTTCAATATCAGGGTACTGAATTGTGGGATTCGGTAGGACATATGAATTTGATTGCTAATCTTGAAGAAGCTTTTGATATTATGATGGAGACTGATGACATCATTGATCTATCTTCTTACGAGAAAGGTATTGAGATTTTGAAAGAGAAGTATGATGTAAGTTTTGAATAGTAAAATGATACTTTCAGGAAAAAATGCAGTAGTTACAGGCACCCTTCAAGGTATCGGCAAGGAGACATTAGAGTACTTTGCGGCAAATGGTGCCAATGTTTGGGCTTGTGCCCAAACAGCTTCCGACGAGTTTGAAAGCTATTGTCGGGAGTTGTCTCAGATGTATAACGTATGGATTACCCCAGTCTATTTTGATTTATTGAATACGGATGAAATAAAAGCTGCGGTGAAAAGTATTCAAACGACTAAATTGCCTGTGGATATTTTGGTGAATATTGCAGGAGTGGCAAAGGATGCTTTATTTCACATGGTGTCTATGGATGTAATGAAGACGGTCTTTGAAGTTAATTTCTTCTCTCAGATTTATTTTTCTCAATTTATTACCAAACTGATGTTGAGAAATGGTAAGGGTAGTGTGATTTTTGTTAGCTCTATCTCTGCATTGGATGGTAATGTGGGGCAGTTGGCGTATAGCTCTAGTAAAGCGGCATTGATAGGTGCTATGCGCACGATGTCTAAGGAATTGGCTTCTAAAGGAATTCGCGTAAATGCAATAGCTCCAGGTGTGATAAATACAGCGATGAATAAAGTGGTTTCCGCGGATGTTATTGCTGAAAAAGTGAGACAAATGGATGTGAAAAGATTAGGTGAGGCAACAGAGGTGGCAAGCACTATCGCATTTCTTGCTTCTGACTTATCCGATTATATCACTGGTCAGGTGGTTCGTGTTGATGGAGGAATAAAATAATGGAAAATAGAATACTTGAAGGTAAGAATGCAATTGTAACAGGTTGTGCAAGAGGTATTGGACATCAAATCGTGGAAACATTTGCCATGAACGGAGCTAATGTTTGGGCATGTGCCAGAAAGCGTACGGAAGAGTTTGACAAATATGCCTCGGAATTGTCTTTGAAATATGGTGTGAAGATAACTCCTCTTTATTTTGAACTGACAGACAAGGATCAAATGAAAGCAATTGTCAAGCAAATAATGTCGGAGAAAGTAGCTGTTGATATTTTAGTCAATAATGCAGGTATAACTTATAATGCTTTATACCAGATGTCAACTATCGATCAGATTCATCATACATTGGAGGTGAATTTTATTGCTCCTTATTTATTTACCCAATATATCGTGAAACTGATGCTCAAAAATAAGTCGGGTTCAATTATTAATATTGCATCTTCAGCAGGGTTGGATGGCAACTCGGGGCGTTCCATTTATGGCGCCAGTAAAGCGGCTGTGATTTGTGCGACTAAGGCTTTGGCAGAAGAATTGGGAGATAAAGGCATACGCGCTAACTCCGTTGCTCCTGGAATTACTCAGACTGATATGCTTAGCAGCATGACAGAGGAAGTAATTAATGAGACAGTGATGGGAACAGACATGAAACGCCCTGGTAAACCTGAAGACATAGCTAATGCCGTTCTTTTTTTAGCTTCTGATTTATCATCATATATAACAGGTCAAGTGCTTCGAGTAGATGGATGTATGTAATTGTGACATAACCAACCGGATAAAGGCGGATGCTTTGTGGATGAGAAAGCGTATTTTGGAGCTTTCTCTAAGGGCAGGTAAGAACGGATCTCATGTGGGAGGAAGTTTGTCTATGGTTGAAACTCTCGCAGTTTTGTTTGCCATCATGAATAGGGATAAAGAGGATTTGGATAAACGTGACAGATTTATTCTTAGCAAAGGACATGGAGCTTTGGCATTATATTGTGCATTGGAAAGAACCGGATTGTTGACTAAGGAGGAAACAGATACTTTTGAATCAAATGGTACTCAATATTACGCTCATGCTAAAAGAAATATAGCAAAGGGTATCGAATTTTCGGGGGGGAGTTTGAGTTTGGGTATATCCTTTGCTGTAGGCGTTGCGTTGTCTTGTAAGGAAAAGGGATTGGATAACCATATTTATGTTTTAGTTGGTGATGGTGAATGTAATGAGGGACATTTGTGGGAGGCTGCAATGGCTGCGGCCAGTTTTAAACTGACTAATTTAACGGTATTGGTTGATTGTAATGGACTACAGTCTGATGGCTTTACGAAAGATATAATGGACTCTTCATCACTGTCCCGTAAATTTTCAGCTTTTGGGTTTGATGCAAAAGAGGTTGACGGACACTCTGTCGATAGCCTTAGGGAGGCACTGAGTGTGAAAACGTCTTTTGCTCCGCAGGCTATAATAGCCAATACTATTAAGGGAAAAGGTGTATCATTTATGGAAAGTGAAAAGAATTGGCATCATGGTGTTTTAACTGAAAAACTTTATGAGCAGGCTATTCAGGAAATAATCGGAATGGAATAAATATGGAACCAAAATCAAAATTTAATGCACGTGTTTATTCCAGATTAGGGCAGAGCGGCTCTATTTTTGGTTTATCCCTTGTGGAGCAAGTCGGTAAGTATCCTGTCAAAGTATTATCGTCAGATATGTCTGTAACGGCGGGATTGGATCGTTTTAAAACAATGTATCCGGATTTGTTTTATAATGTGGGAATTGCAGAACAGAACCTTATTGGCGTTTCCGCAGGACTATCGTCGGAAGGTTTTAAGAGTATTGCCGTTGCGCAGGCTGCATTTATTTCCATGCGCAGTTTTGAACAGGTACGCCAATATATGGGGTATATGCATCACAATATGATTGCTCTTGGAATTAGCTCCGGCTTTGCGCTTACTTTCTTTGGAAATACCCATTATGCCATTGAAGATTTATCTTTGATGCGCAGTATACCCGGTATGGTAGTGTTGTCTCCGGCAGATGCTGGTGAGGCTGTCAAGGCATTTGAGTGTGCTTTGTCTGAAAGTTCGCCTGTGTATATAAGGCTTACGGGAGGACTGAATAATCCAATCGTATATAAAGAAGATTTCCATTATCAACTAGGAAAGGCTAATCAGGTGTATAACGAGGGAAATGACATCACTCTATTTGCTACCGGATCGATGGTTTATATGGCCATGAAAGCGGCTGAGATTTTATGTGGGAAAGGATGTGGTGTGCGTGTTATCGACGTACATACGATTAAGCCTTTGGATTATGATATAATTTCAGACTGCAAAGAAAGCCGGTTGTTTGTTTCGGTAGAAGAACACGCTGTTGTCGGTGGACTTGGCAGTGCGATTGCTGATTATATTTCTCAGAGCACATGTTTTCCTCCGTTGTATAAACTTGGGGTGCAGGATATGTTCTCAACTCCGGGAGATTATCTTTATTTGTTGGAGCAGCATCGTTTAACACCGGAACTCATAGCCGAAGATGTATTAAGTAAGTATGAAATGTTATGAACAAGTTGATTGACTATTCATTATATGGTGATAGGGCTGTTTTGGTCTTGGACGATGGATTTGAGATTTCTGCTTCATCTATAAATAAGCATTCAGAAGAGTTATTTGTACTTTTGAAGCCTCATAGTCTAGTGTTTTGCCTTTGCAACAATGAGCCTGGGGCTATACTTGGTTATCTGACATTTTTGGACAGAGGTATTGTCCCGGTGATGCTGGATGCTTCAAAGGACATGGAGTTGATGAATAGGTTGCTGGCTATATATAAACCTTCTTATATTTGGTTGCCTACTTCCGTTTACTCTCCGGTGTATGGCAAAATAGAATATTCGGCGTTTAATTATACTCTTACTTCTTATAGTAATGATCCGATAGAACTTCATAGTGAACTCGCTGTTTTACTTACCACCTCCGGAAGTACAGGTAGTCCTAAGCTCGTTCGTTTGAGTTACGACAATATAAGGAGCAATGCTGAATCAATAGCCGAGTATCTCAATATCACGGTCGACGAGAGACCTGTAACTTCGCTCCCAATGTATTACTCTTATGGACTGTCGGTTATCAATAGCCATTTGTTGAAAGGCGCGACTATTCTTCTAACGGATAAACCTGTTATCCAAAAAGAGTTTTGGACTTTTGTAAAGGAGCAGAGAGCAACTTCTATAGCAGGTGTTCCTTATACTTATGAAATGCTTAAGCGTCTTCGCATATTCCGTATGGACTTGCCGGAGTTGAAAACGATGACGCAGGCAGGAGGTAAACTGAATGCTGATCTGGCAAAAGAGTATATGGAACAAGCGGCTGCTTCGGGAAAGAAATTTATTGTGATGTACGGGCAAACGGAAGCGACTGCCCGCATGAGTTATCTACCCTTTGACAGAGCACTCGAAAAATATAGTAGTATAGGTATTGCCATTCCAGGTGGATCGTTCTCGTTGATTGACGAAAGGGGAGATGAGATAGAGGACGTAAATAAGGACGGGGAATTGGTTTATACCGGTGCTAATGTTTCATTAGGTTATGCCGAATGCCGGGAGGACTTGGCAAAAGGTGACGAAAATTCAGGTGTATTATATACAGGAGATATTGCCCGTAGAGATGAAGATGGATTTTATTATATAACGGGGCGTATGAAACGCTTTGTAAAAATATATGGCAATCGGGTGAATCTGGATGCAACCGAACAGCTTGTTAAAGACGTTACAACATCGTGTGCTTGTGTCGGCATCGATGATAAGATTACTGTGTTTACAACGGAGTCGGGCAAAGAAGAAGAAATCAAATCTCTGCTGATGAAGAAAACTGGATTGAACGTTCGTGCTTTTGCGGTCCGGGTTATAGAAGAAATTCCTAAAAATCCTTCGGGTAAGGTGCAATATGCTGAACTCTCTAATTTACTAAATTAGTCTTTAAATGAATTTGAATGATATTTTGAACATACCTCCTTATTCATTGGATAAAGAGGCAAAGCGCTTGTTGTTGAATGAAAGGTTGCAGGTGTTGACCTTGCAGCATTATGAGCGGTGCAGTGATTATCGCAGAATGATTGATGCGCAGAAATTGGATATAAATCACCTTCCTGAATACGATAAACTTCCGTTTCTTCCGGTGAGGCTGTTTAAGGAGTTCGAGCTTTGCAGTGTTGATAAAGAGGAAGTAGTGAAGACGATGACTTCTTCGGGAACAACAGGACAGCAAGTGTCTCGTATCTTTTTAGACCGAGACACATCGACTAACCAAACGAAAGCTTTGACTAAAATTGTTTCTTCATTTATCGGAACCAAACGCGTCCCGATGTTGATACTCGATTCGAGTGGAGTAGTCAAAAATCGCAATATGTTTTCTGCCCGGGGGGCAGGTATTCTTGGCTTTTCGATGTTTGGCTCAAAAAAGATATATGCGTTGGATGAAGAGATGCAATTGAATATTCCATTGCTTAGAGAATTTCTGGAGGAGCATGAGGGAGAGCCTATTTTTATGTTCGGATTTACTTTTATGATCTGGCAGCATTTCTACAAACAACTCTTGGCGACGGGATATAAGCCCGATTTGTCGAAAGGCATTTTGATTCATGGAGGAGGATGGAAAAAACTGATATCCGAATCGGTGTCTTCCGAGGAGTTCAAAAAGAGGCTTTCCGACGCCTGCGGTATCGATACAAATAATGTACACGATTACTATGGAATGGTGGAGCAAACGGGCAGCATTTATATGGAATGTGAATGTGGGCATTTGCATGCCCCAGTGTTTTCGGACATCCTTATACGGCGTGCCAACGATTTTTCATTGGCTCCTTATGGAGAAAAAGGAATTATTGAAGTGGTATCTGTACTTCCGGAAAGTTATCCCGGGCATGTGCTTCTTACGGAGGATGAAGGGATGATTCTTGGCGAAGATGATTGTCCTTGCGGAAGGAAAGGCAAATATTTTAAAATAATGGGTCGAATTAAAAATGCGGAGATCCGCGGATGTAGTGATACGTATGCTGCTAAATTCTGATAATTTGAATATTAAGCTTTTGTTTCCATTGAAATTGGATTGGGAACAGTGGGCTTGTGCAAAGCCTGATGTGCTTTTTTCGGAGAAGGTAATAGATTGTTTGAATGCGCTTTCTGCCTCTTTGCTGAAAGATAAACAAAGTCGGATATATCCGGATGTAATTACATTTGCTTTCTTTTGCAGAAAGGCAAATCTATTGGCACAAAAGAAACAATATGTAGGTGCAGATAATGAAATCTCCGGTGGATCTATTCGGTTGGGAAGGGGGGTACTTTTTCATGTGGCGCCCTCTAATGTACCTATTAATTTTGGATACTCATTGATTGCTGGCTTATTAAGCGGCAACCATAATGTGGTGCGTGTTTCGTCGAAGGAGTTCCCACAGGTCGATTTGATAGTGAGGCATCTGATAGAGATGGCTGAGAGTCAGGATTACAGGGAAGTGTTCGACAGAATTGCTTTGGTTAAATACGACCGAAGCAGTGATGCTACTGCTTTTTTCTCTTCTTTTTGTCATGTAAGAGTTATTTGGGGAGGCGATGATACGATTAACCAAATCCGTAAGAGCCAGATACCTGCGCGGTCGTTCGATGTGACATTTGCCGATCGTTACTCTATGGCTGTCATAAATGCGGATGAGCTGGTGAACGAGAGGAATATGAGGAAAGTAGCCGAAAGTTTCTATAACGACACGTATTTGTTTGATCAGAATGCCTGCTCTGCCCCCCACCTCATCGTCTGGTTGGGAAAGTTAGAGAACATGGAGAAAGCACAAGAAATATTCTGGACTGCCGTTCAGGATGAAGTGAAAAGGAAATATGAGTTTCAGGCTGTATTGGCGGTAGACAAGTTGACTGCTTTCTATCGGCAGGCCATAGCGATGGATATTCAAAAAGAGCCGATAGAAGATAATACGCTTGTACGTGTGAAACTAAAACAACTTTCGCCTGTGATTGACGAGTTCAGATGTGCGGGTGGTTATTTCTCCGAATATGTGGCATCTTCTTTGGATGAAATGGCGGCTATCGTGAAAAATAGATATCAGACATTGGCTTATTATGGGCTGAATAGAGAGGAACTGAATCGGTTTGTGGTGGATAATCGGTTGGTGGGCATCGATCGGATTGTGCCATTGGGAGAAACTATAAGTTTCTCTTTTACTTGGGATGGTTACAACTTGATACAAACCTTATCTCGAGAGTGCATTGTGTTATAATATGCTTGAAATTAAGAGAATTGTAAATAGTATCTTCAGCTCTAATAGTTACTTGCTGTATAGTGACGATTCGCCTGAAGTGTGGTTGATAGACGCAGGTGACGTAGACCCTATTTGTAATTATTTGGCTTTAAATAGCAAAAAACTTAAAGGTGTGTTATTGACTCATACTCATTTTGATCACATTTATGGATTAAATCGTTTGGCTAATGTATTTCCTGAATTAATGGTTTACACATCATACCGTGGAAAGGAGGGACTAGGGTCTGATAAACTAAATATGTCTCGCTATAATTTGCGACCATTTGTCTTTCGGTCTGACAATGTGGAAATATTACAGGAAGGGCAAGAAGTGCAGTTGTGGGAGAATGTACGGTTGATGGCTTTTGAAACTCCCGGTCATGATTGGAGTGCACTCTGCTTTAAAGTGGGAGATGCTGTTTTTACAGGTGACTCTTATTTACCACAATACGACTTAATCACAAATTTTCCTAAAAGTAATAAAGAGCAGGCTTTTAAATCGTTGGAGAGAATAAAGGAACTTTCTGTAGGATGTAGTCTTTATCCTGGGCATGGAGATATTGTGTATGCGTAAATATTGGATACAATTGTTGCGTCTTATTTCTTTCCTTTTTATCCCTTATTACGTAAGAAGATCAAATAAACATAGATAATTTTCGTTATGAACAAACGAATTTGGCTTTCGCTTGCTCACATGGGTGGCCGTGAGCAAGACTTTATAAAAGAGGCATTTGACACAAACTGGGTGGTACCTTTAGGCCCGAATGTAGATGCTTTTGAAAAAGCATTGGCTGACTATTTACAAGACGATCGTCAGGTGGTGGCACTGAGCGCTGGGACAGCTGCTTTACATTTAGGACTAATTTTGCTAGGTGTTAAACCGGGTGATGAAGTGATTTGCCAGAGCTTTACATTCGCGGCATCGGCAAATCCAATCTCTTATCTGGAAGCTAAACCAGTGTTTGTGGACAGTGAAAAAGATACGTGGAATATGGATCCGGTATTGCTGGAAGAGGCTATCAAAGACCGTTTGCGTAAAACCGAGAAATTGCCAAAAGCAATCATTCCGGTACATCTATATGGTATGCCGGCCAAGATGGACGAAATTATGGAGATTGCACATCGGTATGATATTCCGGTGCTGGAAGATGCTGCGGAGGCTCTCGGTTCTAAATTGAACGGACAGATGTGCGGAGTATTTGGAGAATTGGCTGCTCTTTCGTTCAATGGAAACAAGATGATAACGACTTCAGGTGGTGGCGCACTGATTTGTCGTACGGAAGAAGAAGCGAAGCAGACTAAATTTTATGCAACCCAAGCCCGGGATGCCGCTCCACACTACCAGCATACACACATCGGTTATAATTATCGTATGAGTAATATCTGTGCTGGTATTGGGAGAGGACAAATGTTTGTGTTGGAAGAACACATTGCCCGGCGTCGTGCTCATCAGGCACTTTATACGAATTTGTTGAAAGATGTACCCGGAATAACAGTGATGCAGAATCCGAATGATCGTTTTCAGTCAAACTTTTGGCTGACCTGTATCTTGGTTGATCCGAAAATAGCCGGAAAGACAAGAGAGGACATTCGTCTGAAATTGGATGCTGAAAATATTGAAACACGTCCGTTATGGAAGCCGATGCACCTGCAGCCTGTATTTGTGGATGCTCCATTTTATGGCAATGGTACGAGTGAACGTCTGTTTGACATTGGTCTTTGCTTGCCTTCCGGACCAATGTTGACAGAAGAAGATGTTGAAAAGGTAGTGAATATGATCAAGAGGGTATAGACCGAAATTGGGCAGGTATCATTCTTGGGTTTGAAATAATTCATAAAAATATTAAGATAAATCTTCGCTGTAGAATAATTGTATGAAAAAAGTAGCATTACTAACTGGAATCACTGGTCAGGATGGTTCATTTCTTGCTGAGTTTTTAATAGAAAAGGGGTATGAAGTTCACGGAATTCTTCGTCGTTCTTCTTCATTTAATACAGGACGTATTGAGCATCTTTATTTGGATGAATGGGTGCGTGATATGAAACAACAACGATTAGTAAATCTCCATTATGGGGATATGACGGATAGTAGTTCATTGATTCGTATTATTCAACAAGTGCAGCCCGATGAGATCTATAACCTTGCTGCTCAAAGTCATGTAAAGGTGTCTTTTGATGTTCCTGAATATACGGCCGAAGCTGATGCGGTGGGCACACTGCGTATGCTTGAAGCTGTCCGTATTCTTGGTTTAGAGGAGAAGACAAGAATTTATCAGGCTTCTACTTCAGAACTTTATGGTAAGGTACAGGAAATTCCTCAAAAGGAGACCACTCCTTTCTATCCGCGTAGTCCATACGGAGTAGCTAAGCAATACGGTTTCTGGATAACCAAGAATTACCGTGAGAGTTATGGAATGTTTGCTGTGAATGGTATTCTGTTCAATCATGAAAGCGAACGTCGAGGAGAGACTTTTGTAACTCGAAAGATAACTCTTGCTGTTTCTCGTATTGTACAAGGTTTTCAAGATAAGTTATATTTAGGTAATCTGGATGCTCGTCGTGACTGGGGATATGCGAAGGATTACGTAGAGTGTATGTGGCTTATTCTTCAATATGATACGCCGGAAGACTTCGTGATAGCTACAGGCGAGATGCATACCGTTCGTGAATTTACTACTTTAGCATTTCGAGAGGCTGGCATTGAAATTCGTTGGGAAGGTGAGGGTGTTGATGAAAAGGGCATTGATGTAAGTACCGGTAAAGTGCTTGTTGAGGTTGATCCTAAATATTTTCGTCCTTGCGAGGTTGAGCAATTATTGGGTGACCCTACTAAGGCAAAAACTGTATTGGGTTGGAATCCAACGAAAACAAGTTTTTCTGAACTTGTGAGGATAATGGTGACGCATGATATGAAGTTTGTGAAGAAATTATATCTTAAAAAGTAAGTAACAGATTTGTCTGCGTTTGGTATTCGCTCATTGTGTATTTTTCGGTTCTGTGTACGTAAGCATCGCAAGGTGACACGTCAAAATAGAATGTTAACGATAAATAAGAGAGGATGTCAATCTTTAGAAAAATAATCACTTCTTTGTTTGATTGTTGCACAAATAGTCGTACTTTTGTTTATGGGTAATATCAATGTATAATCGTATGGCAACAGTATCATTGAAAATACGTCTGAATTATAATCAGATATTAGAGTTAACTCAACAACTTTCTGATGATGATAAGTTGGAATTGAGCCGTGCACTTACTGCTGAAACGAGAGGCATTAAGTTGAGACGGTTGTTGGAAGCTTTTAAAACAGATGAAATTTCCCAAAAGGAGATAGATGCAGAAGTGGAAGCTGTTAGGCAAGAGGCGTATGAAAAGCGATTGCGAAATGAGAATAATTATTGATACAAATCTTTGGATTAGCTTTCTTATAGGCAAGAAGCTGTCTTGCTTGTTGGAACTCATATCTAACGGAAATGTAGAACTTGTAGTTTCTAAAGAACTTTTAGATGAGATTGAAAGCGTTGCTTCACGTCCTAAATTTGTGAAATATTTCTCCAAAGAGCATTTAGATATGCTATGGGATTTTTTGGATCAAGAGACATTGTATTACGAAATAGGTAATATTTCTTCCCGTTGTCGGGATCCTAAGGATGATTATTTATTAGAACTTGCATTAGTGTCAAGAGCTGATTATCTGATAACTGGGGATAAAGATTTATTGATTGTGAAAGAAGTCGGTTCTTGCCAGATAATTACTGTCATGGAGTTTGACGCATTAACTTCTTCATTAGGCTGTTCTGCTCTCCTTCATGAAGATATAGAAGATTATTACGCTATTGTTATTGGAGAATAGAGTAAATGTATAGTAACAACATAAACTGAAAGCCGCTATCCCGAAATCATCCGGATAGCGGCTTTTTTAAAATAGTGCGTTTATCAAACGCACTATTCACGCAATTTTTTGTACTTTTGCCGACTGTTTAATAGACACATCCGAAAAAACTTTAAAAAACGAAATAAAATGGCAGTAGAATTAAAAGACCTGACCAAACGCAGCGAGAATTATTCGCAGTGGTATAATGAGTTGGTGGTGAAGGCCGATCTGGCAGAACAATCGGCTGTGCGTGGCTGTATGGTGATCAAACCTTACGGATACGCTATCTGGGAGAAAATGCAGCGTCAGCTGGACGATATGTTTAAGGAAACAGGACACGTGAATGCCTATTTCCCTTTGCTGATTCCGAAGTCTTTCCTCAGCCGTGAAGCGGAACATGTGGAAGGTTTTGCAAAGGAGTGTGCAGTAGTAACACACCATCGTCTGAAAAATGCTCCTGACGGTAGCGGAGTAATTGTAGACCCGGAAGCTAAACTGGAAGAAGAACTGATTATCCGTCCTACTTCTGAAACCATCATCTGGAATACTTATAAGAACTGGATTAATTCTTATCGCGATCTGCCTATTTTGTGTAATCAATGGGCGAATGTGATGCGTTGGGAAATGCGTACTCGCCTCTTCCTGCGTACTGCAGAATTCCTGTGGCAGGAGGGACATACAGCACACGCCACTCGTGAAGAAGCTGAAGAAGAAGCAGTACGTATGCTGAATGTATATGCCGAATTTGCCGAAAAATATATGGCTGTTCCTGTAGTGAAAGGTGTGAAATCTGCCAATGAACGTTTTGCCGGTGCATTGGATACTTACACTATCGAAGCCATGATGCAGGACGGAAAAGCTCTGCAAAGTGGTACGTCTCACTTCCTTGGACAGAATTTTGCCAAGGCATTTGATGTGCAGTTCGTGAACAAGGAAAATAAAATGGAATATGTTTGGGCTACTTCATGGGGGGTATCTACCCGTTTGATGGGAGCACTGATCATGACTCACTCTGATGATAACGGACTTGTACTGCCTCCTCATTTGGCGCCGATACAGGTGGTTATCGTGCCTATCTATAAGAATGCAGAGATGCTGCAGAAGATTGATGAGAAGGTAGCTGGTATCGTTGCTAAACTGAAATCTATGGGTATTTCGGTGAAATATGATAATGCCGATAACAAACGCCCGGGCTTCAAGTTTGCAGACTATGAATTGAAAGGTGTACCTGTACGCCTTGTGATGGGTGGTCGTGATCTGGAAAACAATACAATGGAAGTAATGCGCCGCGATACGCTGGAAAAAGAAACCCGTTCTTGCGATGGTATCGAGGAATACGTAAAAGATCTGTTGGAAGAAATTCAAGCTAATATTTACCAGAAGGCTCTCAACTATCGTAACTCTCACATCACGAAAGTAGATAGTTACGACGAATTCAAGGAAAAGATTGAAGAAGGTGGCTTTATCCTTGCTCACTGGGATGGTACTACCGAAACTGAAGAGAAGATCAAGGAAGATACAAAGGCTACTATCCGCTGTATTCCTTTCGAAACTTTCCTGGATGATGATAAAGAACCGGGTATCTGTATGGTAACCGGCAAACCGTCGGCTTGCCGCGCTTTGTTTGCCCGTTCATATTAATAAGATATCATTAAGATAATAGGAGAGAGGGCTGCACTTCCGTAAGGAGGATGCAGCCCTCTCTTTTCTTATAGGGAAGAAGTTAGAACAACTGTGTTTTTAGGCCGAATGATAAACTGAGGTAATCTTTCGGCTTCAGATATTTGTTAGTGAAAGCGCTTACCACATACAGGTCGCATGTACTTATCTCATAGAAGAAAGTGACAGCTCTTGCTCCCAGACGCCAGCGTGGAGGTATGTTGTAAGTCAACCGTTGACCCAAGAAAACATGGATACGTATTTTGGATGAGAACCCATAGTAACCTTTCGGATAACGGTCGGGTTCATGTGCCCAGAATTCACCTCCGAATACGGTATTTAGATACATACCGCACGCAAGAGGCTCAACTGCAAAATCTTGTCCAAGTGAGATGCTCCAAGGCATATAGTTCTGTTTCAGGGTCATGGTGATTTTGGTACGTTTGGAATCATATTTAGGCAGGATACCAAAGAGGATATCCGTTTCCCACTGATTTCGTTTACCATAATCCCATCCAGTACCCAGTGACAGCAATCCCATATTACCGGCAAATTGCAGTTTGGTATGAGTCGGTATCAGACTTTCCCAATGTTTCCGGTAACGATGGACACGCTTGTCATAACGACTGGAGCGCTTTTTACTAATATCGGCACTATCTATCTGTGCCGTTTCTTTTTCTACCCATATCGTGTCATGTTTCACAATGATAATAGTATCCCTGAACACTTGGCCCGGCTCTGTATTTATTGTTTTCACTTCCTGTGCATGGCCGGTTGACGAATAGACAAGAAGGAAGCATATTAATGCTTTAATAATAGACCACTTCGCGCTCATATCCGTCGGGAGTTACAGTGAATACATAGTAGCAACGGTTTTTCATGCAATCACTCATGTAGTACATCACGCCATCATCAAAAAGATCCTCTTCGAATACATGATGTTCGTGAGCTGCCGTACAGAATAATAAACCGGGAAATCTTTTAATGCTATATTGGAAGACCTGAGCTACGTTATTATTGAACTCAAAACAGAATGGACGTATATGCATGGAGAAGATGGTACGGTCGTACTCTTCGTGGCGGTCTTCCAACTGAGCATTGATGAAGTCAAAGTCAGGAATAGGACGGGAGTAATCGAACTCGAGAGCATTGGTATTCAGACAAACGAATTTGATGCGGCCGGCAATAAATGAGAAATTGGGCTCACCGAAAATGGCGCGATAAGTTTCTTCACCTGTACCGAGACAGTCATGGTTACCTATGAGACCAACATAAGGAACTTTCAGCTTATTCATGATATCACGTTGCCACAGGAACTCGTCTGTGACACCAAAATCACTGAAATCTCCGCCATGGATGACAAAATCAATGTCATCTCGTTTATTGAGGTGATTGACAAAATCCTGGGTTTCATCATACCAACGTTGTGAATCGCCCATAGTAACAAAACGGATTGTCGTCTTGTCCTTACAATTGGCTTCTATTTTTGCTATATTGCGATTGTTTATATCCGTCGGACCACTGATACGCACATCATAAGGATGGTAGTCTATCATGTCGCAACTGCCCATAAACAGACCTATGAGCGGGATGAATAAGAGTTTAGATAGTTTCATGTGAATGATATTAATAGTATATATAACCTCTATATTGAAAACTGGATGCAAAGATAGAGTTTTCTTTTTGATTAATGATTGTCTTATATTCCTTTTTTCTGTCCTTTCATGCTACACTGATTATCCGGTGGTTGTCTATTTTTTAGACGGAGGTGTCTAATTATTAGACACTTGATGGCTGGGCTTGGAAAGCTAATTTCTTGATAATAAACGGATTTTAAGTTTTGGCACGCTTTCTGCATTTATATAGTTAAAGTATTGCGTGTATTAATCTTAATATGCTAAAGAGTAGATTAAAAGAAATAACTAATAACTCATAATTTAAAGAACATCATGATTGAAATTAATGACATCAGTAAAGTATTCCGTACATCGGAAGTGGAAACAGTAGCATTGAACCACGTGAACCTCGAAGTGAAAGAGGGGGAGTTTGCAGCTATTATGGGACCGTCAGGTTGCGGAAAATCAACCCTGTTGAATATTCTGGGATTACTGGATAATCCGACGGAAGGATCATATAAACTTCTGGGACAGGAAGTAGGGAACCTGAAAGAAAAAGAGCGTACACGCGTTCGTAAAGGTAAACTGGGTTTTGTATTCCAAAGCTTCAATCTGATAGACGAACTGAATGTATATGAAAATGTGGAATTGCCTTTGACTTATCTTGGTATCAAAGCTTCCGAACGTCGCCGGATGGTGGAAGAAATACTGAAACGAATGAATATCAGTCATCGTGCCAAACACTTTCCACAACAGCTTTCCGGTGGTCAGCAGCAACGTGTAGCCATTGCCCGCGCCGTGGTTACTAATCCTAAGCTGATACTTGCCGATGAGCCGACCGGTAACCTGGATTCTAAGAACGGTGCAGAAGTAATGAACCTGCTGACAGAGTTGAACCGGGAAGGAACTACCATTATCATGGTGACACACTCCCAGCACGATGCTTCTTTCGCTCATCGTACGATTCATTTGTTCGATGGCAGTATAGTGGCAAGTGTTGCAGCACAGGAAATGTAAGTTTACGATTATTACAGATTAGATCATGAAACAATTATATTATGTCATAAGGACCTTACTACGTGGGCGCGGCTCGAATATTATCAAAGTCATTTCCCTTGGATTGGGATTGACGATGAGTATTTTGCTGTTTTCCCGTGTGGCTTTTGAACAAAGTTACGATACCTTCTACAAAGACTATGACAATTTATATCAGATATTCTCTATTTTTTCAGCTGATGGTGAACAGTTTGAGCCTCAAAAGCAAAACTGTGGCCCCGTGGCAGGTGCCATATTGGAAAACTTCCCGAAAGAAGTGGAAGCAGCTACCAGTATCGCCTATTTTCTCGGTGGTCCGTTGTATAATGGCAGTGTTCGTTTCGATGACGAGATCCTGTTGGCAGACTCGCTCTTTTTCCGAACTATGGGTATTGAGGTACTGAGCGGAAATCCGGAGAATGAACTGGTACAACCGGATGTTATTTTTCTGAGCGACCGCTTGGCACAGAAAATCTTCGGCGGCGAAAACCCTATTGGAAAAGTGCTGAGCTACAATAAAGAAATAGCATTTACAGTGAAGGGGACTTATGCTGCTTTACCGGAAAACACTACGATGCGTCCCGAGGGAGTTGTATCTATGCCCACAGCCTGGAGTCGCAGTTGGGGTAACTATTCCTGGCGTGGGGGAGACAGTTACTACGAATATATCCGTTTCCGTCCGGGAGCTGATAAAGAGATTATCAATGCCCGACTGGATGACATGATACAGAAATATCGTCCGGAAGAGGATAAGAAAGCTTATGGCTATACAGCTTTTGTCAAACCCATCCGTGATGTATATCGAAACGAAGACCAGGTGAAACGGATGGATAGCATTATGAGTATCCTGGCTTTTGCAATTCTTTTTATTGCAGCACTAAACTATGTATTGATATCCATCTCCTCGCTTACTTACCGCGCAAAAGCGGTGGGAGTACATAAGTGTAGTGGTGCAAGCGGAGGTACTGTATTCTCAATGTTTCTTCTGGAGACAGGTATTATCATTGTACTGGCTCTGGTGTTAATGGGACTGATATTGCTTAATTTTCAGGAGTTTATAGAAGATACTACCGCAGCTAAACTGAGTGTACTTTTTGCACTCGATCGTATTTGGGTACCACTCGCTGTAGTGTTGGTTCTTTTTGTTGTGGGGGGAGTATTGCCAGGCAGATTATTTGCGCGGATACCGGTGTCGCAGGTTTTTCGTCGCTATACGGAAGGTAAGAAGGGGTGGAAACGTCCATTACTTTTTATCCAATTCGCAGGTGTGGCCTTTATCTGTGGACTGATGTATGTGGTGATGGCGCAGTACAATTATGTGAAAGATAAAGATATGGGATATAATCCGCAGCGTGTAGCGGTGGGGAATGCTTATTTTGGTAGTGAGGAGGAGAGTGGACCGGCATTGCAGTTTTTCCGTGGTTTACCTTATGTAGAAGAAGTTTCTTCTGCGGTCAGTACCCCTATCTGGAGCTATAGTGGCTCAATGATTGAAGGTGAAAGTGGACAGTCCCTCTTCTCGACACGCTACAGTTTTGCTCTTGAAGACTACTTTAAAATGATGGGTATGACGATGAAGGAAGGTCGTGCTCCGCGTGCAGCAGATGAAATAGTAGTGAATGAGGCTTTTGCGGAGAGAATGCGTTGGGGAGACAAGGCTTTGAATCACCCGTTACGTACAGAAGGCAAAAATTTTAAAGTAGTAGGTATATTGAAAGATTTTCATATCGGTTCCTATTACCAGCCACAGGATGTCATAATGTTTGGATATACCCGTACTTTCGGTAATACTGTCCATGTGCGTCTCAAAGAACCTTTTGCTGAGAATTTACGGCGTCTGAACAAAGACGTAAACGAAGCTTATCCGGATAAAACGATTGACTTTGCCGGATTGGAACAACGAATATTGGAACGGTATAATCCGGTTCGTGTCTTTAGCAATGCTACAATATTGGCGGCGGTAACCATGTTCTTTGTCATGCTGATGGGCTTGATCGGTTATACTACGGATGAAGTGCGCCGTCGTTCCAAAGAAATTGCTATTCGTAAAGTGAATGGAGCGGAATCTTCGGGGATATTGGAGTTACTTTCGAAGGATGTCCTTTATGTAGCGGGACCGGCTGTCATTATCGGTATTATTGCCTCGGTATACGTCAACGAGATGTGGATGGATCAGTTTGCTGCACAGGTGCCGCTTTCGTGGCCGGTATATGTGCTGATAGCATTGGTTATTCTCTTACTTATTGTTGCTTGCGTCATCTGGAAGTCATGGCGGATAGCGAATGAAAATCCGGTGAATAGTATTAAAAGCGAATAAACGTATGAAGCAGATATACTATGTAATTCAAACACTGCTCCGTGGGCGCGGTAGCAATATCATCAAGGTTCTCTCTCTGGGCTTGGCACTAACGATGAGCATTCTGCTTTTTGTTCGTGTTGCTTTCGAGCAAAGTTATGATACCTGCTACCGTGATCCGGACCGCATCTATCAGCTCTTCTCTATCTTCACTATCAACGGTGAACAGGGGGAACCGGGTGAACTGAACCTGCCTCCTGTGGCAGGTGCCGTCTTGGAGAACTTTCCCCAAGAAGTGGAAGCGGCTGTCAGTGTTTGCAAATACATGGCTTTTGGACCGCTTTATAATGGTAGTGTACGTTTTAAGGATTACGCTGTAATGGCAGACTCACTCTTTTTCCAGACATTGGGCATCGAAGTCCTTAGAGGTGATCCGTTGCATGAACTTCAACAGAAGGATGTGGTCTTTCTGAGTGATCGTCTGGCACAGAAAATGTTTGGTGATGAAGACCCCGTGGGTAAAGTGATAAACTATGATAAACAACTGCAGCTCACTGTAAAGGGTATTTATGCTGCTTTGCCAGAGAACTCCACCATGAACCCTGAAGCTGTCATTTCTATTGTCAGTGCATGGAGTCGTGACTGGGCGGAATATTCATGGGAAGGAGGTGATTCTTTCTTTCAATATATCCGCTTTCGTCCGGGTGTGAAGGTAGATGTTGAGAAGTTCAATGCACGCTTGGAGACTGTGATTCATAATTATCTTCCTCAGGATGGGAAAGATAATTCGAGTTATACCTCTATTGTGAAGCCTTTGCGTGATGTATATCGCAGTGGTGACATGGTAAAGCGTATGAATGCCATTACACTTATCCTCGGTCTGGCCATCCTTTTCATTGCAGCAATGAATTATGTACTTATTTCTATTTCTTCACTCTCGTATCGTGCTAAGGCAGTGGGAGTACATAAGTGTAATGGTGCATCAGGCGGTACCGTATTCTCAATGTTCCTGTTGGAGACAGGTATTGTTATCTTATTGTCATTGATACTGATGGTATTGCTGTTGCTGAATTTCCGTGAGATGATAGAGGAGACGATGGAAGTCCGGTTGACATCCCTGTTTGTGTTTGGACGTATCTGGGTGCCATTGGTGGTAGTGGTAGGCTTGTTTGTTGTGGGTGGTGTGCTACCAGGACGAATGTTTTCCCGAATACCGGTGTCACAGGTTTTTCGTCATTACACGGAAGGTAAGAAAGGGTGGAAGCGTCCGTTGCTTTTTATTCAGTTTTTGGGTGTGGCTTTTATCTGTGGACTGATGTGTGTCATCATGGCCCAGTATCACTATGTATTGAATAAAAATACAGGATATGATGCCCGGCGTATAGCTACGTCCGATATCTATTTTGATAGTGACTCCGAACGCGATGCTGCCCGTCAGTTCTTTTGCGGACTCCCTTATGTGGAGGATGTGGAATCTGCCAGTTATCCACCCTGTATCGGCATGAGTGGTATGAGGATAATGGATGAAAGCGGGCAGTCACTTTTCTCATCACGCTACTGTGTAGAGACAGAAAACTACCCTAAAATGATGGGTATGGTGATAAAGGAAGGTCGTATGGCACGGGAACGCAATGAGGCTGTGGTGAATGAAACATTTGCCGAGACTATGCGCTGGGGAGATGATATCGTGGGACGTATAGTGCATCAAGGGAATACAAGTCTGGGAGATCTGCGTGTTGTGGGAGTACTCAAAGATTTTCATACAGCATCATTTTATGTGCCGCAGCAGCCACTTATTGTACGATGCGGACGGTTTGGTGCTTGTATCCATGTACGCCTGAAAGAACCTTTTGCGGAGAACTTGAGGCGACTGAATAGTGAGGCATCCGCTGCTTTCCCTACGAAAACAGTAGATTTCTGCTCTTTGGAACAGGATATGGCAGAGAATTATAATATCGTCCGTGTCTTTCGTAATGCTACTGTACTGGCAGCAGTAGTCATGTTTTTTGTCATGCTGATGGGCTTGATAGGCTATACCACCGACGAGGTGCGCCGTCGTTCCAAAGAAATTGCTATCCGCAAGGTGAACGGTGCAGAGTCGTCTACCATCTTAGAGATGCTGTCGCGTGATGTACTTTGGGTAGCGGTGCCGGCAGTCATCATGGGTACTGTGGGGGCGTGGTATGTAAATGGAATATGGATGGATCTCTTTGCAATACAAGTGCCGCTGGGAGGATCAGTGTATGTATTGGTAGCTATTGCTAATTTAATGATCATTACGGCATGTGTTGTATGGAAAGCATGGAGCATTGCAAATGAAAATCCGGTGAAGAGTATTAAGAGCGAATAAATTATTATAATAGATAAAAGTTATCATTATGAGACACCTTTATTATACCCTGCAAACTTTGCTTCGCGGACGCGGATCAAATATCATTAAAGTTATTTCTTTGTCATTAGGGCTACTGATGTCTGTTTTCCTTTTTGCACGTATTGCTTTCGAGTTGAGTTTTGATAATTTCTATCATGAACCGGAGAATCTTTACATTGTCAAGACCGGTTGGATGAATAAGGGAGTGTTGAGTGGTGGAGAGGGGTATAATACCATCCAAACCATTCCTGCTACCATTGCAGAGGAGTTTCCTGATGAGGTACAGAGTGCTACTACCAGCTGTTCTCTTTTTGGTAAGGAGTATCGCTTGGGAGAACATAAGTTCATGTTGCCTACAGTGATGGCAGATACTCTTTACTTTGCCACCCTCGGTATCGAAGTATTGGAGGGAAATCCACAGGAATTGGCAAATCCGGATGCAATATTCTTGTCCCATACATCGGCACGCACTATTTTCGGCAGTGAGTCACCATTAGGGAAGACATTGAATTACTCAATTGGTGGTACTACGGTACCTATGCTCGTAAAAGGTGTCTATGCTGATGTGCCACTGAATACAGAATTATATACCCGTCCTGAAGCTATTGTCTCTTTTCCCAGCATCGAACGGCATACCCGTTGGTCTTTAGGCTGGAACAGTGGCGGCAATTACGACGGATACGTACGTTTACGAAATCCTGCTGATGCTAATAAATTGAATAAGCATCTTTCAGTTGCTATTGCCCGTCATATTCCGGAAGAGAGCGGATTGGAACTGAAAGTTACTGTGGAGCCTATGCGTAGCCGGCACCTTGCCAAGCCGACGGTACGGAAAATGATCTGGATCATGGCATTGCTCGGAGCAGTGCTACTTTTCACAACAACACTGAATTATGTATTAATATCGATAGCTTCACTGACGCAACGTGCAAAATCCATTGGTGTACACAAGTGCAGTGGAGCATCCGAACGCAGCATTTTCTCCATGTTTCTGATGGAGACAGCGGTAGTGATTCTACTGGCACTATTATTGATAGGAGTGTTGGTGTATGTTTTCCATGAAAAAATGGAAGAACTGGCATCTATTCCGTTGAGTGTTCTCTTTGCCTGGCAGAACTTGTGGGCACCTTTGTCTGTAGTTGCTCTCTTATTTCTGTTGGGAGGATGTTTGCCTGGTATTTTGTTTTCGCGTATACCGGTGACGCAAGTGTTCCATCGCTATACTTCCGGACGTCGTGGTTGGAAGCGGGTACTATTATTCATACAGTTTGGAGGTGCGGCATTCATACTGGGCATGATGCTGGTGGTATTTATACAATATAATTATGCAACCGGACGTGATCGTGGTTTCCGTCCTGAACGCGTTGCATACGTTTACCAACGATTAGAAAATCCGGATAACTTGCGTAGTGTTCTTTTAGGATTACCCTATGTAGAGTCTGTGGCTTCTGCCAGTGCATCGTTACTGGGTTTTTATGCTCCTCACATGGTGACTGATAATCAAGGAAACCGGCTTTTTTCTCCTCGCTTTTCTATATTCGATACGGATTATCTGGACTTTATCGGCTTACGACTTAAAGCAGGTAAAAACTTATCGGGTAGTGGACAATTGCTTGTAAACCGCACTTTTGTAGAAAAGATGAAATGGGAGGGTACCGGTATAGGTGAACACGTAAATGATCTGGGTACAGTAGTAGGCATTTTGGATTCGTTCAGTTTTCCTCTTGCACCGGATGATAGCGATCCGGTTATGATAGCTTGGACGGAAGGCATAGAAAGCACTCTACATGTGCGCCTGAAGAAGCCTTTTGACGATAATCTTATCCGGTTGAATGAAGAGATGCAGCATGTGTATCCGCAGAATGAGTTACTGTTTCGTTCAATGGAAAAAGAGATGCGAAGTTATTCGGAATCCGTTCGCATATTCCGTGATGTCACTTTATTGGCATCTGTTACAATCTTGTTTATCATTCTTATGGGGCTCATTGGTTATGTAAATGATGAAATTCGTTTGCGCTCCAAGGAAATAGCTATTCGTAAGGTGAATGGGGCAGAAGTGAGCGGTGTGCTGCGCCTACTGACGCGTGATGTCTTGTGGTTGGCAATTCCGGCTGTAACGATTGGTACAATCGGAGCATTCAAAGCCGGTGAAGTTTGGATCAGTCAGTTTAGGGATACTATTTCCTTGCCTGTAATGGGGTATATGGGTGTTGCTGTGACTCTGCTTATGTTTATTATCATGTGTGTCATAATTAAGGCATGGCACATTGCTAATGAGAATCCGGTGAAGAGTATTAAGAGTGAGTAACTGTTTCCTGTGTTCGGGTAACCTTTCGTATATATATACACAGTACTGTGAGTGCTGTCAGGAAAGCAAAGAAATCGGCAACGGGCATACTGGTCCAGATTCCATCCAGTCCCATGAAACGGGGAAAGAAGATCAGACCGGGAAGCAGATATAAAAGTTGCCGGGTGAGCGAAAGGAATATACTGATTTTAGCTTTTCCGATACTTTGGAAGAAATTACCGATTACAATCTGTGCGCCCACCAATGGGAACATCAGCACGCAGATGCGGACACCGCGAGAAGCAATGTCAATCAGTTCCTGATCGTTCGTGAAGATAACGGATACTGCATGTGGAAAAAGTTCGCAAATGAGGAAGCCACTGCTCGTGATACACACACCGGTCAGGATGCTCAGTTTCAACGTTTGCTTCACACGGTCGTGTTTCTGTGCTCCGAAGTTATATCCAACAATTGGTTGCATACCCATAGTCAGACCTAATACAATCATTATATAGAGTGTAAGCAGGCGATTGATGATACCGTAAGCTCCGATGGCCATATCGCCTCCGTGACGTTGTAACGTGTTGTTGATGATAATCACAATGACACAGGCACATACATTCATCAGGAAAGGAGACATACCGATTGAAAAGATGCTACTGATGATGCGCTTTCTCAATTTCCAGAAGTCCGGACGAAAACGAACGAAACTATCCTTATCAAGGAAATGCTTCACCACCCATACCATACCGATGAACTGTGAAATAACGGTTGCCGTAGCTGCTCCACGAATTCCCCAGTCAAAATGGAAAATGAAGATAGGAGCAAGGATGATGTTACAGACCACTGTTACCATGGAAGTCAACATCGCCTTTTTAGGATATCCTGTGGCACGCATAATATTGTTTAACCCGATCATTGTATAAGTAATAGGGGTTCCTGCCAGGATAATTTGCATGAAGTCACGTGCATAAGGTAATGTTTCGGAACTGGCACCGAAGAATCTCAATATATCATCCAGAAACAGAAAAGCAAGTCCACCGAATACTACTGCATTAATCAGACAAAACATCAGCGTATTTCCCAATACCTCAGTTGCTCCGTCTAAATCTTTTTGCCCCAGACGGATGGATGAAATGGTAGAACCGCCTGCTGATACCAGCGTACAGAATGCTACCACAAGGTTCATCAAGGGGAATGTAATAGCTAATCCGGCAATACCCATTGCACCTACACCATGACCTATGAAAATGCTGTCGATAATGTTGTACAGAGAAGTTATTGTCATGCCGATAATAGCGGGTATGGAATACTGCAACAGCAGTTTTCCGATGCTCTCGGTACCTAATATGTGAGGGTTATTATCCATAACTATTTATCTAAAGAAAGTGATGAGTCCGCGTTCGTCCGCTCTGGTCCATGTCGTCCGCGTATCTGGTATTCGCAGCAAAGTTACTCATTTATTTGCTCGGTTCAAGGATTATTCTGACCTTTGTATCGTAATAGATAAGGTATTAACATTATAAGGTAAAAGAAAGTTTATATGGCTGAAACTAAAAACATCGCCGTTCTCTTCGATTTCGACGGTGTCGTTGTCGACACAGAGACGCAGTACAGCGTTTTTTGGCATAAAATGGGAGTAGATTACTTAGGTATGGAAGATCTGGAAAGTCGTGTTAAGGGACAGACCTTGATGTATATCTACGATACCTTCTTTCCTGGTATGACAAAAGAGAGAGAGGAAATCACTGTAGGTCTCGACCGCTTTGAACAGGATATGTCATACGATTTTGTTCCCGGGGTGGAGGAATTTATTGCCGATCTTCACCGTAATGGTGTGAAAATGGCTGTAGTTACCAGCTCCAATGATAAGAAAATGGAAGCTGTATACCGTGCTAAACCTGAAATTAAAAGTATGTTCGACCGTATTCTCACAGCAGAAATGTTCACTGCCTCTAAACCTGCACCCGATTGTTTTCTGCTTGGTATGGAAGTATTTGACACTACTCCGGAAACGACTTATGTTTTTGAGGATTCTTTTAATGGTCTGAAAGCCGGAATGGCTTCCGGTGCTACAGTTATTGGTCTGGCTACCACTAATTCACGAGAAGAAATTACCCCGTTGTGCCACTATGTTCTGGATGATTTCCAGGGATTCACTTACGATAAATTAACAGAATTGCACAAGTAAAGGGAAAAAGGATTACCTTTGCGGCGATAAATAAAAGTACGAACTACAATTTACGATATATGATTTGCAACGTGTATCTGTACACAGTCAAAATTGTACATTGTAAATGATTAAATTGTAAATGAAATTATGGCTGGATATATTTCAGATGACACTCGTAAAGTGACCACTCATCGCCTTGTTGAAATGAAGCAAAGAGGCGAAAAAATTTCTATGTTGACATCCTATGATTACACTATGGCACAGATTGTGGATGGTGCAGGTATGGATGTAATTCTTGTGGGTGATTCTGCCAGTAATGTAATGGCTGGTAATGTGACGACACTTCCGATCACCCTTGATCAGATGATCTATCATGCTAAGTCCGTAGTTCGTGGAGTAAAACGTGCTATGGTTGTAGTGGATATGCCTTTCGGCTCTTATCAGGGCAATGAGATGGAAGGGCTTGCTTCTGCCATCCGCATTATGAAAGAGAGTCATGCAGATGCTTTGAAACTGGAAGGTGGCGAAGAAATAATAGGTACTGTAAAGCGCATTCTGAGTGCAGGTATTCCTATTATGGGACATCTGGGACTGATGCCGCAATCTATCAATAAGTATGGTACTTACACTGTTCGTGCCAAGGATGATACCGAAGCTGAGAAATTGGTACGTGATGCCCATCTGCTGGAAGAGGCAGGATGCTTTGCCATTGTGTTAGAGAAAATCCCGGCGGAATTGGCAGAACGTGTGGCAAGTGAACTTACTATTCCTATTATCGGCATTGGTGCCGGCGGTGGAGTAGACGGACAGGTGCTGGTAATTCAGGATATGCTGGGTATGAATAATGGTTTCCGTCCCCGTTTCTTACGTCGTTATGCCGATTTGCATACGATAATGACTGACGCTATAAGCCGTTATATATCTGATGTGAAGAACTTAGACTTCCCGAATGAGAAAGAGCAATATTGATAATCTTTGGTCGCTGGGATTTATGCGGATATGCATGGCTAATTTCCTGCTTTTTGCATCCCTATATATGCTATTCCCGGTACTGCCTGCGGTGATGGTGTCACGCTTAGGCATTTCTACTGTACAGGTGGGTAGTATGTTTTTGGTGTTTGCGGTGGGTATGTTCCTTGTAGGACCATTTCATGCATATCTGGGAGATGCGTATAAGCGAAAGCACGTGCTTGTCTACTCCACATTTATAATGTTAGCAGCGACGGTGGGTTATCTATTTGCTGATACTTTAACGAAATTGCTGTTACTTGCCGTTGTGCAGGGAGGAGCTTTCGGATTAGCAGCCACAGCGGGAATTACAGTTGCTATTGATATTACAAATTCTCCGCGCCGTAGCGCAGGGAATATGACATATGCTTTGGCGGCTCGTCTGGGTATGTTGGTAGGAGTGGGAGTAGGAATATGGATGTTCCAGCTCAAAGGCTTCAGCATGGTAGTGTATCTTTCCGCATTGTGCGGTATATTTAGTATACTGTTTGCATTGCGGGTGTATGTTGCTTTCCGTGCACCTATAGGTATAGGACGTTTTAATATCGACCGTTTTTTACTGTCACGGGCTTGGTTGCCTGCTCTCAATGTAGTGCTGATAGCTTTTGTGTCGGGGATAGTAATACCTATAATAAAGGATGGGGATTACAGTGCGACTTTCTTCCTGGTTGTTTTGGTGATACTTACAGTACCTCTTACGAAGATATTCGTCAAGCTTTCGCAGCATTGCCAGCGTGGAACAGCAAATACAACTTGCCATTTGGCTATGGAAACGGGAATTTTAATAGGTATTGCAGTTTGCTGCTTTCTGTCAAACAACATAGAACTGTATTCTATGTTTGAAGATGGTTCAAGCATTGAAAAACCACACTTTTATGTAGATTTTCAATTGATCTATAAAATTATAGGTGTGGGAATTATTGTAGCACTACTATTTTATTTCCTGCTGACACGTCCCTATTATAAGAGAAGACGAGTGAGATAAACCCGTGTCAAAACAAATATGGGATAAAAATAATCCCTCCAATGATTGCCGCCGCAACAGCGCATACCAGCACTGCACCGGCGGCAATATCTTTTACTTGTCCTGCAATGGGATGACGCTCCGGTGATACCAGATCCACCAATCTTTCAATTGCCGTATTGAAGAGCTCTGCAGCTACGACCACACCAATACAAAGGATAATGATCATCCATTCCGTACGTGTAATGTCGAAAAGAAAACCTGCACCTATCACGATTATTGTAGTAATCAGGTGGAAACTAAGATTCTGTTCTTTCCCAATACATTGCCGGATGCCTTTCCAGGCGTATCCAAAGCTTCGGATTTGTTTCTTAAAATCGTATTTCATATTCAATTTCTTGAAACTTGTTTCACTCCTTTTACTGTTCTCAACTTCTTTATAAGTGTTTCCAAACGTCCTGTATCGCCTACCATAATTGTCATAGTGCCGGAGAATAGTCCGTCATGAGAGTCTATGCCGATGGAGCGTAGAGAAATATCATTTTCTTTAGATATGATCGAGGTGATGTTAGTTACAATGCCAATATCATCATGGCCTACTACACGAAGCGTTATAGGATATTGTGTACCTTGCGATTTACCTGCCCAACGTGCTTTTACAATACGGTATCCGAATCGTTCTCGTAGTTGAGTGGCATTGGGACAATCGCTGCGATGTATCTTAATACCACCGGTTACACTCACAAAGCCAAATACATCATCTCCATAAATCGGGTTACAACAGCGTGCTAACTTGAAGTCCAATCCTTTCAGATCCTGATCGATTACCAGTACATCTTCTTTTGAACGGGTGATTTCATCGTTCTGCGTCTGTTGCAGGTTATATCCCTCAGCACTACGGTATATAATGTCGTCATGCGTATCATTTTCCCGTCTCTGTTGCTCCAGGTATTTGTCGATGATTTCGTTTACATCTAACGTTTCATCGGCAATGTTTTGATAGAAATCAGTCACAGTTTTGAAACCGAGGCGTTTAATGAGGCGCATCATGACAGCTTCATCATACTCTATTTTCCGGTTTTTGAATTTCCTTTCAATAGTTTCTTTAGCAAAGGCATGCTGCCGGGCAACCATCTCTTTCAAAGCTTGGCGTATCTTGGTACGTGCTTTGGAGGTAGTCACGATGTTCAGCCAGTCCTGCTTCGGTGTCTGGGTATTCGAAGTCATAATCTCCACCTGGTCACCACTGTTCAGTACCTGACGAAGTTGCGCATTCTTGCCATTAACTTTCGCACCGATACACTTGCATCCCAATTTACTATGGATATGAAAAGCAAAATCCAGCACTGTTGCACCTTTACCTAACTTAAACAGATCACCTTTCGGGGTGAACACAAAGACTTCATCCTCATACAAATCCAGTTTGAACTGGTCCATAGCTTCCAATCCATTGCTATCTGAATTTTCCAAAGCCTCACGTACCGTAGTCAGCCATTCATCCAATCCTGTTTCACCCTTCACACCTTTATAGCGCCAGTGGGCAGCCAAGCCTCGTTCGGCAATATCGTCCATGCGTTCAGTACGTATCTGTACTTCTACCCATTTACCTTCAGGGCCCATCACGGTGATGTGCAATGATTCGTAGCCATTACTTTTGGGCACGGATAACCAGTCGCGCAGACGTTTGGGATTGGGTTGATACATATCTGTTACAATAGAATATGCTTGCCAGCATTCTTGCTTCTCCTTGTCTACAGGTGAGTCTAGAATGATACGGATGGCAAAAAGGTCATACACTCCTTCGAAAGGGCATTTCTGCTTCTTCATTTTTTGATAGATGGAGTGGATGGACTTTGTACGTCCTTTGATGTGGAAATGTAGTCCGGCATCCTCTAGTTTTTTCTGCATCGGGGTGATAAAAGCTGCAATATACTTATCGCGGGATGCTTTTGTTTCGTTCAGTTTATCCTTAATATGGTAATAGACCTCTTTTTCCGTATATTTCAGGGAGAGGTCTTCCAGTTCCGATTTCAGCTTATATAACCCCAATTTATGGGCGAGGGGAGCATAGAGATATGCAGCCTCGTTGGCCACTTGTCGGCGGGCTTCGTCGTTCTTACTATCTTTAATCTGCCGCATGATATTCACACGGTCAGCAATCATTATCAGGATTACGCGCATATCTTCCGCAAAAGAGAGCAACAGATTGCGAAAGTTTTCCGATTCGATAGTCGGGCTTTTGGAATAAAGCTCATTTACGCGTATCAGTCCACGGATAATGCCGGCCACATCTTCACCGAAAGCAGCCTGCACCTCTTCGGTAGTACAAGCTCCGTTTCTCACACTTTCGTGCAACATAATACCCAGAATCGACGCCCGCTTCATTCCGATTTCTTCGGCAACGATAACGGCAGTCTGCATATCCTTAACCAGTGGATTTAATCCGAAAGTGTCGCGTTGAACCCGGTTATCCTTTATAGAGTTGATAAGATGTGTTTTCAGTTTTTTGCAGTCGCCCTTCTGTAATGTCTCACCGGTCAACTGTAATAATTTTCGGTAGAGAGAGAAGAGTAATTTCTTCTCTTCAGTAGTGAAAAATTCATCTCTTTCCATAATCGTCCATTTTTGTGGTGTAAAGGTAGTTTTTTTCTTCTTTTTCTTGATAGGGCTTGCAGTTTTTTTGTATTTTTGGCAATCAATTAATAAAAATAGATAATATGATAACACCGCAAGACAAAGAGTTGCTTACGCAAAAAGGTATCTCAGAAGAACAGATAGCCGAACAACTGGCTTGTTTCGAGAAAGGTTTTCCATATCTGAAGCTGGCTGCTGCCGCTTCTCTGGAAAAAGGAATTCTGGCTCCTGCAGCAGATGAGCAAAAGCTCTATCTCGATGCATGGGACGCTTATACCCGGACAGATAAGGTTGTAGTGAAGTTTGTTCCTGCATCCGGTGCAGCGAGCCGTATGTTCAAGAATTTGTTCGAATTTCTCGGAGCTGATTATGATGCCCCCGAAACTAAATTTGAAAAGACATTCTTTGAACAGATTGAAAAATTCGCTTTCTATGATGATTTAAATGCTGCCTGTGAGAAGATGTCTGGAAAAGATATTTCTGCGTTGGTGTCTGAAGGAAACTATAAAGCCGTAGTTGCTGCACTGCTTGAAGCAGCAGGATTGAATTACGGTGCATTGCCGAAAGGTCTGCTGAAATTCCACAGATATGAAGACGGTAACCGTACACCGCTGGAAGAACATCTTGTAGAGGGTGCGCTCTATGCAGCTAATAAGAATGGTAAAGTAAATGTGCATTTTACAGTTTCTCCCGAACACCGCCGTTTGTTTGAAGCATTGGTAGCAGATAAAGCGGCTGTTTATGCAAAGAAATACGGAGTAGATTATAATGTAACTTTCTCTGAGCAGAAACCGAGTACGGATACGATTGCTGCCGATATGGATAATCGACCTTTCCGTGATAATGGTAAGTTGCTGTTTCGTCCGGGTGGCCATGGTGCATTGATTGAAAATTTGAATGACCTAGATGCAGATGTGATCTTTATTAAGAATATCGATAATGTGGTGCCCGATAAGCTGAAAGGTGATACTGTGCTCTACAAAAAGTTGATTGCCGGAGTATTGGTTGCTTTGCAACAAAAGGCATTTGCTTATCTGGAACTTTTGGACAGTGGCAGATATACTCATGAACAGGTGATTGAAATACTGCAATTCCTGCAAAAGAAACTCTTCTGTAAGAATCCTGAAACCAAGAATCTGGAAGATGCCGAACTTGTACTTTATCTGAAAGAGAAGTTGAACCGTCCGATGCGTGTATGCGGTATGGTGAAGAATGTAGGCGAACCGGGTGGTGGCCCGTTCCTGGCATATAACAGTGACGGAACTATTTCTTTGCAAATTCTAGAAAGCTCCCAAATTGATATGGATGATTCGGAGAAGAAAGAAATGTTTGAGAAAGGAACGCACTTTAATCCTGTAGATCTGGTTTGTGCCGTACGTGATTATAAAGGTCATAAATTTGACCTTACAAACTTCGTAGATAAAGCTACCGGTTTTATTTCTTACAAATCGAAGAATGGTAAGGATCTTAAAGCACTGGAACTTCCCGGTTTGTGGAACGGTGCAATGAGTGACTGGAATACAGTATTTGTAGAGGTGCCTCTAGGTACATTCAATCCGGTGAAGACGGTGAATGATTTGCTGAGAGATCAACATCAATAAATGATACTTGCGGCTGCGTAGGTCAACACTTGCTACTGTGTAAGCTTACACTTGTACAAGTGAAGGGCAACGCAGCCGCAAGTGCTTTTATTAGAATTCCACCGTAAGTCCAATCGATGGTAAAACGGTTCCACTTTCCTGCTTTAAATATTTCATTTTATATCTTTGTTCTCCAATGGGAGCAGAAGGATTTTCAATAACTCCTGTACTCATAATCACATCCTGCTGTTTCAGTTTGCTTCCTGTTATATTCTGTATATCAATGTAAAAGCCTACCATGCAACGATGGAAGTAGAAAGACTTATCTATACGAACATCGAATTGGGCAAAGTTAGGAAGGCGTTCCGTATTATACTTTGAATAATCATAATAGGGACGTCCTTGCGCATTCCATGCTTCAACCAATGAAGACTTATCTTCATCATAAGGAGTATAAGGAGCACCACCTATATAACTGAGTTTGCCTCCAATGCTCCAACGGCGAGGCAGATTGTAGGTGCCACTGACATTGAGGATAAAACGATTGTCCCACGCAGAGGGGATATCACGGAATTCACTACGAAATAATGTGAGTGAGGATACAAAATTAAATTGTCCCGGTACTTGCCAACGCAACATGGTTTCTATGCCATAAGCTCGTCCACGCTCTGTAGGAATCAGTACTTCATTACCTACAGTACCATAATCATCTCCTTTACATGCCAATGGGATATTATCCCGTACGGAAAGGGGCATGCGTCCATATCGTTTGAAGAATCCTTCCGCCGAGATCATCAACCTGTCTTCCAAATGCCAGTCAAGCCCAAGACTGGTTTCCATAACTTGCATGTATTTAAGGTTCTTATTTATATAGATGCCGTCATTGTCTTTAAATCCTAAAGCTGTATATGGGGGGAGTTGATAATACAATCCTGCACTTCCACTTAATGCCCATTGCTTGGTAAGATCATAGGATAATGAAAAACGGGGAGAAAGTTGCTTCCATAACTCCTTCATCTCCTGATTGTAATTATTGCCATCTGTCCGGATACCTGCTGAAGCGGAGAACCGTTTATTCGTGCTGATATAGTCTGTGGAGAAGAAGCCGCCCCAACTGAATATGTTCAAATCCGTGTGGTAAATAGAACTGGAACTGAGTATTCGTTGTTTGGTACGGTTGGTATAGTTAGAATAATTAACTTCGGCACCTTCTTTCAAAGTCCATTGCCCCAGTCTTGTTCGATTTTCGAAACGAAGGGTAGTCTTTTGCTCTACAGATCGCAGACGGAGGGTTAGATTATCTTCGGAAGAATCATCGTTATTCAGATATTTCACATTACGGTTATTCAGATAATTATGACTTAGCGTGAGTGTCTGTACGTGTTTTCCTGCATAATGGCGATAAGATGCTCCTACGGTGAATGTTTCCTGATGAATGGTAGGAAGATAACTTAATATATATTCCGCATCTTCTCCTTTCTCGTCCGTATTCAGTTTCATTTTATCAATTCCTACCAGACCCAGTACAGTCAGTTCATCATGGGCTGATAATTTTGTCTTTAGTTTGAATTGCCCGTCAATGAAATTAGGCAGGAAAGGTAGGCCCAATGCCTTGAATAATAATTGAAGATACGATTGTCGGATAGAGAACAGGTATGTCGTTTTATCACTCAGGTGTCCGTTACCACTGAAGGATACTTCGGAAGCTCCCAAGGTCGCTTTATAAGTCTGTTTATCCGGATTACCATCTCTCAAACGGAAATCTAATACAGAACTCATTGCTCCGGAACGATTTGCAGGAAATGCTCCGGTATAGAAACTGATTTCCCGTATCAAATCTGCATTAACGATGCTAACTGGACCACCTGATGCTCCCTGTGTAGCAAAGTGATTGATATTCGGGATCTCTATTCCATCCATATAGAAACGGTTTTCAGAGGGTGATCCACCCCGTACAATCAAATCGTTTCTGTATCCGATAGGTGAGAATGATACACCTGGATATGCCCGCACAATTCGCGAAATATCCCGGTTTCCTCCCGGACTTTTTTCTATCTCTTGTAACCCAATAATACGCATACTTACCGGACTCTCCACGGTTTTCCTGAAAGGAGAGGGGGTTACCACAATTGCAGCCAGCATATTTTCATCTTCTTCCATCTCAATCTCAATGAAAGGTGTAGAAGCAGAAACCAGATATTCGGAAGTTACAGCACTTTTATATCCTATCAACGTTGCTTCGAAACGGTAAATTCCAGGTGGCACTTGTTCTATATGAAACATACCCAGTGAATCTGTGGATGCTCCTTTTCCTGGGATACCTGTAACCACTACGTTGGCATATGCCACCGGTTGTCGAGATTGTTTATCAATGACTTTTCCGCGCACGGAGTAGTTGACCGTAGCAGCGTAGATGCACACATTGCACAGTAGCAGTGAAAGTGTCAGTATAATATGTTTGCTTGTTACCATATATGCAAATATAGATATTATTGATATATAATAGATGGAACAGGGGCATAAAAAAAACTGTCCGGAAATTATTCCGAACAGTTCTCATTTGTTGTTTAGCTGTAAGATTAATATCTTCCACCGCGGTCGCCGCCATAGCCACCACCACGATTGCCACCGCCGTAACCACCGCCACGGTTGCCACCGCCGTAACCGCCACCACGGTTACCGCCGCCGTAACCACCACCACGGTTGCCGCCTGCAGGTCTTTCTGTTCTGGGGCGAGCTACGCTTACTGCGATATTCTTGCCTTCAAATTCTGTTTCGTTAAGAGTGTCAATAGCCTTCTGACCTTCTTCATCATTCGGCATTTCTACGAAGCCGAAACCGCGTGAACGTCCCGTCTCTCTGTCGTTAATAATGTAGGCTGAAGTTACTTCGCCATACTGTGAAAATAATTCCTGTAAGCTGTCACTGTTTGTGTTCCAGCTTAAGTTTGCAACATAAATGTTCATTTCTTTTTGTAAGTTAAAATTGTTATTTATTAATGATTGAGATCCGCACGGCGTTCATACCTCGCGTACCGCGTTCAATTTCAAATGTAACGTTGTCTCCTTCCGTTATACCTTCAGGAGCAGAAGTAATATGGAAAAAATATTTTTCACCACTTCCTAAATCTTTTATAAAACCATAACCTCTGGATACATTAAAATGTTCAATGCGTCCGTTTAAAGGCAGAATTTCTTCTGCTTCGCCTTTTTTAGGAATTGATATTTCTATTTCAGAAGCATCTATTTCCTCTTTAGGCTTTACACCTTCGGGTGTAGAATGAAGAATACCGTTTTCGTCTACGTATGCCAGCATCTCTTCGAAGCTACGGCTACCGCTGCTTAAGCGTTCTTCTTTTCTTTTCTGTTTTTCTTCTCGCTTACTCTGTTTCGCTTTTTCTCTGTCTCTTTTACTTGATGTTACTCTTTTTACTGCCATTCTAAAATTATTATATATTATGCAGTTTAAAAACACTGCACTTAGTTTTTCTGACTAATGGTAGCATGCAATCATCTTGAGATTAGCATACAACAATTAAACCGTATAATGAACAAAGGAGCTGATTATGAGGTCAAATTTGGAATGGAATAATTTGCGGAATCCCGCAAAGGCAAACATGCACAAAGAAGATTTCAGAATAAACCCTATTGTTTATGGTACAAAGATACAGATAAAAATGAGCTATCCATTCGTTTTTTCAATTATTTAAAGCAGTAGCTACTTATTTTTTTATGTACATTTGTGCTTCTTAATATAAACACATAGCAAAAATGAAGAAGATTTTATTGTTAGGTTCCGGTGAACTGGGTAAGGAGTTCGTTATTTCTGCCCAACGTAAAGGCCAATATATCATTGCCTGCGACTCGTATGCCGGAGCGCCGGCCATGCAAGTGGCTGATGAATGTGAGGTGTTCAGTATGCTTGACGGCGATGCTTTGGAACGTGTAGTACGCAAACACCAGCCGGATATTATTGTACCAGAAATTGAGGCCATTCGTACAGAACGTCTTTATGATTTTGAAAAAGAAGGTATTCAGGTAGTACCCAGTGCACGTGCTGTGAATTTTACTATGAATCGCAAGGCTATACGTGATCTTGCTGCTCAGGAATTGGGCTTGAAAACAGCTAAATATTTTTATGCCAAATCTTTCGATGAGTTAAAGGCTGCTTCTGAGAAAATAGGTTTTCCTTGTGTGGTGAAACCATTGATGTCTTCTTCAGGAAAAGGACAGTCTCTTGTGAAGAGTGCGGATGAACTGGAACATGCCTGGGAATATGGTTGCAACGGTAGCCGTGGTGATATAAAGGAACTTATTATTGAAGAATTTATAAAGTTTGATAGCGAAATAACTCTGCTTACTGTAACGCAAAAGAATGGTCCTACATTATTTTGTCCTCCTATCGGTCATGTACAAAAGGGGGGAGACTATCGCGAAAGTTTCCAGCCTGCTCACATTGATCCTGCTCACTTGAAAGAAGCACAGAAAATGGCTGAAAAAGTAACACGTGCTCTGACGGGTGCCGGTCTTTGGGGAGTTGAATTTTTCTTGAGTCATGAAAATGGAGTGTATTTCTCGGAACTTTCTCCGCGTCCACATGATACGGGTATGGTGACTTTAGCCGGTACACAAAATCTGAATGAGTTTGAACTTCATTTGCGTGCAGTACTCGGCCTGCCCATTCCAAATATAAAACAGGAAAGAATAGGAGCCAGTGCTGTTATTCTCTCAACAATTGCCAGCCAGAAACGTCCGAATTATAGAGGTATTGAGGAGGTAACAAAGGAAGAAGATACCTATATTCGCATTTTTGGTAAGCCGACAACACGTGTTAACCGTCGTATGGGAGTAGTGTTGTGTTATGCCCCGCTGAATTCAGATTTGGATGCATTACGGGACAAAGCAAAACGTATTGCTGAAAAAGTAGAGGTATATTAAGATTTACTTTATATAAGAAAAACAGTTGCCAAATTTTCTATGGCAACTGTTTTTTACTTTAATATTTAGATATATATTCCATATAATATATCGTATGGTTTTCCACCAAAAGGTGTCTTTTCCAATTCTGCCATAATTTGGGTCAGCTTTTCTTCCATGTCTCCTCGATGTTCTGCCGGATCAAAATCATAGTAATCTCTTAATCCTACCGGAGTTCCACTCTCGTCAAAAAATACAGTTGCACAACCTAAGGCATAATCAAATTCATCGTTGTTGTAGAAGGATATGCATTTAGAGTAGTATTGCTTACCGTTGATTTTCACAGGGGTAGCGCCTTGTAGTTTACCACCGGCTTTCTCTTGCTCCTTAACAGCTTCTTCGGCGATCCTTTTAAACACATCATCGCTTACAATAAGGGTTTCTCCGCCTTTTAGCAAGTAATGCATCAAGCACTCTTTTTCAAATTCGCTATTAAGTTTTTCTGCGATGGGCTTTAGTATCTCTGTGAGTCTTTTCTCGAATATTTTCCACAAGCTCTTAAAAAAATCATCTTTATTCTTTTCCATCTTTGTGAATATTTATATGATTAGATTTCACAAATCTCGTAAAAAAGAATGATTTCATCAAATAAATGTGGATGTTTTTTATTTCGCGACTACTATTTCAACATCATATCCGATAAAAAGTCCGCTTTCAATTACTCCGGTAATCGCTTTTAAATTTTCTTCCAAAGAAGGATCAATGTAACTGAAGCGGGTATCAAGAATAAAATTACCATTTTCAGTCAGAACAGGCCCATCTTTTCCACTGGCAAGACGCAGTGCTATTTCGGAAGCTCCTAATCGCTGCATCTCACTCTCTACAAGAGTCAATGCACTTGGAAAGACTTCTACAGGTATTGGAAAGCGACTCCCCAAATGATCAACCAGTTTTGTGTCGTCAACAATAATAAAATTCTTACCACTACTTTTTATCAGAAGTTTTTCTTTGAACATGGCTCCACCACGTCCTTTTATCAGACTCCGTTCCGGATCTACTTCATCAGCACCATCAAAAGCCCAGTCCGGACGTTTATTCCAAAGAGTAGTTTGTGGTATACTCAGTTGTATGCAGGTCATGGAAATTTCAGCAGAGGCAGGGATAACCTCTATGTGCAGAGATTCTTTGCGAATACGTTCCGCCAATGCAAATAATGTAAGGTAGACAGTAGAGCCGGAACCAGCCCCAATCACATCACCTTCTTCCGCCACTGCAGCAATTTCCTGCGCTACGATTTCTTTTCCTTCACGATTGATAATTGCATTCGACCATTGCAAATGATTTATCAGTTGATTATCCCATTTCATAGTTGGGGCGTTAATCGTTATTGTCTTCCTCGTCGTCAGTCAGATTGTTCAACTCTACTTCGAGTTCAACTAACTCTTGTTCCCAGATTTTTCTGATGTTTGCCGGCGTATCTTTGGGAGCTTCTTTGATACGTTTTTGAGCTAATGATACTTCATGCTCCAGCTGTGAACGTCTATTCATAAGTCATGCTTTTTTATAGTTATTTTAATAGATAACACACTGTTTTGTGCAATTGTTTTCTATTTGGTAAGAATTTTATATTACCCAAATAATTCGGGATAGATTTCTCCATCACCACCGGATACATCAAGACTCTGTAGTAGTTTACCGTCAGGAGCATAGAAAAGCTGAATTTCTCTGTTAGAATTATATTCTTCTATATCAATGATTACTACGGTAGGCTTTTTAGGAAAGGTAATAATCTTTATATATCTGATTTGTATGGGAGGTGTCTCTGTCTGCATGAATGCTTTAGCTATGGGAGCAGGGACTTCTTCCAGGCTTTCTACATTTGTCTCTGTCATTATCCATCGGGCATTGTTACCAAACCAGACGTTCATATCATGACTATCTGAAACAAATCCGGCAATGTGGTAATCACCTCTATGCTCCCATTCCACGTTGGTCACTTTTGGATACATCTTTTTGAAAACTTCCTGTACTTTTTCCGGAGCATTTTGTGCACATACGGATGCAGATATCAGCAATAACAAGCCTGCCAATAAATTGAATTTAAACTTTTTCATAATCAAGGACTGTTTTTAGTTGCTAATAGAAACAACCTGAAGAAGCTTTTGTTTGTAACTTTTTGGCTCTATAAAATAATTATTGAGTCTGTGATATCACGTATTATTTAATTCACTACTTTCGGGCACTTTTTTAAAGAGACAAAATGAATAATGTATTGATCCTTGTAGACAGCTTGGATGATTGGAAGCCATATTCCAAAACAAACAGCATTTTAACCGTATCCGACTACCTGAAGTATAAATCACCAGGAAAGGATCGTAAGTTGGTAATTAACCTGAGTAATGATTATAGCTATAACTCCGAAGGCTATTATTGCTCACTATTAGCCCAGACGAGGGGGCATAAAGTCATTCCCGGAGTTGATATTATTAATAAGGTGGAAGCAGGTACAGGTATCCGTATGGATAGCAGTCTTCAGAAACTCTGTTACCAGTGGATTCAGAAAAATGATATAACTGATGATCTTTGGTATTTGAATGTATACTTCGGTACGTGTAAGGAGAAAGGTTTGGAGCGTATTGCCCGCTTCATCTTTGAAAACTATCCGGCCCCTTTATTGCGAGTTACGCTGAATACGCGGCATAAAAACCAGATAGAAAATATTCAGTTCTTACCATTAAGTTCATTGAATAATGAGGAAGAAGATTATTTTGCCAATGCCTTGGACTTGTTTAACAGAAAGGTATGGCGTAACCCTCAGGCTTCAAAATCTGCACGGTATAATCTGGCTATACTCTATGACCCGAATGAAAAATTCCCTCCAAGTGATAAAAAAGCACTTCACAAGTTACTTGAGTTGGCTAAAAAAATGGATATCCATGCCGAACTACTGACAGAAGAAGACGCTACACGGCTGATGGAATTTGATGCCTTATTTATTCGTACCACGACTTCATTGAATCATTATACATTCCGTCTTTCCCAATTGGCTACACAAAACGGACTGGCTGTTATTGATGATCCGCAATCTATTATCCGCTGTACTAATAAAGTTTATTTAAAAGAATTATTTGAAAAAGAAAAGATTCCAGCGCCACTTTCCATGCTGCTGTTTAAATCGAACGTCAATTCCTATGAGGAGATTACTGAACAGCTTGGTAGTCCTTTTATTCTGAAAATTCCGGATGGTTCTTTCTCCATTGGAATGAAGAAGGTGAATAATAAAGAAGAACTGGATGAAGCTCTGAAAGTCTTGTTTGATAAATCGTCCATTCTGTTGGCCCAAGAGTTCACTCCGACAGATTTTGATTGGCGTATCGGTATTTTGAACGGGGAACCTTTGTATGCATGTAAATACTATATGGCTAAAGGACATTGGCAAATCTATTGTCACTATGCTTCCGGACGAAGCCGTTGCGGACTGGTAGAGACGATTCCTATTTATCAAGTGCCGCGTAAGGTTCTGGATACAGCGTTGCGTGCAGCTTCTTTTATTGGGAAGGGATTGTATGGAGTAGACTTGAAAATGGTAAATGACCGTGCTATTGTTATTGAGATCAATGATAATCCCAGCATTGACCATGGATTGGAAGATGCGATTCTGGGAGATGAACTTTACTACCGGTTGTTGAATAACTTCTGGCGTATGCTGGATATCAAACGTTTCTAATCTGTATGGAACCGAGATTTATACTCCGTCCGGCGGTAATTAATGATATTCCGTCGATTATGGAAATAGAACAGATATGTTTTGATTTGGATAGTTTTTCAAAACGGCAATTTGCTTATCTTATTTCCCAAGCAAAAGGATACTTTTATGTGGCAGAATATCAGCAAAGGGTAGGGGGATATTTTAGTGTATTGATAAATCAACGTGCCTGTAGTTTGCGTATCTACTCGATAGCTATTCATCCTGATTTTCGCGGCAGAAGAGTGGGGCAATTATTAATAGATCAGATAATAGTAATTGCTCTAAAAGAAAGCTTGAAGAAGATAACTTTAGAAGTGAATGTTTCTAATTTTCCTGCCATTCATTTATATGAAAAAAATGGATTTAAATGTACTTCTGTAAAGGACAACTATTACCATGACGGGTCTTCTGCATATTGTATGCAGAGACCTGTAACTGAGTAGTTTTTTCTTATACCAACTATTTTGTAAACAAACAGAGAGGTCAAAGCCTCTCTGTTTTGTATTATTCTTAATTCCTGTTTAAAATATAGCGTTATTTCCGTCTTTTTCTTGGCAAACTGTTAACAAGGTGGATACAACTATTAAACCTTGTTGTAAAACGCAGTGAAATGACTCTGAAATTTGGAGAAATCAAGAAAAGCCGTACCTTTGCAATGTGTTTTTCATAGTATTAGATTTAAGGTTAACAAAAGATTGGCTGTCTGGGATAGATAGCCTTTTTTTATGTCTTCTTGTTACTACTCTTCTCCAAGAAAATCATAGGACGGTGCAAAGAACAGAGTTCCTGTAATTGCAGTACTGAAATCCAATAAACGATCGGTGTTACCTACCGGGTTTCCAATAAACATACTTTCCAGCATCTGACGCGTTGTACTGAATGTACTTGCATAACCTATAAAATAGGTCCCATATTCTCTTTTGGCTGTATTTGCAAACGGCATATTGGCACGTACTATTTTAAGATCATCACCAATATTAGCAACTGCATTGTGAGCATTAGCCGGTTTTTCTTCATCTGATAACTCTACATCATTGAATTTACGGCGACCTATCACTTTTTCCTGTTCTTCTACTGAAAGGGCATTCCAGGCATCCATATCATGAATGTATTTCTGCACAAAGACATAACTTCCACCTGCAAAATCAGGATCTTCCTCGCCAACTACAGCAAAGTGATAAGGATTTTCATCTACAGCCGGAGATTCTGTTCCATCTACGAACCCAATGATTGCTTTGCCATCCATATATCTAAAACCATGAGTTTCATCAATAGCTTCAACAGTGCCTTTCAGCTTTTCGTCAATAATAGAGGCAAACTCGTAACATAACCCCATTTGTTTAGCGCGGATATGGAACAATATATCACCAGGGGTAGATACTGCTGTTTGTTTACTTCCCTTGATTTCCTTAAAAACTTCCAGTTCTTTGGGCTTACCTTTATCTGGGAAAATACGGTCCCATACGTCTGCACCAAAACTTATCGTGCTACTGAACTGTGCATCGGGGAAACGGTTACGCATACTACGTATTAATGCCGAGAAATTGACACATACATCTTTTACTTTCTCAACGGAATCAGGAGACTGATTTAATTTGTAAACAATGAAAATGGCATTTTCGCCTTGTCTTTCAGTTACATCCTGTGGGGTGTTTCCTGCGAATGGATTTTGATGTGAATTCATACTTTTTCCTTTCATTAAATTTATACTTCAAAATATAACTTGCTAAATGTTGTTTTGTTCATACAAAAATAACAGAATTCCTTCTTAGTATCTGTTGGTGAATGTTTAAGCAACGTTAAATGAATGTCGCTTTTTTGTTCTGATTGTAGTAATAATAGTTCAAAAGGGTATAATTTATAGAAAAAACGTTTTCATAGAGTACAACCTGAAAGTTTTTGTGTTTACATTTGCAAAGTTGCTTATGTAACTATTCCGTTAAAATTAAGATTTGAAGCTTTGAACAAAAACTGTTCAATAGGTGTTAAGCTCATAGCAGCGGAATGACAAGAACGCGACTCGAAGAGTTTAGAAAAAGAGAAATTATATAAAAAGATTGCTTATGTCACAAATTATCGGACATATCTCTCAGGTCATCGGACCGGTAGTAGACGTCTATTTTGAGGGTACGGATGCCGAATTGATGCTTCCAAGTATCCATGACGCACTGGAGATAAAAAGATCAAATGGAAAAACATTAATCGTAGAAGTGCAGCAACACATCGGCGAGAACACGGTGAGAACCGTAGCCATGGATAGTACAGACGGTTTGCAGAGAGGTATGAAAGTGCATCCCACAGGCGGTCCTATTACTATGCCGGTGGGCGACCAGATTAAAGGTCGGTTAATGAATGTAGTGGGTGATTCCATCGACGGTATGAAAGAGTTAAACCGTACCGGTGCTTATCCCATACACCGTGATCCCCCTAAGTTTGAAGATTTGACTACCGTACAAGAAGTGCTCTATACGGGTATCAAGGTTATCGACTTGCTGGAACCTTATAGTAAGGGTGGTAAGATCGGTTTGTTCGGTGGAGCTGGTGTAGGCAAAACAGTACTGATTCAGGAACTCATCAATAACATTGCCAAGAAGCAACATGGCTTTTCTGTGTTTGCAGGAGTAGGAGAGCGTACCCGTGAAGGTAACGACCTCTTGCGTGAAATGATTGAATCCGGTGTGATCCGTTATGGTGAAGAGTTCAAGAAAAGTATGGAAGAAGGAAACTGGGACTTGTCTAAAGTGGATTACAATGAAGTGGAGAAATCACAGGTTTCTTTAATATTCGGTCAGATGAACGAACCTCCCGGTGCACGTCAATCTGTGGCATTATCCGGACTGACGGTAGCTGAGTCTTTCCGTGACCAGGGTGCTGAAACTGGTGGTTCGCGTGATATATTGTTCTTTATCGATAATATTTTCCGTTTTACACAAGCTGGTTCTGAAGTTTCTGCTTTGCTGGGACGTATGCCTTCGGCTGTAGGTTACCAACCAACGTTGGCTACTGAAATGGGTGCGATGCAAGAACGCATTACTTCTACCCGCAATGGTTCTATCACTTCCGTGCAGGCTGTATATGTACCTGCTGATGACTTGACTGACCCGGCGCCTGCTACTACCTTTACGCACTTGGATGCTACAACGGTGTTGAGTCGTAAGATTACTGAGTTGGGTATTTACCCTGCTGTTGATCCATTGGAATCCACTTCACGTATCCTTGACCCGCATGTTGTAGGAGAAGAGCATTATGAAGTGGCACAGCGTGTGAAACAAATCTTGCAGCGTAACAAGGAACTACAGGATATTATTTCTATTCTTGGTATGGAAGAGCTTTCGGATGCCGACCGTACATTAGTGAATCGTGCACGCCGTGTACAACGTTTCTTGTCGCAACCGTTTGCTGTTGCCGAACAGTTTACCGGTGTACCGGGAACGATGGTGCCAATAGAAGATACCATCAAAGGCTTTAAGATGATTCTGGATGGTGAGGTGGACTATCTACCCGAACCTGCTTTCCTGAATGTAGGTACGATTGAAGAAGCAATAGAGAAAGGTAAGAAGTTATTGGAACAAGTAAATGGTTAAAAATTAGAAGAAGGGAAAGAGGCTATGAAGAAGTTGTATTTGAACATAGTGTCTCCTGAAAAGGAAATATATAACGGAGAGGTGGAAAGTGTAACGCTGCCAGGAACGATAGGAACGTTTACCATTCTTCCACAACATGCGCCCATCGTGTCTTCGCTTCGTGAAGGAAAGGTGATATATGTGCCGGAAGGAGGCGAAGAACAGACTCTTGATATCGAAGGTGGGTTCGTTGAGTTAAGCGGCGGAGTGGTTTCCGCCTGTGTTGACTAATGTTTCCTTTTCCGGAATTATCTTTTATTTCTAATTTTCAATTTAGTACTATGAGCATCAGCTTGACAAAGCGCAATTTTTTATACCAGATCACCCTGTTAACGTTAATAGCAGGATGGGTGGGCGCAGGGATTTTACATTATCTATTACCTGGACACTATTTCGGGGGATACCCTTTTATTCCGGTGTATTTCTTCTTGTTCGGGCTTTTTGAAATATCTATGTTTGACGCATGTCGTAAACATGCCCCGCAGAAGATGTTGTTGCTTTATATGGCGATGAAAGTGATGAAAATGTTGCTCTCCGTGATACTCTTGGTGGTGTATTGCTTTGCAGTACGTGAAGAAGCCAAGTTGTTTCTGCTGACATTCATCCTTTATTACATAGTCTATCTGATATATGAGACGTGGTTCTTCTTTACTTATGAAGTAGGAAAGAAACAGAAAAAAGAAAAGAAAAATGAAACAAATGCGTAATCTATTGACTGGAATACTCCTGATGCTGGGAATGCTGTTCACCACTCTGCCCGTTGCGGCACAGGGTGTTGAAGCGGAGCTTGACAGCATAGCCAAACGGGATGATGTCACTTCTGCCGAACAGAAAGAAAATACGGTAGATGTGAAAGAAATCGTCTTCGGACATATTGGCGATGCTTACGAATGGCACATCACCACATGGGGAAAGACGCATGTTACTATTCCGTTGCCTATTATCGTATATAGTTCGCAGACTGGCTGGCATGCTTTTCTCTCTTCCCGTTTGGAAGAGAATGAAGGTTCTTACGAGGGATTCTCTATCGCTCCGGCAGGTAGTAAATACGAAGGCAAAGTGGTGGAATATGACGCAACAGGAAATGAAATACGTCCTTGGGATATTTCAATCACAAAAGTGACGTTGTCATTGCTGATTAACAGTGTATTGCTGCTGATTATTATTTTGGCTGTTGCTCAGTGGTATCGAAAACATCCGCAAGGCAGTGCAGCTCCGGGTGGTTTCATTGGCTTTATGGAGATGTTTATTATGATGGTGAACGACGATATCATCAAGAGTTGTGTGGGGCCGAAATATCGGAAGTTTGCACCTTACCTGCTGACAGCGTTCTTCTTCATCTTTATAAATAATATCATGGGGTTGATTCCCATCTTTCCGGGTGGAGCCAATGTGACAGGTAATATCGCTATTACGATGGTGCTGGCACTCTGTACATTTGTTGCCGTCAACCTGTTTGGAACGAAAACTTATTGGAAAGATATCTTTTGGCCGGATGTGCCCTGGTGGTTAAAAGTACCTGTGCCGATGATGCCTTTTATTGAATTCTTCGGTATCTTTACCAAGCCATTTGCTTTGATGATCCGTCTTTTTGCCAATATGTTGGCCGGACACATGGCGATGCTGGTATTGACGTGCCTCATCTTTATTTCTGCCAGCATGGGCCCTGCATTAAATGGTACGCTGACCGTAGCCTCTGTGCTGTTCAACATCTTTATGAATGCGTTGGAGTTGCTGGTAGCATTTATCCAGGCATATGTATTCACTATGTTGTCTGCCGTATTCATCGGATTGGCCCAGGAAGAACATAAAGAAGTTAAAGTGAAAGAAAACAACAATTAATAATAAACCATTTAAAAATTAAGAATTATGTTACTATCTGTATTATTGCAAGCTACTGCAGCTGCAGCCGGAATTAGTAAATTAGGTGCAGCAATTGGCGCCGGACTTGCCGTTATTGGCGCAGGTTTAGGTATTGGTAAAATTGGTGGTTCAGCTATGGAGGCTATTGCCCGCCAGCCGGAAGCATCAGGAGACATTCGTATGAACATGATTATTGCCGCTGCATTGATTGAAGGCGTTGCTTTGTTGGCGGTAGTTGTGTGTCTGTTAGTGTTCTTCTTATAATAGGCCTATACTTGCTTTTAATTTATAATTATTAATTTATAATTAAGATTATGTCATTGTTATTACCCGATAGTGGTCTGCTGTTCTGGATGCTTTTGTCATTCGGCGTGGTGTTCGTGGTGTTGGCGAAGTATGGCTTTCCTGTCATTACCAAAATGGTAGAAGGTCGCAGAACCTACATTGACCAATCGCTGGAAGTGGCAAAAGAAGCTAATGCGCAACTTCAAAGGCTGAAAGCTGAGAGTGAAGCATTGGTTGCTGCTGCCAATAAGGAGCAAGGACGCATTCTGCGGGAGGCGATGCACGAGCGTGACAAGATTATCGTCGAAGCACGCAAGCAGGCGGAAGTTGCCGCGCAGAAAGAGCTGGACGATGTGAAGAAGCAGATACAGCAAGAAAAAGAAGAGGCAATACGTGATATTCGTCGCCAGGTTGCCGTGCTTTCTGTAGATATTGCAGAGAAAGTAATCCGTAAGAATCTGGATGAAGAGCACGAACAAATGGAGATGATAGACCGGATGCTGGACGAAGTGCTGGCAGCCTCAAGAAGTAATTAAGTAGCGATAAAGCGATTGGCGATGAGTGATTAGCGTAATGCTGATTATGAATCGCTGATCACTAATAATTAAAGGAAATGGATATAGGAATTGTTTCGATGCGATATGCCAAAGCGTTGATAGAATACGCGAAAGATACGGGGGCGGAAGACCGCGTATATCATGAATTGCGTATGCTGGAACGGAGCTTCCGTAAGCATCCTGATTTACGTGAGGCGTTGGATAATCCCATTTTGAAAGTCAAGGAGAAGTTTGCTCTGATTTGCACCGCTGCTGTAGGCAATGGAGAAGTGAGCCGGGAGTTTTCCCGCTTTATCACCCTTGTGCTGAGAAATCGGCGGGAGTACTATTTGCAGTACATCTGTCTGACTTATCTCGACCTATACAGGAAGTTGAAGCATATTGGCGTAGGAAAACTTATTACCGCCGTACCTGTGAGCCGGGATGTCTGGGAGCGCATTCGGAATAGTGCTTCTACTCTGCTACATGCACAGATGGAGTTGCAAACCGAAGTTGATCCTTCTATTGAAGGAGGTTTCATATTTGATATTAACGATTTCCGCCTGGATGCCAGCATTGCCACGCAACTTAAGAGAGTGAAACAACAGTTCATTGATAAGAACAGAAGAATTGTATAAGCACTAATCATTAATCACTAAAGAAACATGTCTGAAAATATAAAAGTAAGCGAAGTCTCCGATATTCTCCGTCACCAGTTAGAGGGAATCGATACCCGTGTGCAGTTGGATGAAATCGGTACGGTGCTGCAAGTCAGTGACGGTGTGGCACGTATCTATGGACTGCGCAATGCCGAAGCAAACGAACTGTTGGAGTTCGATAACGGTATCAAGGCGATTGTGATGAATCTGGAAGAGGACAACGTAGGTGCTGTTTTGCTGGGCCCTACAGATAAAATCAAAGAAGGCTACGTCGTAAAGCGTACCAAGCGAATTGCTTCCATTATGGTGGGAGAGGGTATGCTGGGGCGTGTTATAGATCCGCTGGGAGCACCACTGGATGGTAAAGGACTCATTGGTGGAGAACTATGTGAGATGCCTTTGGAACGTAAAGCGCCGGGTGTTATCTTTCGTCAGCCTGTAAATCAGCCGTTGCAAACCGGATTGAAAGCCGTGGATGCCATGATACCTATCGGTCGCGGACAACGTGAGTTGATCATCGGTGACCGTCAGACGGGAAAGACGGCTATTGCTATTGACACAATTATTAATCAGCGCGCCAATTATGAGGCAGGAGATCCGGTATATTGTATTTATGTAGCTATAGGCCAGAAAGGTTCTACTGTAGCTACTATCGTGAATACCTTGCGTGAGAATGGCGCAATGGATTATACGATTGTTGTTGCTGCTACGGCAGGTGACCCGGCTGCGTTGCAGTATTATGCTCCGTTTGCAGGTGCTGCCATTGGTGAATATTTCCGTGATACCGGTCGCCATGCATTGGTAGTTTACGATGACCTTTCTAAGCAGGCTGTAGCTTATCGTGAAGTATCACTGATTTTACGCCGTCCATCAGGACGTGAAGCGTATCCGGGTGATATCTTCTATCTGCACTCCCGTTTGCTGGAGCGTGCAGCACGTATTATTAATCAGGAAGAAGTGGCACGTGAAATGAATGATTTGCCGGAAAGCCTGAAAGGTAAAGTGAAAGGTGGCGGATCACTGACTGCATTGCCTATCATCGAAACGCAGGCAGGAGACGTATCTGCCTATATTCCGACGAATGTGATTTCTATCACCGACGGACAGATATTCCTTGATACTGACTTGTTTAACCAGGGTAACCGTCCGGCTATTAACGTAGGTATTTCTGTGAGTCGTGTGGGTGGTAATGCGCAGATTAAGGCGATGAAGAAAGTGGCCGGTACATTAAAGATAGACCAGGCGCAATATCGTGAACTGGAAGCATTTACAAAGTTCAGTGGCGATATGGACCCTGTTACAGCACTGACCATTGACAAGGGACAAAAGAATACCCGTTTGTTGGTTCAACCGCAATATAGTCCGATGCCGGTAGAGAAGCAGATTGCCATTCTTTATTGTGGTACTCATGGACTGTTGCGTAATGTTCCGTTAGATAAGGTGACTGATTTTGAACGTAGTTTTCTGGAAACACTTGAAATGAATCATCGTGCGGATGTACTCGATGTACTGAAGAGTGGCGTCATTGATGATGATGTTTGCAAGAAGATAGAGGAGACTGCGGATCTCATGTCGAAACAATATTTGGATTAGTGATTAACGTTTAGTGACAAGTGATTAGTGGCATGCGCTCATGTGCCGCTTATCACTAATCATTAATCACTTACCACTAAAAAAGATGCTATGGGTTCTTTAAAAGAAGTAAAAAACAGAATAAACTCCGTCAAGAGTACGCGTCAGATTACATCGGCGATGAAGATGGTAGCATCCGCAAAGTTGCACAAAGCACAATCGCGGATTGAGAATATGCTGCCTTATCAACAGAAACTGAATGAAATTCTGACAAACTTCTTGTCTACAGATGCCACGTTCGAGTCGCCTTATACCGAAGTGCGTCCCGTAACGCGGGTAGCGGTCGTGGTTTTCTCATCCAACAGTTCGCTGTGCGGAGCTTTCAATGCGAATGTGGTAAAGAAGCTTGGAGAAACGCTGGAAGAATACAAGTCACTTGGTAAGGAGAACATCCTGATATATCCTATAGGGAAGAAGGTGGAACAAGCTACTAAGAAGTTAGGCTATACATCGCAAGGAAATTATCAGGGAATGGCAGAGAAACCATCCTATGTGCAAGCATATGAACTTGCTGGATTGTTGATGCAAGAGTTTGTAGAAAAGCAAATCGACCGTGTAGAACTGATCTATCATCACTTCAAGTCGATGGGATCACAGATACTAACGCGTGAGGAATATCTTCCTATTGATTTGAGTAAGGTGGGAGCAACTGCCGCAACAGAAGGATCGGGAAAACGCGGGTTCCAGAATGATTATATAGTGGAGCCATCTGTCGGACAACTTATTGCAGATTTGTTGCCAAAGGTGTTGAGCCAGAAACTTTTTACTGTACTTCAAGATTCCAATGCCTCTGAACATGCTGCCCGTACACTTGCTATGCAGACTGCAACAGATAATGCGAATGAACTGATACAAGATTTGACGAAGCAATATAATAAGAGCAGACAGCAAGCGATTACAAACGAATTATTGGATATAATCGCGGGAAGTCTGAAGTAAATAAGCTACAAGTTACGAGCTACAAGATACGAGTGCCTTTCGGAATATAACGAAGCCACTTGTATCTTGTAGCTCGTATCTTGTAGTTTTTTTCATATTCTTGTAAAAAGATGTGCCGATGGGAACTTTTCCTCTTTTATTTATGTTACCTTTACACCTCCAAACAACATTTATGAAATAATGGAACAAAACCCGGAATTGTCACTTGCATGGCAATTTATAGAAAATACAGGCACTCATCTCTTCCTGACTGGTAAAGCAGGTACTGGAAAAACTACATTCCTGCGACAATTGAAATCCGGAAGCCCTAAGCGTATGGTTGTTCTTGCCCCGACAGGCATTGCGGCTATTAATGCAGGTGGTGTAACTATTCATTCTTTTTTCCAGTTACCTTTTGCCCCTTACGTGCCCGATACTTCATTCAGTGCGGACGGTAAGGCACAATACCGTTTCCGTTTCGGAAAAGAGAAGCTTAACATCATGCGTAGTATAGACCTGCTCGTAATTGATGAAATCAGTATGGTACGCGCCGACCTCTTGGATGCGATAGACGATGTGTTGCGTCGTTTCCGTGATCGTAGCAAGCCTTTTGGCGGTGTACAATTATTGATGATCGGAGATTTACAGCAACTTGCTCCGGTAATCAAAGACGAAGAATGGCAGATGCTAAACCGCTATTATGATACTCCCTATTTCTTTTCCAGCCGCGCATTGAGGCAATCGGAGTACTGTACCATTGAATTGAAGAAAGTTTATCGACAGAGTGATACTCATTTTCTGGACATGTTGAACCGTATCCGGGAGAATCGTTGTGACAAAACTTTGTTGGATGAACTGAACTGTAGATACATTCCAAATTTCAATCCTGCGAAAGAGGAAGGATATATCCAACTTACCACCCATAATTACCAGGCGCAACGTATCAATGAATATGAACTGGCACAACTGCCCGGACATTCTTTTACCTTCCGTGCCCAGATAGATGGCAAATTTCCGGAATATTCTTATCCTACTGATGAAGTACTGGAGTTAAAACGTGGTGCGCAAATCATGTTTGTAAAGAACGATTCATCCGGTGAACACCGTTATTACAATGGTATGATCGGTGAGGTGGTAAATGTATCCGCTTTAGGTATTGAGGTACGCAGCAAGGGAAGTGAAGACGTCTTCATGCTGCAAGAAGAAGAATGGACCAATGCAAAGTACGTGCTGGATGAAGAGACAAAAGAGATTACAGAAGATATAGAGGGAGTCTTCAAGCAATTCCCACTGAAACTGGCATGGGCTATAACCATTCATAAAAGTCAGGGGTTGACGTTTGAGCGTGCAATAATTGATGCCAGCGCTTCCTTTGCACACGGACAGACGTATGTGGCTCTGAGCCGTTGCAAGACGTTGGAAGGTCTGGTATTAAGTGCTCCATTATCTGCCAGGGCAGTAATCAGTGACAGTGCTGTGGATACCTTTACAGAAGATGCACGTAGAAATGAGCCTGATGAAACGCGTTACCGGAGATTACAACAAGCGTATTTTCTGGAATTGTTATCAGGATTGTTTGATTTCTTACCATTGGAACTGGCATTGAAGCGTTTTGTGAGGTTGTTGGATGAACACTTGTACAAGCTTTATCCTAAACTGCTGGTTGAATATAAATCAGAAACGGAACGTTTCCATGAGAAGGTTACGAAAGTTGCTCAAAAGTTTAGCTTACAATATACTCGCTTGGTTGATGGTGCAGCAGATTATGCTACAGATAAAAGTTTGCAGGAGCGCATTCACTTGGGAGCAGAATATTTCAAAGAACAATTGACGCCCTTGGATGCCATCAGAAGTAGTACAATTGTAGAGTCTGACAATAAAGAGCTAAAGAAACAGTTGAAGACTGTCAGTGAAGAGTTGGATGATTTGCTTCTCTTGAAAGTCGATTTGCTGGAATTCGTAATTGATAAGGGATTCCATGTAGGCGAATATCTGAAACAAAAGTCCGTCCTCTCCATTGACGATGCCGCATCGGGTAAGGATAAAGGAGAAAAACGCGGTGGCAACTCCTCCGGAAGAAGAAAACGTAAAGACGAAACTGAAGACGGTGGAAGTAGTTCCGCACGTAAAAGGGCGGCAACTGTGGAAGTACCTTTGGACATCCTGCATCCCGAATTGTATAAGCGTCTGGTGGCATGGCGCAATGCAGAAGCATCCCGGTTGGGATTACCGGTATATACTGTAATTCAACAAAAGGCAATTCTCGGGATTACGAATTTATTGCCGGAAGATAAGGCCACTCTTCTCCGCATTCCTTACTTTGGTAAAAAAGGAGTGGAAAAGTATGGAGATGAACTCTTGGAAATGGTACGAATGTATAAAAAAGAAAGTGGGATTGCGGAAACGTTGTTTAGTGATTAGTGGTGAGTGATTAGTGATTAGTAGTTGGAGTGTTATACAAACTTGGCTAATCACTCACCACTAAACACTAAACATAAGTCTTATTCCTTCTTCCAGAGTGTGTGGTTGGTAGCCTAATACCTTAAATACGAAAATCAAAAGAAAGAAACGGAAACAAAAGCAACTTATAATACTAATTCATAGATATTTATAAAATCACCTTTGATTCCTTTCGTTTTATTAAATAGCTTATTTTTGCTGTAATTTTGTTACTCGTTTTTGCGATAAATACGGGGAATTGTGTTACCTTTGTAGCTGTAACAAAATTAGAAGTGATGGAAGGAGACAGAGGCAAATATACAAAAGATCCCGTAAAAGTCCGGTTTACTACCAAGGCAGACGGGCGTAAATCCATATCTTTTGAGATTTACCAGAATGGAAAGCGCACGTATGAACGTCTTCCTAATTTGTTCCTGCTTGTGGAGACGGATGACAATTCCATCAGAAAAAACCGTGCAACCTTAAACAAGGTTGAAAAACTCAGGAAGCAACGTACTAAAGAACTCCAGAAGAACCCGGTACCGGATAAATATATTTCCAACAAAGATACGGGACAATCCCCCATCATGTTATCTTCATGGATGAACCAATACTATACAATCCAAAAGAACAGAGGTGTAAGAGAACTATCGAACATCACAAGAACCCAAAAATTCCTTTTAACATACAGTGAAGATTTAGAGTTGTGTCAGATTGACAAGTCTTTCTGCAT
>ERZ773183.293-NODE-293-length-62652-cov-20.781012_pt1 | contig 62652 bp, 44 predicted proteins | sample MGYA00580532_ERZ773183 | MGnify/ENA primary metagenome ERZ773183 (study PRJEB29015, sample SAMEA2737791) | human gut metagenome | biome: human gut; feature: human-associated habitat; material: faeces | place: China | collected 2012 ...
CGGGACGCGTGGGCGCGGGAGCAGCCGTCGCGGCTGGCTGAGCCGGCGCGGTGGGATGGGCCGGCGCGGCTGGGGCGCCGGCCGGGGCGCCGTCCATCACGTACTCAACGGAGCGCTTGCCAAAGACCTCGCAGATAACGGGCATCACCAGGGCGTTGCTGTCCGGGCGGCTGATCATCTTGAGAGCGAAGTTGGAGCCCTTGGGGAACGCGACCACGAGGGTCTCCCCATCGTCGCTCACGGCGCGGGAGCTCTGCAGCAAGCCGCCGCGCGACGGCTGGACCGCGGCGATTTTCTTCACCGTCTCGACCCAACGGCGCTGCAACTCGGCGTCGTCGGCGGAGGCGGGCGTCACCGCGCACGAGCTCATCGCCGGAGTGGCACTCGCCGGCACCGTTGCGGGGGCGGTGGGCTTTGGGGTGCGCGCGGACGGAGCGGGGGCCGAGGCGTGCACGGGGGCGGAAGCCGGCTCCGGGGCCTGCGTGGGGGCAGCAGAGGCAGCCGGACGCACGGGCGGCTCCTTCACCTGCGCCGGAACCGCAGCGCCCACGGAGGCCGGGGCGCTTGTCTGGGCCGCCGCGCGTGCAGATGCCGGGGCGCCTGTAGAAGTGGGGGCACTCGTCGGGGGCACCGCGCGCGCAGATACCGGCGCGGGCGCGGCCTTACGAACCTCCTGGGGCGCGGGCGCGGCCTTCGACCGCGTTGCCGACGCGAGTTGCTCGGCCGACATCGGCGCACTCGGCACGCCGGAGGCGATCTGGGCCTCGAGGCGGGCGATGCGCTCGGCGAGCGCTTCGAGCGTCAGGTCGGATTCGGGGCGGGCCAGGCGCATGCAGGCGATCTCGAGCACCAGGCGCGGATCGGTTGCGTTGCGCATCTCCAGCGCGGCGTCATCCAGCACAGTCAGCGCGCGAGAAAGACGGTCGGCCCCCTCGAACAGGCGAGCCTCCTCGACGAGCGCGGCCACCTCCTCGGGCGTCCCATCGAATAGCTCGGCGCGAGGGCCCGCGATCGCGGCCGTGTATACGTCGCGGATGTGCGCGATCAGGTCGCGCGTGAGCTCCTGCAGGTCATTGCCCTCGTCAACCTGAGCCCGAATGAGGCCGAACAGGCCCACGGTGTCGCGCACGGCCATCTTGCAGGCAAACTCGGACAGCACCGTGGACGCCACCTCGCCCAGCAGGGCGCGTGCATCGTCGATGCGCACCGAGCCGTCGCCGAAGACCGAGAGCTGCTCCAACGTGGATAGGGCGTCGCGCATGCCGCCGCGGGCGTGGCGCGCCACGACCTCGAGCGCCTCCTCATCGAAGGCAAAGCCCTCCTGCTCGCAGATGTAGCGCAAACGACCGATGATGTCGTCGTTCGAAATGCGGTGGAAGTCGAAGCGCTGGCAGCGCGACAGGATCGTCTCCAGGATCTTTTGCGGGTCGGTGGTGCACAGGACGAAGATGACGTGACTCGGTGGCTCCTCGAGCGTCTTGAGCAGCGCGTTGAACGCCTGCGTCGTGAGCATGTGGACCTCGTCGATGATGTAGACCTTGTAGGCGCCGCGCACCGGGGCGAAGCTCACCGAATTGATGATCTCCTCGCGCACATTGTCCACGCCCGTGCGAGACGCGGCGTCGAGCTCGTAAACGTCCGGATGAGTGCCCTCGGCGATCGCCGTGCACTCCGGGCAGGTACCGTCGGGGTTGCAGCCGGTCGCACCCGCCGCGCGGGCGCCCTCGGCCTTCTCGCACAGCAGTGCCTTGGCGAGGATGCGCGCCATGGTGGTCTTGCCCGTACCGCGCGGACCGCAGAACAGGTACGCATGGCTCAGGCGGCCCTCGGCCACCGCGTGCTCCAACGTTGAGACGATATGCTGCTGGCCCACGACGCTCTCGAACGTGAGCGGGCGGTACTTCCTATAGAGCGACTCCATGGGGAATTCCTCCTACAATCCGCGCTCGACCAGGCGGCGGTCGATGTCCTTCAGGGTCATGCGCCTGGCGAACAGCTGGCGATACGTCGCCGTCTTGACCTTGTTCTCGGTGCGCAGAACGTCCATGCGCGCGCCGACCTCGGCGAGCTCCGCACGAATGCCCCGTGCGAACGCATCGTATGCCGCGAGTCGCTCGGAATCGCCCATGGGGCGCCCGGCACCGCTCGAACCGCTCGCAAGTCGCCCGGAATCGCACCCGAGACCCTCGGCGCTGTTCGCAAGTCGCCCGGAATCATCCATATGCCCCTTCACCGCCTTCGTCGCACACCCTTCATCGCGCGCGCACCCTTCATCGCGCGCGTGAATAATCGTGCCCACCATCATAGCGTCTCGCGCGACCCCACGTCTGCGGTGCCGGCCCGCGCGGATGCTCGCCGACGACGGTCGCTGAAAACGAAAACCGAAACCGACTCGCTGAAAACGGTCGCAAATTGCCAGGCTGCCGCAGGGTAGCCGATTGCGACCAGATTTCTCGGCATCCGGTCTGGAAAATGGTCGAGAGTTGCCACGCTATCGCAAAGCAGCAAATTGCGACCTTCCCCAAGTCCTTTCGGGCTGGATTGTGGTCGGAAATTGCCAGGCTGCTACAAAATGGCAGATTGCGACCGTTTTTATCGGCGTCTTACCGGATAAATGGTTGGAAATTGCCACGCTGTCGCAAAGTAGCAATTCCCAACCATTTTCGGGCCCGGTATCAGCAGATTCGGACCCGCCGCCGTTTTCTGGCTCCGTTCTTGCTCCGCCGAATCCCGAACCAGCCGCCGGAGACGGTCGCTGAAAACGGCGCACACGGCCACCGTGGTAAAATGGGCCGAAACCGCACTTGGCTTCGGCCGGAAACGAACTTTAAACGCACGAGGATGGCCATGCCGATCTTCCCCTTCAACATACCCGACCCGCAACAGCGGGAAATGCCCTCGCAATCCAATCGCGCGAGCGGCCCGCGCCTGGCATCGCGCTCCATGTGGCGCCGACCCGCATCCACCAATGGCCCCGCCGCCGCGCCCGGGCCCGCGCAGCCAGCCGGGCCCGCCCCGTTTGCACCCCGGGCCCCGCGCGGGAGCCGATCCCCCATCGCTCCGCCGCCCGCCGCCGGCTCGGCAGCGTCGTCCCTGCTCAAGCGCTATCGGCCGCTCGAGACGCGCGCCGCCGGCGGCTTTGGCAGCGTCGAGATCTGCCTCGACTCCCGCCTGCAGCGACGCGTGGCCATCAAGCGCATGCCCCTCGCATCGCCCGATGCACGAACCCCGCTCGAAACCACCGCCGCCGCGCTCGCCGAGGCTCGCACGGCCAGCATGCTGCAGCACCCCAATATCGTGCAGGTCATCGACTTCACCTACGACAGCGCCCATGCCTACCTGGTCATGGAATACGTGGACGGCATGACGCTCGAGGAGTTCCTCCAGCAGGTCGAGGGTCACTCCCTCACCTACGACGAGGCAGCCTGCATCGCCGACGCCCTGGTCCAGGCCCTGTCCTTCGCACACGAGAACGGCGTGCTCCATCTCGACATCAAGCCCGCCAACGTCCTGATCGACCACAACGGCCACGTCAAGCTGGCCGACTTCGGCATGGCCATGCTCGCCAGCGCCGCGGGCTTTGGCGGTGCGCGAGGCGGCACCATCGGCTATATGCCCCCCGAACAGCTCAACGGCGAGCAGGTTGACGAGCGCAGCGACATCTTCGCCTTGGCCGCGGTCCTCTACGAGTCCCTCTGCGCCACGGCGCCCTTCCGCGCCGGCACCCCCGCCGACTCCCTCGACCGCATCATCCGCGGAGTCCTCTACCCAAGCGACCTGCTGCCCGATATCCCGGAGGCCGCCGAGCAGGCCCTGCTCGATGCGCTCTCCCCCAGCCCATACGACCGCATGCCGAGCGTGGCGGAATTCGGAGACGCCTTCCTGGCCCGCCTGGGCAATCCGCGCGAAGGCCGCAAGAGCCTCGCGCGGATCATCAGCCGCCTCACCTCCGACGATACCGAAGACGCCCTCGACCCGGCCGACGGCCGCGCCGAGCGCGTATGGGAGCTCGACCCGGACAAGGGATATCTGGGCAGCCGCTTCCCCCGTGCACGCGAATATGCGCTCGGTGCCGTCACAGGCGTCGCGGTCGCAGCCGTATCGTGGGCACTTTTGGGCGACCTGCAAGTAGGCGGAGCGGCGGTCCGCGCCATCACCGCGGCGGGCATCGGCGTGGGAGCGGGCATCGCGCCGCAAATCGGGTCTGCCCTCGCCCTTGCCGGTTGGCTCATGCTCATCGTCAACTCGACACCCCTGTTCGAGGTGTTGCCGCTGGCCGTTTTGGCCTTCTGCCTCATGGCCGCCTGGTGGTTCGTATGGGGCCGCCTGCATCCGGCCGCCTCGACTGTCCTCGTGACCTGCGCCGCCCTCGGCCTGGCCGCCGGTGACGCCATGATCCTCGCACCCGCATCCGCCGTGATCGGAGGATTTTTCCTCACCCCGAGCGTGTCTGCCGCCGCTTCCGGTGCCGGCGCCGCCTTCGCGCAACTCCTCGTGGCCTCGCACCTGCAGGCCGGGACCCTGGGTTCGCTCGACGCCCTCATGGCGCTCGCAACCCCGGCGTTTCTCGTCCCCGCAGCGGGCACCGTCCTCATCGCCGCCGGGACCTCCTGGGCGCTGACGCGGACATGGGTAAACCGCCAGGAGGGACGTTCCGCATACCCGCTCACCGTCCTCTACCTGCTCATCCCGTTGTGCGCGGTCGCATGCCGCTATCTTGCGCACCCTATGGAAATTAGCGCGGTGCCCCCCGCCGACGCGGCCGTGGCCCTGGGCCTGGGCGGCCTATCCTCTATACTTGTTTGGCTATGCATATTTGCTCTCGGTTATAAGCGAGATTTTTCGGAAGGTGATCGTTCGTGAACTTCCTGAACATATTTGAAGACCGCGTCGCCGGGATCTTCGGCGCGGCGCAGGCGCCCTTCTCCTTCAAGAAGCTCGCCAAGCAGGCGGCCCGCGAGATGGAGGACCAGACCCTGGTCATCAACGGCGTCAACACCGCCCCCGCCCTCTACACCGTGCTCATCGCCGCCGATGACGATCAGCTCCTGGCGCCCTATTACTCCCAGCTCGCCAGCGAGGTCACCGAGTTCGTGCGCGCCCAGGCCGAGAAGAAGCGCTACCGCTTCGTGGGCACCCCGCTCGTCCGCTTCATGATCGACCCGTCGCTCAAGCCGGGCAAGTTCTCCGTGTTCGCCGAGAACGTCGACGCCCCCACCCTCGCCCGTCTGTATGAGGAGGAGCGCGCCTATCTCAAGGGCGCGTCCGGCAAGGCCACGCCCGCACCGGCGCCCATCCCCGCCCCCGCGCCCTCTTCCGCCGCCGGCGCCGTGCCGGTGGCGAATCCCGCACTCGACGCCGCATTTAGCCCCGTGTCTGCACAGGTCGCCGGCGCCGCCGAGGTCGCCGACCCCTTTGCGCCCGCACCGACCCCCATCCCCGTCCCGCAGACCATGACGCGCGAGCAGCTCGCCGGCATGGGCGGTGCCGCCGCCGCGACCGGCGCGGGCATCGCCGCCGCGGGCGCAGCCCATATGGCGCCCGCAAAGCCCGCTGCCCCCGCCCGTCCGCTCGCCCAACTCGTCGACGTCGTGACCGGCGACACCTATGAGCTCACCTCCGCCCGCGCCACCGTGGGCCGCGAGCGCTCCGTGGCCGACGTCGTCCTGCGCGACCCCAACGTGAGCCGCCGCCACGCCGAGCTGACCTTCACCGGCAGCGACTGGTCCATCGAGGACCTCAATTCCACCAATGGCACCATGGTCAACAACCGCCGCATCACCCGTTGCCCCCTGCGCAACGGCGACGTACTGACCTTCGGTCTGAGCACCTTCGAGTTTAGGGGTTAGCCTGTGATCGACATCATCCTGTTCGCCGGGCGCATCGTCCTCGTCGCACTGCTCTACATCTTCCTGTTCGCCGTCATGAAGACGGGCGTGGGGCTGGTGCGCGGCCAGCGCCGCGACTCCGCGATCTGGACGATCGATGTCGATAAGGGACCGCGCGGTATTCGCGGCATCCACATGGACATCCTGGGGCCGGTCATCGTGGGCCGCTCCCCGTCCTCCGATATCTGCGTGAACGAGCCCTTCGTCTCCGCGAGCCACGCGCGCTTCTCCCTCCAGGGCCCCGCGCTCGTGATCGAGGACCTCAACTCGCTCAACGGCACCCTCGTCAACGGCCGCGCGCTGCAGGATCCTGCGACCCTTCGCGAAGGCGATGAGGTCCAGATCGGCGACGTGGTCATGAAGGTGAACCGTCGATGACACCCGAGCAGGACGACCTGCGCACCACCGGGTACGAATCACAAGCCCAGCACGCTCGACCGGCGGCCCCTGTGGCCCCGGCCTCTGCTATTCCGGCATCGGGCGCCCCGGATCCCTGGGCGCCCGATTACGACAAGCCGGCCCCCGTGCCGCCCGCTCATACGGCCCCGGCGCATGCAGCGCCCCCCATCTCGGTCGAAGCCGCGCCCGCGCCCGCGCCCGCCCCCGCGCCCGCGCCCGCTCCGGCGCATGCCGCCCCCGGCTCCTTCGAACCAGAGATCCCCGTTCAGTCGATCCCCGATCCAACCGCACCCGTCTCGCCTGAGGACACGGCCGAAATCGACCTCCAGGCCGTGGAGGCCAAGCTCAACGATCCCGGCTCGACGGTGGACTTCGAGCCCATCACCGACGACCTGATCGACACCGACGCCACCTTCGACGCCGGCACGTCCTCCACGCTCATGTGGGGCGCCCGCTCCGACGTGGGCTGCGTGCGCAGCCACAACGAGGACTCCTATCTCGCCGCCTCGCCGCTGTTCTGCGTGTGCGACGGCATGGGCGGCCACGCCGCCGGTGAGGTTGCCAGCGCGATCGCCGTCGAGACCATCGCCAAGACCGGCCCCAAGTCGGCCGATGCCGCACAACTCGCCGCCTCCATCGAGGCGGCCAACGCCGCCATCATCGAGGCGGCCGTGAACGGCGTGGGCAGACCCGGTATGGGCTGCACCGCCACCGCCGCCTACATCGAGGGCACCACCCTCGCCATAGCGCACGTGGGCGACTCGCGCGCCTACCTGCTGCACGAAGGCACCCTCATCCGTGTCACACGCGACCACTCCTACGTCGAGGAGCTCGTCGATGCCGGCGAGATCACCGCCGACGAGGCGCGCACGCACCCCAACCGATCCGTCATCACGCGAGCCCTGGGCTCCGACCCGGCGATGTACGCCGACCATTTCACCCTGAACGTCGAGGAGGGCGACCGCCTCATCCTGTGCTCCGACGGCATGTCGGGCATGGTCCCGGACGGCGAGATCGAACGCATCGCCCAGCAGAGCTCCACCGCGCAGATCTGCACGGACAACCTGGTCGACGCCGCGCTCGCCGCAGGCGGCGGAGACAACGTCACCGTCGTGGTGGTCGACATCACCGACGACGGCCGTGTTCGGGAAGTCGCCCGCAAGCACAAGCGCACGCTGTTCTTCGCCATCGTTGGCTTGCTCGTTGCGCTCATCGTGGCCGGCGTGACCTCGTTCATCTCCATCCGCAAGTCCGTCTACCTGGGCGTGAAGGACGATGCGGTCGCCATCTACACCGGCATTCCCGACCCATTCCTCGGATTCAAGCTCAACTGGCTCGAGGATGAGACCTCCATCCAGCTCAAGTGCCTCCCCGAGGACACCCAAAACCGCCTCCGCGAGGGCATCCCGCAGAAGAACCTCAAGGACGCGCAGGACGCGGTGGAGAACTACCGAACGCAGATCGATGAGGCACAGACCAAGCTCATCGAGGACGCGCGCGCCATCCAACAGGATCTCACCGGGTCCACGGAGGCGCCGGACACAAGCCCCGCAAACGCCCTGGCAGGCGGAACGTCCCCGAGCGAATCCCCCGCCGATGCCATTTCACCTTCAACCACGACCGAGGGAGGTGCCGCGTAAATGAGTCGCCGCACGACCGAACTGCTCCTGCTCATAGCCGCCGCGTTCCCCGTCACGCTGCTGTACGCCATGTACGTGGTCACCACGGGCGCCGCGCTCTCCTTCCAGACGCTGGCCGTCCCGCTGGGACTGTTCGCCGCATTCGCCGCGGCCCATATCGGCGTGCGCATCTTCGCGCCCGGCGCCGACCCGGCGATCCTGCCCATCGTGTTCACGCTCTCGGGCATTGGCATCACCTTCGTCACGCGCCTGCAGCCCGACGCCTCGCTGGGCCAGGTGATTTTCCTGTTCCTGGGCGTGGCCCTCATGGTGGGCACGCTCGCCGTGGTGAAGAACCTCGAGGTCATCAAACGCTACAAATACGTCCTGGGCATCGCCGGCATCATCTTGCTCGTGCTGCCCATGTTCATCGGCACCGAGATCTACGGCTCCAAGCTGTGGATCAAGATCGGCGGCTTCCAGTTCCAGCCCGGTGAGTTCGCCAAGGTCCTCATCGTCTTGTTCCTCGCCGGCTACCTGGCCGAGAACCGCGAGCTGCTATCCATCTCCAACCGCACCGTGCTCGGCATCAAGTTCCCGCGCCTGCGCCTGCTCTACCCGCTGTTCATCGTGTGGGGCGTCTGCCTGCTCGTCGTCGCGTTCGAACGCGACCTTGGCAGCGCGCTTTTGTTCTACACCATCTTCTTGATCATGCTCTACGTGGCCACGGGCCGCGTGTCCTACGTGATCATCGGCCTTGCGCTGCTCGCCGTCGGCGCATTCGGCATGTACCAGATCATGAGCCACGTGCAGGTCCGCGTGGCCATCTGGCTTGACCCGTTCTCCGACGCGCAAAACCTCGGCTACCAGATCGTCCAGTCGCTGTTCTCCCTGGCAGACGGCGGTCTCGCGGGCGTCGGCATCGGCAAGGGCATGGCCGACATCATCCCCGTCGTGGCCTCCGACATGATCTTCGCCGCGATCGGCGAGGAGATGGGCCTGCTCGGTGGCTCCGCCGTGCTGCTGCTGTTCATGCTGTTCGCGGTCCGCGGCCTCACCACCGCCGCACGTGCCAAGTCCGACCTGGCGGCCTTCTCCGCCGCCGGCCTCACCGCGGCCATTTCCTTCCAGGCCTTCACCATCGTGGGCGGCGTGACCAAGCTCATCCCGCTCACCGGCGTGACCCTGCCCTTCATGAGCCAGGGCGGCTCCTCCCTTCTCGCGAGCTTCGTGATCGTGGGCCTGCTGCTGCGCGCCGGTGACGAGGCAACCGGCCGCTCGACCGAGATCGCCAACACGAGCACCGACTTGGCCACCGCCGGCTACCGCACCACCGTGCGCGGCTCCCACATGCGCCGTCCCGCCCTCGACACGCCTGAGAGCGGCCTGCTCGGCCGCGTGGCGCTCGCCAACCGCCTGACCCGCACCGTGTTCCTGTTCACCGCGCTGTTCGCCGTGCTTATCGGCAACATCACCTATATCCAGGTGATCAAGGCATCCGAGTATCAGGACATGCCGAGCAACAACCACACCATCAACAAGGCGCGCTACATCAAGCGCGGCTCGATCATCACCGCGGATGGCCTGACGCTCGCCGAGTCCATCCAGCAGGCCGACGGCACGTACGCGCGCTCCTACCCCAACGGCAACCTCGCCGCGCACGTGGTGGGCTACTACTCCCAGCAATACGGCACCATGGGCATCGAGAACACGCAAAACGACACGCTCACGGGGTCCAAGGATTACTCGAGCTGGCAAAACGCCCTCAACTCGCTCGCCGGCATCAGCGAGCCGGGCAACTCGGTCCAGCTCACCATCGACTCGCGCATCCAGCGTGCAGCCGAGCAGGCCCTCGCCGGTCGCGTGGGCGCCATCGTCGCCCTCGACCCGCGCAGCGGCGCCGTGCTCGCCTGGGCCAGCGCCCCCACGTTCGACAACACGAACATCCAGGCGGCGATCGAGGCCGCCAACGCCAGTGGCGGTGCGGATACCTCCATGTACGACCGAGCAACCCTCGCGCTCTACACGCCGGGCTCCACCTTCAAGGTGCTCACGCTCGCCTCGGCGCTCGAGAATGGCCTGGCCACGCTCGACACCACCTACGACAGCCCGGGGCGCATGGAAATCGGCGGTGCGGACGTTGTGAGCATCGGCGAGCGCGGTCACGGCAAGATTTCGCTGGCCAAGGCCTTCGCACTCTCGTCCAACACGGTCTTTGGCCAGGTGGCCGACGGCCTGGGCGCCGAGAAGCTCGTGGCCACGGCGCGCGCCTTCGGCTACGGACAGCAGCTCGGCCTGGACTTCACCACCGCCGCATCCGTCATGCCCAACCCCGAGGAGATGACCGAGTGGGAGCTCGCCTGGGCGGGCGCCGGCCAGCCCGTCGGCCAGGGCCACACGCCCGGCCCGCAGGCCACTGTGATGCAGAACGCGCTCATGGCCGCCACGATCGCCAACAACGGCATCGCCATGAACCCCTACGTGGTCTCGCAGATCCTCGCCCCCGACGGCACGGTCCTCAAGACCACGCGTGGCCGTTCCCTCGGCCAGGCCGTGAGCAGCGGGACCGCCGCCCAGGTCAAACAGGCCATGCTCGACGTCGTCCAAAACGGCACCGGCTCGGCCGCGGCGATCGCGGGCGTGAAGGTGGCCGGCAAAACCGGCACCGCCGAGACCAACAACGCCAACGCGAACTCCACGTTCGTTGGATTTGCCCCCTACGACACCCCCACCGTGGCAATCGCCGTCGTGATCGAACAGAACGCGAAGGGCGAGGAAAGCGCGGCGGCCGTAGGCGGACAGGTCTTGCGCGCGGCGCTCGCGACACAGGGGCTGTAGCAATTCACCGGTACGAGGTAACACTTCCGCCCACGGCGGATAGATTGATGAGGAGTTAAAGACATGCCAGACGGACAGCGCGTACTTGGAGGAAGGTACCTGCTCAAGGATAAGGTCGGAAACGGCGGTATGGCCAGCGTGTATCGCGCGCAGGACCAGGTGCTCGACCGCACCGTTGCCGTGAAGATCATGCTGCCCCAGTACGCCGGGGACGCCACCTTCGCCGCTCGCTTCAAGCAGGAGGCGCAGGCCGCAGCCGGTCTGCAGAGCCCCTACATCGTGGGCGTGTACGACTGGGGCAAGGACGGCGACACGTACTACATCGTCATGGAGTACCTGCGCGGCACCGACCTCAAGAGCGGCGTGCGCAGCCACGGCGCCCTCGATCCCAAGAAGGTCGCCCAGATCGGCTCTCAGATCTGCGGCGCCCTCTCCGTCGCGCACAAACACGAGATCATTCACCGCGACATCAAGCCGCAAAACATCATGGTGCTGCCCGACGGCAACATCAAGGTGATGGACTTCGGCATCGCGCGCGCCAAGAACAGCCATCTCACGCAGGACAACAACGTCCTGGGCACCGCCCACTACGTCTCCCCCGAGCAGACCCGCGGTCAGGACCTGGGCGCCACGAGCGACATCTACTCCCTCGGCGTAGTCATGTACGAGTGCGCCACCGGACGCGTGCCCTTCGATGGCGACGATGCCATCTCCGTGGCTCTCAAGCAGGTCAACGAACTGCCCGTCCCGCCGAGCCAGGTGAACCCCGGCGTCGACCCGGCACTCGAGCGCATCATCCTCAAGTGCATGGAGAAGGACCCCGCCAACCGCTTCCAGACCGCCGACGAGCTGCGCCAGGTGCTCAACGCCTACGCCACCGGTCGCGCGGTCGACGTGGCAGAGCCCACGCGCGTGATTGCCGCCCCCATGGGCGTCGGCGGTGCCGAGACCCGCGTGATGAGCGACGCCACCCAGGCCATGGTGCGCCCCGCAGGCGCTGCCGGCCCCGGCTCCACCGCCGCCGGCCCGCGCGCCGCCGCGCCCACATCCTCGCGCGGCCAGAACGGCTACGAGGAACCCAAGAAGGGCAATGGCGCCAAAATCGCCGCCATTGTGATCGGCGCCATCGTGGTAATCGCCGCTGCCGTCTTCTTTGCCAGCAACCTGTTCGGCGGTTCCGGTGAGATGGTCATCGTTCCCAACGTCATCGACTACACGCAGGAAGAGGCCGAGGACGCGCTCAAGAACGCCGGCTTCAACGTCGAGTACGGCAAGGCCGTGAATGACGATGAGGTTGAAGAGGGCCACGTCGTCGACCAGACGCCCGATGGCAACAAGGAGGCGCCCGAGGGCTCCACGGTCACGCTGACGCTCTCCAAGGGCCCCTTTCCCGTCAAGGAGACCGAAGTCCCCAACATCACCGGCAAGACCGCCGATGAGGCCGAGGCTCTGCTCACCGCCGCCAACCTCAAGGGCCAGGCGCACGAGGAGTCCAACGAGGCCGAGGCCGGCACCGTCTTCAAGCAGGGCAAAAACACCGGCGAGGTTGTTGAGGAGGGCACCGTCATCGAGTACTGGGTGTCCACCGGCCCCGACACCATCGACGTGCCCAACCTCACCGGCAAGACCAAGGAGCAGGCCATCGAGGCGCTCGGCGATAAGCTCAGCTACACCTTCAGCTCCGACTACAGCGCCACCGTCCCGGCCGGCTCTGTGATTAGCTACGAGCCCGGCGGCAGCGTCAAGCCCGGCACCACCATCAAGATCGTGCTGTCCCAGGGTCCCGAGCCGGTCGCCAAGGTCAACGCACCTAACTTTGTGAACGACTCCGCCTCCCACGCCAAGCCGCAGCTCGAGTCGCTCGGCTTCAAGGTCGTGGTGAACGGCCCGGCAGACGGCATCATCGTGAGCCAGTCCGCCTCCGGATCGCTGGACAAGGGCACCACGATCACCCTCACCACGCAGGCACGCACCGACGCCAACACCGAGGACTAGCGGATAACGAGAAAAGGCCGCCACGCGAACGAGCGCGTGGCGGCCTTTTTAGTTGCAATGGTGCCCCCGATACGATTCGAACGTACGACACCCGCTTTAGGAGAGCGGTGCTCTATCCCCTGAGCTACGGAGGCATTGCCATGGTTGCGCGACCGGAACATGCTCGACGAAAAAGCCCATCGACGCATCCGAAAGCGCGTATGGGATATTCTAGCGGTTTTTGCGGAACAGTGACAGCACGCCGCGTTTGATCACGTCAAAGAAGCTCAGAGAGCGCAAAAGTTTGTCTTCGGGCACATGCTCGCGCATAGCGCGCAACGTGGCCTTATTGTCCCTCGTGGAGAACGAGAACCCGCTTTCGCTCCCCTTCACGAAGATCGCGAAGCGCGAGATCTTTTTGCCGCCGAACAGCACCGACGCCGCCACGTGATCGATCTCGGACCAGGGGATCTGGATGAAATCCTCGGGGTTTCTCTCGTTATAGAACTCGAAGGCGTTGTTGCCGAGCATCACCGAACCATAGGTCGACATCCCATGAAACGACGTGGCCTTCTCCGTGTAGTAGACCGAGCTGTTCTGCGATTGCGCCATCCCTGCATCCTCCTCAAGCGTTTCCCTGCATGTTCAGCCGGAAACGCGCGTGTGTCGAAATCCCGCCAGGCGGTCTTGAAGAAATATACGACTGCGGCGGGAACGCCCGCAAGTACGGAAAAGCCGCGCCGCTGCGAATGGCGAACCATGGCAGCGGCGCGGCTCGAGGCTCAAGCGCCTAAGTGCGCTTGATACCGAAGCGTCTTACATGATGCCGAGCAGGCGGGCAACGATACCCACGGCGAACAGGGCGATGATGATGACGATCGGGGAGACCTTCTTCTTGAGCAGCTTGCAGCACAGGAGCGTGAGGCCCACGGCGGCAAGGCCGGGGATCAGCTGATCGAGATTGGCCTGGAGCGTGGTCACCTTGGCGACCTCGAGGCCGGTGGGACCGAGCGCTGCGTACTGGCTCAGGGCCTGATGAATGCCCTCAGCACCCGCGGGCAGGCTCGCCCAATCGATGTAGGCGCCGGGGGACTGCTGAACCGTGGAGACGACCGGGGTGAAGGAGATGCTCACCCAGCGCTGCACGAGCGCGCCGATGATGAACATGCCCAGAATGGAGGCACCCTCGGTGATCTTGCCCATCAGACCGCCAGAGAGGTCCTTGGTGATGGAGGTACCAACCTTGTAGCCGAACTCCTGGGTGTACCAAAGGAACGCGATGCGGATGATGTTCCACGCGAAGAAGAACAGCAGCGGACCCATGATGGAGCCGCCGAGGGCCAGGGAAGCGCCGAGCGCGCCGAGGATCGGGCGAAGGGTGAACCAGAAGACGGGGTCGCCGACACCGGCCAGCGGGCCCATCATACCGACCTTCACGCCCTGGATCGCAGCGTCCTCGACCTGTGTGCCGTTGGCGCGGTCCTCCTCAAGAGCGAGGGTGACGCCGATGACGGGAGCGGACACGTACGGATGCGTGTTGTAGAACTCCATGTGACGCTTGAGCGCCGCGATCTGGTCCTCCTTGTTGGAGTAGAGCTTCTTGATCGCGGGGATCATAGCGAAGCACCAGCCGCCGTTCTGCATGCGCTCGTAGTTCCACGAGCCCTGCAGGAACTGATGACGCATGCACACCGACATGCGGTCGGACTTGGAAAGCTGAACCTTGTTCTCTGCCATAATGTACGTCCTCCCTTCCTTACTCGTAATCGTTCAGGATGTCGCCGAGCGGATCGCCGGTACCGGCAGAGCCGCCGCTGTTCTTGGCCAGGTCCTTGAGGCCGAGGTACAGCAGGGCGAGGGACACGCCGATGACGCCGAGGGCGATGAGCGTGAGCTGATTGATAGCGGCGAAGACGAAGCCGAGCGCGAAGAACGGCCAGACCTCCTTGGTCGCCATCATGTTGATGACCATGGCGTAACCGACGGCAGCGACCATGCCGCCGCCGACGGCCATGCCGCCGGACAGCCATGCGGGCATCATGTTGAGCGCGTTAGTCACAATCTCGGGCGAGACGAAGCACAGGGCCACAGCCGGGATAGCGATGCGGGCACCCTGCATGAGGATAGCCAGGATCTGCCACATCTCAATGCCCTTGAAGTCGCCCTTCTCGGCGGCGGCATCCATAGCGTGAACTATGGGGATGGCGAGCGTGCGGCAGATCATCGTCAGGAACAGGCCAGCCACGGACAGCGGCACGGCGAGAGCGATGGAGGTGGTGATGGCGGTCTGGGAGTCGGCCGTGCCACCGTCGAGCGCGAGCACCATGATGATGGCGGACGCAACGGAGGCCAGGGCCGCATCGGGCGCGACGGCGGCGCCGACGTTCGCCCAACCGAGGGCGATCATCTGCAGGGAGCCGCCGAGCATGACGCCCTCCTGCAGGTGGCCGGACACGAGACCGATGAGCGTGCAGGCCACGAGCGGCTGGTGGAACTGGAACTCGTCCAGAATACCCTCCATACCGGCCAGCAGCGCGATGATGGCGATCAAAACGATCGAAAGTGCTGACATATTCCCTCCTTTACTGGGCGGCCAGCTCGGACTTGGCCTTCTTGATCATCGCGTCGAAGGACTCGGCGGAATCGGCCGGGACCTTGCGGATATCGAAGGTGATGCCGCGGGCGGCGAGCTTCTCGAGCGTCTCGACATCGTCGTTATCCATGGCGATGGCGTTGGTCACGACGACCTTGCCCACGGAGTGGGCCATCGAGCCGAGGTTGACCTCCTTGATGTCCACGCCGCCCTCGACCGCGCGGAGCAGGTCCTGCGGGGTCTCGAACAGGAGCATGGCCTTGGTGGCGCCGAAACGCGGGTCCTTGGCGACCTCGATCATCTTCTGGACCGGGACGACGTGGGCCTTAACTCCGGGAGGCGCGGCCTCCATGATCATGGACTTGCGCAGGTCATCATGAGAGACGGCGTCGGACACGACGATGATGCGATCGGGGCTGGTCATCTTGGTCCACGTAGTTGCCACCTGACCGTGGAGCAGACGGGTATCGACACGGGCGAGCACGAACTTGATGTGGCCGTCGCCGAGGACCGTGCCCTCGGGGATGGCGCCCTGATGGGCGGCCGGCGCCGCGACTGCCGCGGGCTTGGCCTCCACAGGCTCGAGAGACTCGGGCTTGACGCGAACGCCGGCGCGGGCCTCGGAAATGACGTGCTTGGCGATATCGTGGGCCGTCTTGGATGCGTCGAAGCGAGCGGTGTACACCTCGACAAGCATCGGCAGGTTCACACCAGTCAGGATCGCCCAGCTGGGATGGGCGTCGAACAGACCGCTGATCTGGTTGAAGGGGGTGCCGCCCCACAGATCGACGAGGAACAAGACGTCCTCGGGATCGTCGAAGGAAGCGACCGCCTCTTCCACCTTCTGGCGGAAGTCGTCCGGACCCATGCTCGGCATGAGGGAAACCGTGGCGACGTTGGGCTGATCGCCGAAGACCATAGAACCGGTCATCTTTAGACCCTCTGCCAAGTCACCGTGGCTTGCCAAAACGATACTTACCATCACACAACCTCCTCTGTTGCTACACGTTTTGAACACAACATATGTAATAGTATGCCGCTCGCCTGCGTTAAACAACCCTTCGTCGAACTGCGGAAATAGTGCATATCCGCAGCTAGATGGGTCTTCTATTTCTTTTCGTTGTTAACGGAACCCTTATTTCCGCAGCTAGATATCCATGTTCATGTATATATTCGCAAATCGTTTCATTACGCAGCACATACAAAGACCCCCGGGATACCACTCGGTGAACGGTATCCCGGGGGCCTTGAATGACACCTGTCACTTGGCCATGCGTCTCAATTGGGGACAGGTACAAATTGAGACATTTAGTGCGCCAGCGGGCTGCAAAGGTGATCCCGTGGAAATGTCTCAATTTGTACCTGTCCCCAATTGAGACATGGGCGGAAGGCGGGTTAGGCGAACTGGCTACGATAGAGATCGGCGTAGGGACCGTTCTCCGCGAGCAGCTCCTCATGGGTGCCCTGCTCGATGATGGTGCCGGCACGCATGTGCAAGATCAGATCGGCGTCCACGATGGTGCTCAGGCGATGCGCGATCACAAAGCTGGTGCGCCCGTGCATGAGCGTCTCCATCGCCTGCACGATGTCGCGCTCCGTACGCGTGTCCACGCTCGACGTCGCCTCATCCAAAATGAGGATCGCAGGGTCACACAGAATCACGCGTGCGATGGTGAGCAGCTGACGCTGGCCCTGGCTGATGGTCTCGGCATCGTTTTCGATATGCGTGTCGTAGCCCTGCGGCATCGTGCGAACGAAGTGGTCCACATGCGCCATCTCGGCCGCACGCACGATTTCCTCGCGAGTGGCATCGGGACGGCCATAGGCGATGTTCTCGGCGATCGTCCCGTCGAACAGCCATGCATCCTGCAGCACCATGCCAAAGTTCGCGCGCAGGTCCGGGCGAGCCATCGCATGGGTGTCCACACCGTCGAGCTCGATCGAGCCCCCGCCGATTTCGTAAAAACGCATAAGCAGATTGATGAGCGTGGTCTTGCCGGCGCCGGTGGCACCCACGATGGCAACCTTCTGCCCGGGTTTCACATGGAACGTCACATCGCGCATAAGCGGCTTTTCCGGATTGTATCCAAAGCGCACACGGCTAAAGTCCACGCGCCCTTCCACGGCGGCGGGAAGCCTCGCGGCGACCTCGGGCAGCGGATCGGGCTCGATCTCCTCTTCGTCGAGAATGTCGAACACGCGCTCGACGCTGGCAAGCGCGTTCTGCAGCGTGTTGATGGTGAAGGACAGCTGCGTGAGCGGCTCGGAAGCCTGGTGGATGTACTGGAAGAACGCCTGGAACACGCCGATGGTGATCTGGCCGCCCACAAGCATGCCACCCGCCACCACGGCGATCAGCACCTGGGCCAGGCGGATGATGAAACGGATCAGCGGGCTGATGGCATTGGTGGCAAAGTCCGCGCGACGGCTGGCACGAGCGAGCTTGTCAGACAGCTCGTGCACCCTCTGCGAACTCGACCCCTCGCGGTTGAAGCTCTTGATGATGAGGCGCCCCGAGTAGGCCTCCTCCACCGTCGCGGTGAGCTCGCCCACATAACGCTGGCGCTCGGCGGCGAGCTTGAGCGTCCACTTGGACACGCCCTTGGTAATGAGGGTCGACACAAAGGCGAACACCAAGAAGATCGCCGTGAGCAGCACACTGTAGCGAAGCATCATGTAGAGCGCGCCGATGATCGTGCCCACCGCGCTCATGAGCTTGAGCAGACCGGTCTGCAGCACCTCGGACATCTTGTCCAGGTCGTTCGTGGCACGGCTCACCACCTCACCGGGCTTGTGGCCGTCGTAGAACTTCAGCGGCAGGCGGCTGAGCTTCTCGGCAATGCTCCGGCGCAGCGAAAGGTTGAGCTTCTCGGCAAAGCCCGCCATGACGAAGCACTGCACGGAGTACAGCGCGCAGGCGCCCGTCCAAATGCCGAAATAGGTAGCGAGCTCGCGACCACCGGTCTCCCAACCCACCGTGAAGGCGTGGCCCTCGGCAAAAGCGGCCTGGATATTGGTCCATAGCACGTCGATCACGCGCGCGCTGTACGCCGGTGCGGCAACATGGAAGCCCGTGTACACGAGGATGGCGGCGATCACCACGCCGAAACGCCAGCGCTCGCCCGCCGCGGCATGCCACAGACGACGCACCGTCCCCCAGGCGTCTTTGGGGACCTCGAGCTCCTCCTCAGGGGTGCCGGAGACATCGGCCATTGCCTGCGCATCGTCGATAGCGCCCTGCTTGCGCTCGCGCTCGAGGCGGGCGTTCTCGGAGAACAGCTCGTCGGAACCGTCGTCGCGTTTCTTCTTATCCCACGCCATGCTACTCGCCTCCCTTCATCTGACTCTCCGCGATCTCGCGATACACCTCGCAGCCCTCCATGAGCTCCCCGTGCGTGCCCTTGCCCACAATGCGACCATCCTTGAGCACGACGATCTGGTCGGCATGCAAGATGGTGTTGATGCGCTGGGCGATGATGAGCACGGCGGCGCTGCGCGTCTCGGGCTTGAGGGCGCGACGCAGAGCCGCATCGGTCTTGAAGTCGAGGGCGGAGAAACTGTCATCGAAGATATAGAGGTCCGCGTGCTTCATGAGGGCGCGGGCGATGGCCAGGCGCTGGCGCTGACCGCCGGAGAAATTCGTGCCGCCCTGGGCAACCGGGGCGTCCAGGCGCTCGGGCAGGCCCCACACAAAGTCGGATTGGGCCACGTCGAGGGCGTGGCGCATCTCGGTCTCGGTCGCGCCGGCACGGCCATCGCACAAGTTGCTGGCGATGGTGCCCGAGAACAACCAGGCCTTCTGCGGCACATAGGCGATGCGCTCGCGCAGGTCGTGCTGGGTCATGGAGCGCACGTCAGTGCCGGAAAAGCGCACCGAGCCGTCCGTGACGTCGTGCAAGCGCAGCAGCATCTTGGCGATGGTGGATTTGCCCGAACCGGTGGAGCCGATGATCGCGGTGGTCTGGCCGCGACGGCAGGAAAAATCGATATCGTGCAAGGTGTCCTCGTCCGCATCGGGGAAGCGGAAGGAGACATGGTCGAACGTGGCAACCGGGGCGGTATCGGACAGGGAAGCATTGAAGACCCCGCCCTCGTCCGTCACGGCAGCCTCGCCCGCCGCGGCGACCTCACCATTCGGCCCCGGCGCCAGAGGCGCGGTGCCCGTGCCGTCGACAATGCTCGGCTTCTTCTCGATCACCTCGGCACAGCGCTGCAGGCACACGATGGCGCGCGGCACCATCAGTGCAACGAACTGCGCCATCATGATGTAGAACATGATGAGCATGGCATACTCGACCACCGCGGAGATGTTGCCGATCTCCATGGCATGTGCGCCCACGCGGTTGCCTCCGAGCCACATGAGCAGCACCTCGGCGATGTTCATAAGGCAAAAGCTGAAACAGTCCACGCCCGCGAAGATCCAGTTCACCTTGATCGCCGCATCGGCGTAATCGGTGAACACGCGACCCATGCGGCCCTCCTCGTGGCGCTCTTTGCCAAAGGCACGAATCACGCGGACGCCGATGATGTTCTCACGCAGGACCACGTTCATGCGGTCGATAAAGCCCTGCATCTTCTCGAAGATTGGGGCTGCACGGCGCACCGCGATCACGGCGAACACCATGACCACGGAGACCACCGCGAGCATCATGGCGCCCATCTGCGCGTCAACGCGGAAGGATAGCACCGTGCCCATGACGCAGATAATGGGAACCGGCAGCATGGCCTGGGTGGCGAGCATGACCGTCTGCTGGATGACGTTCACATCGTTTAAGGTGCGGGTGATCATGGAGCCGGTGCCGAACTCCTCAAAGTCGCCGCCCGAGTAGGTGAGCGAGGCATCGTACACGGCATTGCGGATATCGCGACCCACATAGGAGGCGAGGCGGGCGCACAGGTAATTGCCCAGCAGGGCACCGCCGCTCGCGCAGCAGCACGCAACGAGCATCTTAAGACCCTGACCGATGATGAAATCTGTGTTCCCGCTGGTCACACCCTGATTGATCATGCCGGCGAGCATAGTGGGGACATACAGCGTGCCCGCTACATCCAGCAGCAACGCCGCAAGCGTCGCCGCAACGAGGGCCTTATACGGTTTGATGGTTCGCAACAACAGTCTCATACGCACGTTCCCCTCCCGGCCGCCCCCACGGCCAGACATATGCACCTCAAGTCAATACCAATCCTACCTGAACAACTGGACGTCCCGGGTGGCGACAAACGTCTCAATTTGCGTGGGCCCGCCGATCGGGAGGGGCGGCGGGGGCGGGAGATATGGTCGGGATTTGCCTGGCTGTCGCAGGATGGCAAATCTCGACCACTTTCAAACGGTATTCAGCCGAAAAACGGTCGGAAAATGCCAGGCTCCCGCAGCCTGGCAAATCTCGACCGTTCTGGGAGGCCCAACGGGAGGAAGCCCACCAGAAAGAAACCCACCAGAAGGAAGTCCAACGAAAGGAAACCCAACAGAGGAAAGGGGCCGCCGGCGGCGACCCCTGCAGGTGTGATGAATTGTTCGCGTGACGTGCGGCTACTCCTCCGCAGGCTCCTCCTCGACGAGCTCCTCAACGGGCTCCTCGGCCTCAACGGGCTCGGTGCCGGGATACACCCAGCCTTCCTGGATGGACTCGAAGAACGTGGCCTCATCGGTGAGGTCGTGCACGCTCTTGCCATCGAGCCAAGGCAGCTCGACCAGCTCGGGAAGGGTGGTGACGAGCTCGGAGCAATCGACGAAACGACCCTTTTCGTTCAGCTGCTCGCAGTCCTGCACGCGCCAGTACCCGTCCGTATGGGTGACGTAGTACTCATGCCCATCGACGTCCATGAACACGCGCGTCTTTGAGCGGAGGTAGGACAAAAGCCCTTCGAAATCCAGGGAGATCTCCTGATCAGCCTTCATTCCCATGATTGGCTCCTATCTGTCGGGCACCCGGAGTCCTTTGTCCGGGCGCATGCATAACCGATAGTTCCATCTTTCCCGCCTTATACCTATTTTTCGAGCAGAAGTTGGTAGACGGTTAGTTTGTTCGAGCAGCGGCATGCATGACGGCGCGCCTTTCCTGAATAATCCCCTTTATGGTCGTGATTTGCCACCCTGTCGCAGACCGGCAAATCACGACCGTTTTAGCCCGTTTTAACATGAAAAAATGGTCGGGAAATGCCAGGCTGTAGCAGCGTGGCAAATCCCGACCATTTCTCAACCAAAGCTTCGAAAGCGCGTCGACCCCCCATGGGCCCGACCGACAATCACTACAGCAGCCGGCATCGAAACCAACTGCGAACCGCCCACTAGGAAAACCGAAGCCGATCGGCAACGGTCACCTTGTTCGCGGGGGCGATGCCGTTCATGAATGCAAGGATGTTATCAACTGCCATATCCCCCATATGCAGATTCGCTTCAACAGTCGCGGACCCGATATGCGGAGTGAGCAGAACATTCGGCATTTCCATCAAGGTGCCCTTCGCGGAAGCCGACTCGAAATCAAAGACGTCGGCGGCAAATCCGCCCAAATGTCCCGTCGCAAGCGATTTTTCCAACGCAGCGGTGCGAATGATCCCCGCTCGCGCCGTGTTGACCAAAAGCGCCCCATCCTTCATGCGACGCAGCTCTCGCGCGCCGATGAGGTTCCTCGTTGCGGAGGTGAGCGGCGTGTGGATCGTCACGATGTCGGAGGCGGCGAGGAGGTCATTCAGGCTGGTGTACAGCAGCCCGTACCGAGCGGCCTCTTCGCGCTGCACAATATCGTTGCCCAGAATATCCATTCCGAACCCCATGGCACGGCTGGCGACCGCCATGCCGATATCTCCGACGCCGATGATACCGATGGTCTTGCCGTACAGGCTGCGCCCTGGGATCTTGTTGCGAACACCGGCACGTAGCTCGTTGATACTCTGAGTGAGCTTGCGCGCCAGGTCGAGAATCAACGCGAACGCAAGGTCTGCAGTCTCCTCCTTGTTCGCACCGGGAGTGTTCGCCACCTCGATCCCGCGGGCATCACATGCGGTGAAATCAATGTTGTCCAAACCGGCGCCGTGACGCACGACCAGCTTCAAGCTCGAGAGCTTGTCGATCGTTGGGCCGTCCAGCACCTCGTTGCCCAGAATGATCACGTCAGCCCCAGCGGCATGCTCCAGCATCTCGGCGGGACGCATCAGGCGGCCGTATGGATTGAGCCGCACGGTGCAGCCCGCCTCCGTGAGCCTGTTAACCGGATGGTCATTAAATATGCCGAACGTCACCGAGCATGACGCGACAACAAGTCCCCTGGGCACGCCGTGTTCTCCCTACGCCTGAATCCCGAACAAGATTGAAAGATAGCGCGCCACGCCCGAGTCATCGCAACTGGAGGTCATATGGTCGGAAGCCGCCCTGCAAGCGGGCACCGCATTGGCCATGGCGACTCCGTCGCCGGCCGCGCGCAACATAGTTATATCGTTCTCATTGTCCCCGAACGCCACCACATCAGCCGGAGAAACGCCTAATAATCCACAAAGCCATGCAAGGGCGGCCCCCTTGTGGGCACGAGCGTCAGTTATCTCCACATTACAGGCGAGCGAGGTCGTGCGGATCAACGATGTCCGCGCATCGACCGCGCGCCAGACCTCATCACGTTCGGCCCGCGTGTGGAAGAAGATGTTGAGGCGGCACACATCGCCCACCTTGCCGAGCAGCTCCTCGACCGGCTCGTCAAACACCGTTCTCCCTGCACGTATGAAATCCCGCGTCGGAGCACTCAGGTCGACCGTCTCGATATAACCGAAACGGGAACGCGGCGTATACACCCTCCTGTCGGCGAAGATGTCGAACGTGACGCGCAGGTCGCGGACACTGCGGTACAGGTCGAGCACGGTAGCCTTGTCCAGCGCCACCTCGTGCAGAACCGCGCCCGTCTTGACATCGAGCACCTGTGCGCCGTTGCAGCACACCGCATGCGACACGGCGGGATGCCGCAAGATCTCTCCCGGTATGTCCGTAATATTCCGACCCGTGCACGGAACAAAATGGACGCCGCGCTCATACGCGGCGTCCAGAACTCGTGCATTGTCGGCCGTAATGGTCTTGTCCGGGGTCAGAAACGTTCCGTCCAGATCAGAGAAGACCAGCTTGACCATTTTCAGCACCTACCTCGGCTATCGGACGACGGCACCCGTCTTCGCGGAAGTGACCTGAGCGGAATAGCGGGCAAGAAGCCTGCCGCCGTTCTCATGGATAACGGGAGTCCAAGACTCTCGACGGCGTGCCAGCTCCTCGTCGTCGACTTCGATCTCGATGAGGTTCTTCGTCAGGTCGATGTTGATGACGTCGCCGTTCTCGACCAGGGCGATGGGAGAGCCCTCATACGCCTCGGGGCACAGATAGCCGACGGAAAGGCCGCCGGACGCCCCCGAGAAACGGCCGTCGGTGATGACCGCCGAATTTGGGATGCCCTTCATGATTTCGGTGACGCGGTGGAGCTCCTTCATGCCGGGGCCGCCCTTGGGACCTTCATATCGGATGACGACGCCGGTGCCGGGTTTGATCGCATCCTCGTTGTAGGCGGCGAACGCCTCCTCCTCGGAGTTGAACACCATGGCGGTACCGCTCCACACGTGCTGGTCCGCGGGGACGGCGCTGGTCTTAACCAGCGCGCCCTCCGGAGCCAGGTTGCCATACAGCACCTGGATGCCATTCGCAATGGACTTCGGATCATCCTGCTCACGGATGACGGAGCGGTCAATGGAGATATCTTCCTCCAGGTTCTCGCCCATGGTCTTGCCGGTCACAGTCTGAACGGAGGTATCGAGGTCCTTCGCGATGGTCTTGAGAACGGCGGGGATACCGCCGGCCTTGTAGAGGTTGACGCAGGAGATGTCGCCGTTGGGGACCACATTACAGACGACCGGCGTCTTGGACGTGATCTCGGCGACCTGTGCCCAAGTACACTCCAGGCCGAGCTCGTCGGCCAGGGCGGGCAGGTGGATCAGGGCGTTGAGCGAGCCGCCAATCGAGGCGAGCAGCTTGACCGCGTTATCCAGGGCACCCTGCGTCATGATGTCGCTGGGCTTGACGTCGCGGCGTACCATCTCCACAACGGCCGCGCCTGTGCGGCGCGCGTTGAAGCGGCGCTGGCTCGTGGAAGACGGCCACAGCGCGCCCATGGGAAGCATCATTCCAAGGCCCTCGGCAAGGCAGCCCATGGTGTTCGCGGTACCCAGGAACGGGCAAACGCCGGGACCGGTGTAGTACTTGAGCGTTCCCTCGATGACCTCACGCTCGGTCGCCTCGCCCGCAAGGAAGCGGGCACGGAGGGCCTTGGACTCGGAGGGCTTGATCTCGTCATAGCAGGGTCCGCAGGTCACGAGCGCGGCGGGAAGATCGATGCGGGCGGCGGCCATCAACATCGCGGGAATGATCTTGTCGCAGCTACCCAGATACACAACGCCATCGAAACAGCCCTCGCCCACGATCATGGCCTCGCAGGAATCCGCGATGATCTCACGGTGCGGCAGGCAGTAGCGCATGCCTGCGTGACCCTGGGCGACGCCATCGCACATGGCGATGGTGTTGAACTCGATGGGCTCGCCACCAGCCTCGAGCACGCCTTTTTTGACCTCCGCCGCGAGCTGGCGAAGCGGCTCGTGGCCGGGGCACACCTCATTCCAGCTGTTGGCGATGGCGATAAGGGGCTTGTTGGTGTCCTGGAGGGAATCAATCGAGATGCCCGCGGACGCGAGATGCGCCTTGGAGATCGCGCGCTGGAACGGTTCCAGCTTGTCGATTGCTCGCTGCATGTAGGGCGCCTCACTTTCTTCGTAAGCGGGGCGGGCGTCGGGAAGCCGGCGCCCGCCGACTGAAATTCAGGTTTTTGGGATTACATCTCGTCGTACTCGGCGGCGTAGGCCTCGATCTTCTCGAGGGTGATCTTCTTCTCGACCACGTACCACACGGCGATGAAGGCGACGACCAGGACCGGGACCACAATCATGGCATGCTCGGAGATGCAGCTCCAGAAGATGATGGCGGTCTGGGTGAGGGACGGGCCGGCCATGGAGGCGATCTGACCATCGAAGGCGAGGCCGGCGGACTGGGCGAGCTCAGTCATGTACGGGGCGGCGAAGGTGCCGGCGTACAGGATCGCGGACATCACGGGAATGGAGATCAGGATCGAGCGGAACACGTTGCCGCGGCAGAGGGCCACGACCAGGGCGACACGGAAGGTCACGACGGCGAGGTCGGCGAGCGGCATCATGCGGTTGCCGGGAAGGATGAAGGCAAGCAGGATGGTGACCGGGATCATGATCAGGGCAGTGGTGATGACCTCGGGGTTGCCGACAACGACGGCGGCATCGAGACCGATGGACAGGGAGCGGCCGCCGAACTTCTCGGTGGTGAACTTCTGGGCGGCGGCGGAGATCGGCATGAGGCCCTCGACGAACATGGCGGTCATCTTGGGCATGAGCACCATGACAGCAGCGACGTTGACGCCGGTGAGGAAGATCTCGTTGAACGGGAACAGGGCCAGGCCACCCATGGCGCAACCGAGGATGAAGCCGAGCATCATCGGGTCACCGAAGACACCGAGGTACTTCTGCACGCCCTTGATGGAGAAGTTAACCTTGTTGAGGCCGGGGATGCGGTCGATCAACCAGTTGATGGGGGCGGCAACAATGATCGAGGAAGTGTAGGAGATCGTCGGCAGCGTGACATCCGGAATACCGAAGAAGTGCTCGATGAGCGGCTGCGTCCAGTCGGCAAACTTGAAGGTCATGACGGCGGTGATTGCTGTCGCGATCAAGGCCCAGACGATGTTCTGGGTCACGAAGAAGACCAAGATGCCGACGATCATCATGTGGTGGTAGTTCCAGATATCGACGTCCATGGTGTTCGTCTTCTTGAGGATGAGCATCAGGATGTTGATGCCCAGAATCTCGAAGACCAGGATGGCCACGATGGGCGACGCCCAGGTGACGGAGGAGATGGCACCCCAGCCAACATCGGTGACGTCGAGGTTGAGACCGAAGTTGGTGACCATGGCGGCAGCGGCGGGGCTCACCGCGGACTTAAGCAGGTTGACCAGGAGGTTGATACCCACGAAACCGCAGGTGATGGTGATGCCGCTCTTGAATGCCTTGGAAATCGGAAGGCGGAAAATCAAACCGATGATCATGATGATGAAGGGCAGCATGACGTAGGCGCCGGCACCAATGAATGCCTGGAACACCGAGTATGCACCGTTGAGGAGCGCGTCCATTGGGATCCTTTCCAATCAGGAGTTCAGGTAGTTGCTCTATCGCTACGCCTTGAGGGCGTCGACGATCTGCTGGAGGGTCGCCTCCTCGTTAATGCCGGTCAGCAGCGCAATGGCCATGATGCACGGGGTGGTGACATCCGGGTCCTTGAACTTGCCGGAGGTCACGACCAGGTCGTAGTCGTTAGCCTTATCGTGCAGCTCGAGCATCTTGCACTGGGTGACCTGAATGTCCACGCCATTGGCGGCGCAGTAGTCCTTGACCTTGGAGCCGACGACGGTGGAAGTTGCCACGCCGTTGCCGCATGCGATGAGAACACGCTTTGCCATGAGAGTTTCCTTTCTCGTTTATTGCGCGCGCGATGCCTGGAATCGCGCTGTCTGCCAAAAGGGACGGGCGACACGGGCCCAAATCCCGCTGAACGTGCTAGACCAGCTGGTCGTGCACGAGCTCGAACACCTCGTCGATGGAGTCTGAAGCGACCACCTTGGCCACCAGCTCCTGGTTCTGGACCAGGCCGATGACCTTCTGGAGCATCTCGAGATGCGCATGGGGCTCGGTCAGGGCGAGCATGCACACGAGCGAGACCTCGCAGGTGCTCTCGGGATCATCCATGCGATGCCACGCCACGGGGTTCTCGAGCACGCCCATGCAGACGGCCGCCTCGTTGACATTCGCGACATCGCAGTGAGGAATGGCGACGTTGATGCCGTCCATATCGAGTGCGGTGGGGAACACAGCCTCGCGCTCGAGAATAGCGGCGGTGAAGGTCTCCTTGGCATAGCCGAGCTCCTCGAGGCGAGCGGCGAGCGCGCGCTCGACGTCCTCCGTGGTGAGGCCCTCCCCTTCGATACGAACGATCAGTGAATTGTCGAACTTGATACCTGCCATATCTGTTCCTTCCATTTGGGCTTTACCTTCTGGCGCAAAGCTACCAGTTGATGCTCTCCTCGAGGCGCTTGACCGATTCGGCGAGCTTCTTTTTATCGCACGCAATGATATCCGCAGGATCGAAGATGCCTGACCCGATACCCGCATACATAGCGCCCTTGTCGAAATAGGACTGCACGTTGGCAACATTAACTCCGCCCACGACCATCAGAGGAAGCTTGCCAAGCGGGGCCTGGATGGCCTTGATGTAATCGGGACCCAACTGGCCAGCAGGAAATACCTTGACGATATCGGCGCCCATGTCCAACATGCTGCGGATCTCCGAGGGGCTAAACGCCGCGGGGACAGTCACGACTCCCCGCTCTTTGGCGAGATCAAAAATCTCCTGGGAGAACATGACCGGGCTCAACATGAACTCAGCACCAGCGGCAATGGCCTGTCTGGCAAGCTCGGGAGTAAGGATAGTACCGGCACCCACGTGTACCTCGGGAGCGAACTCGTCGTGGAGCGCCGCAATGGACTCCATGGCAGACGGGGAATTGCTCGCGATTTCGATGGAATTGATCTTGGTGCCCACCAACTGTTCAGCGACACACATGACCTGATTGGTTTCATATCCTCGCAAGATGACGGTCACCTTCGGAAGGATCGTCTCTTTCACGTTGATGTCACTCACGGCAGGCTTCCTTTCGGTCCCACTGATTCCGGTAAACTCAACGCAGATATTAATTCGTATCTTTTCTATTTCCAAATATCACGTGTGCCACGTTTTCTTCATATCTTTTCACAGTGATCCACTTATTGGATTGCTTTGTTTTTGATTAATTATCTTTGTTGTAATCCCTGCTACTTTTATAGTTTTACCTGATAGATAAAGTGTTTTAATAGCAGTGAATTAAAAGAGGCCTACTCAGAAGACCGATTGACTGCCCTTTCGCTTTATATTCGCTAACATTTTTAAGTGTATAAATTTCTTCTATATTTGAATAAACGTACAGATGTATCACCATTCATTCCATCTTTTCTTCACATTTCTAGATAGAATTGAGACGATAAGGAACGTGCCATAAGAAGCCAGGCGCTTCGCGCGCTTGACCTGGAAAAGCATCAGATCGGACCCAATCCCCCATGCCATATAGGAGGAACCGTGGAGTTTGGAGCAAAAATCGCCCAACGCAGGGAAAGCCGCGGCTGGACGCCTGAAAAGCTCGCAGGGAAGCTAGGCATCGACGTCAAGCTCATCCAACAGTGGGAGGCTAACGAGGAGTTTCCGTCCAAGATCCAGCTCCTTGCCCTCGGTTGCGCACTCAAGCTCAAACCCGAGGCGATGCTGCGCGACGACACCGATGAAATGATGCGGCACATCAACGCCGCCGAGATGCGCGAGACGGTCGCGTTGGCCGCCCTCTCTGTCGTCACGCTCGCATGCGCCCTCGCGCTGATCGCCATCGGGGACATCTCCCCTGACGCGCTCGATGCCGCCGCGACCATCACACAAATCGTCCTTGCCGGCACGTTCGTCGCCATTCTCTTCGCGCGCCGCAGCGACTCCGCCATCCTCGCACGCCGCTATTCAGATGCCCTCGAGTCGATCGACGGCGGCCAGTCCGAGTTCGTGCTCAAGCGCAAAGCGGGCAAGAGCACCGGTCTGGTCGTCACACAGTTCATCTTTGGCTGTGTCATCGCCTTCACGCTGATCATTCTGCTCGGCGTGCTCATGCCCGAAAGCAATCTGCCCTGGGTGATGCTGTAGCGCGCCAGGCGACCGTCATATCGAATCACCCACATTCATGATTCGCCCCCAAACAAGGTAGGGCCCGACAGCGGAACAAAACCGCCATCGGGCCCTACCTTGTTTGGGGGAGATGAGTTACCAAATCCCGAGAACGCTTTGCATGCCGAGGCTCACACAGGCAATGCCAATCCAGCAGCACAAGCCCATGAAGATCGGCTTGCCGCCCGTCTTCACCAGCTTCACGATGTCGGTGTTGAAGCCAATCGCGGCCATCGCCATCACGATGAAGAACTTCGACAGCGTCTTGATGGGCGCAGTCACCGCCACGGGAAGCGCGAACACGGTGGTGATGACGCTCGCCAACACAAAGAACAGGATGAAGAACGGGAAGATCTTCTTGATGTCAAACGTGCCTGCGGCAGCACCGGCGCCCTCCCCGGCCTCGGCGGCGCGCTTGGCCTGACGAACCTGCCAAAATGCAAGGAACAGCGTGATGGGGATAATCGCAAGCGTGCGGGTGAGCTTGACGATGGTGGCATGATCCAGCGCATTGGAGCCCGGGTGCATGCCGTCCCAGGCAGCTGCGGCGGCGGTAACGGACGACGTGTCGTTCACAGCCGTGCCGGCGAACAGGCCGAAGCCCTCGTTGCTCATGCCGAGCATGGCGCCGAGCGAGGGGAAAATCAGTGCAGCGATGATGTTGAAGAGGAAGATGACGCTGATGGCCTGGGCGATCTCCTCGTCGTCCGCATCGATGACCGGCGCAGTGGCGGCAATTGCGGAGCCGCCGCAGATCGAGGAGCCCACACCCACGAGCGTCGAGATCTTCTTGGGGATGTGCAGCGCGCGGCACAGCACAAACGAGATGACCAGCGACGTGGTAATGGTCGAGATGATGATGGGCAGGGAGCTAGCGCCCACCTTGGCGATTTCGCCCAAGTTGAGGCCGAAGCCCAGCAGGATCACCGCGTACTGCAGGATCTTCTTCGACGTGTACTTGATGCCCGCCGAGGTCGCCTCCACCACGTCGGCGCGGTGGCGAAGCACCAGGCCGAGCGCCATGCCGATGAGGATGGCGAAGACCGGCCCGCCGATGACCTCGAACTGCTTACCGAGCAGCCATGCCGGCACCGAGATGACCAATGCGAGTGCGACGCCACGCCACAGGTCCTTGAAATTCTTGAAGAGCTCCATGCATCCAACCTTTCTTCTTACCTACGCTCGCGATGGGGCCTTGGCCGCGCCCACTCCGGGGCGCGACCGCGCTCGCCCAAGGCACGGCCCATCCCGTCCGGATCGGGGCGCGCTCCGTCCCTTCGCCGCGTACGATGATTGCCAAAATCATGGTACGACCTTTGTCTATAATGATTTCCATCGTATTGTTTATGCTTGCATCAGTATTTCTTATTACTGCTGCATCCCTATCACTGCCGTACCGCGCGTTGGGACCACGGATGCTCGACTATCGCACGCACACCTTTTTAGAGGTCTACCGCCAACGCAGCTTCACGCGCGCCGCGGAGAACCTGCTCATCACGCAACCCGCCGCATCTCAGCACATTCGCCAGATGGAAACCCATTACGGTTGCACGTTGTTCATCAAGACGGGTCGCGGCATCGAACCGACCGCCGCCGCGGACCTGCTCTACCAGCGACTCCTCACCATGGAAAACGATGAGGCACGGCTCGCCATCGAGGCCGTCGCCCTCGCCGCCGAGCCCTCGGACACCCGCGAGGCACCGCTCAGGCTCGGATGCACCAGGACCATCGCCGACTACACCGCACCCAGGCTCATGGCGGAGCACCTCTCGACGCACCCGCAGGCGGAGGTCACGCTCCTGACGGGCAACACGCGCGAATTGGTGCGCTCGCTCGAAGAGGGAACGATCGACTTCGCCCTGGTAGAAGGCTTTTTTGATCGTCAGCGATTCGACTTCGAGACGCTTTCGCGCGAGCGCTATATCGCCGTGACATCGCCGAAGGAGGCGAAGCGGTGCGCCTTTGACCGGCGACCACGGGCAGACGAAGCCGGACGTACGGCGGCGTCCGTGCGCGACCTCCTCGGCGAGCGCCTCATCCTGCGCGAAGCGGGGTCCGGCACGCGCGAGATTCTCGAGAAGCACCTGGCTGCTCGCGACCTCGCCGTCACGGACTTCGCGGGGATCGTCGAGATCGAGAGCATCCCCACCATCAAGGCGTGCGTGCGCGGCGGCGCAGGCATCACGTTCCTATATCGAGTCGCCGTGGAGGAGGAGCTCGCTCGGGGGAAACTCGCGGACATCACGCCCGACGATTTTGCGATCGAGCATGACTTCTGTCTCATCTGGCAACGGGGAAGCCAGTATGCGCCGCGTTATCGCTCCCTCTGCGACGCATGGCGGGCCCTGATGTAGTGCCTCGATTCGAAGGTGGGCGGCGTCGGGTCGATGCGGGCATCGGGTCGACGCCCGCATCGGGTTGAGGCCGAATCGCAGCTACTCGACGGTCACGCTCTTGGCGAGGTTGCGCGGCTGATCGACATCGCAACCGCGCAGAACGGCGACCTCGCGCGCGAGCAACTGCAACGGCACCGTCGCGGTGATGGGGCTCAGGGCGTCGCGCACCGGCGGCACATATATGACGTGATCGGCCACGCGCGTGATCTCCTCGTCGCCCTCTGTCGCCACCGCGATGATGCAAGCCCCGCGCGCCTCGCATTCCTTGAGATTGCTCACGGTCTTATCGTACGTGGGGCTCTTGGTCGCCACGGCGATAACCGGGAAGCCCCGTTCGATGAGGGCGATCGGCCCGTGTTTCATCTCGCCCGCCGCATACGCCTCCGCATGCAGGTAGCTGACCTCCTTGAGCTTGAGCGCCCCCTCGCAGGAAATGGCCGAACCCATACCGCGTCCCACGAAGAGCGCCGAGCGCGCCTCCCTGCACGCCAGGGCGGCCTCGTGAACCGCTGCCCGCTGCGTATCCAGGATGTGCTGGATCTGCTCGGCCGTATCGCCGAGCTCGCGAAAGAGCATGCGAATCTGCCCCGTTGTGAGCTTTCCCTTCGTCTGGGCAAGCAGCAGGGCGAGCAGCGTCAAACTCACCACCTGCCCCGTGAAGCTCTTGGTCGAGGCAACCGCGATCTCTTTGTTCGCCTTGGTGTAAATGACGCCATCGCTCTCGCGCGCCACGGGGGAACCGACCACGTTGGTGATGCCGAAGACCTTGGCTCCCTTGATGCGGGCGTCGCGAATCGCCGCCAGGGTGTCCGCCGTCTCCCCAGACTGCGACACGGCAACCACCAGCGTGCTCGGCGTGATGATGGGGTTGCGGTATCTGAACTCGCTCGCCGCCTCGACCGCGCACGGGATGCGGGCCCAGCCCTCGATGAGGTTCTTCGCGATGAGGCCGGCATGGTAGCTCGTTCCACATGCGATCACGTACACGCGGTCGACCAGGCTGAGCTCCTCAGGCGTGAGGCCGAGCTCATCGATGTCGAGCTCGCCCGAGGAAGCCAGACGCCCCACCAACGTGTCGCGGACCACGCGGGGCTGCTCGCAGATCTCCTTCATCATGAAATCCGGGTAGCCGCCCTTCTCGGCCGTATCGACATCCCAGTCGACGTGCGTGACCGCGGGCTCGATGGCGCGACCTTGCGCATCGGTGTAGGTGATGCCCTCCGGCGAAAGACGGGCGAACTGGCCGTCCTCCAGCACCACAACGTCGCGCGTGGCGTCGATGAGCGCGATGACATCCGATGCGACGTAGCTTCCCCGCTCCCCGCGGCCGACGACGATCGGGCTGTCCTTGCGCGCGACGGCGATCACACCCGGCTCATCGGCGCACACCGCCGCCAGCCCGTACGCGCCCACCACGTGCGTGCAGGCTTCGCGAACTGCCGCCATGAGATCGCCCGCGGTCTTCGCGGGGCCGTCGGCGCTATTCGGCGCCCCCTGATAGGCCTCTTCGATGAGATGCGCGAACACCTCGGTATCCGTCTCGCTCTTGAACACGTGCCCACGCTCCTCCAACGATGCGCGGAGCTCGGCGAAATTCTCGATGATGCCGTTGTGGACCACCGCGATGCGCCCGTCGCAGCTCACGTGAGGATGGGCGTTCTCCACCGTGGGGCGCCCGTGGGTCGCCCAGCGCGTATGGCCGATCCCGCACGTCGCGAGCCGTGCGACCGTGCAGCGGCCCGGCGTTGCGAGCTCGTCCTCAAGACCGGCGACCTTGCCCGCGCAGCGGATGATGTCGAGAGCCGCACGGCCGTCCCGCGCGTCGGCGGCGCCTGCGGCATCTGCGGCGCCGGCAGCACACGGCGCTTCCACGAGGGCAAGGCCCGCGGAATCATATCCGCGGTACTCGAGACGCTTGAGCCCTGCCACGAGAAGCTCCGCCGCAGCGTCGACTCCGGTGTATCCAACGATTCCGCACATAAGGAATCCCTTCGATCGATGAACAACGGCGCCATATTTTAAAGCCGCTATGTTGCGATTCCGTGACAGTGGTATTGATTTTTTAAGACCACACATATCGGGATTGAAGCGATACAATTTAGGGTGATGCCGCACGTCTTTCAGGAGCAGGCCATGTCTCGCCGAACCACCGTCACCATCACCGACGTCGCCCGTGAGGCGGGCGTCGCGCTGGGCAGCGTCTCCAACGCGTTCAACCATCCCGACAAGATGCGCCCCGAGACGCTCAAACGCATCCGCGAGGCGGCCGATCGGCTCGGTTACGCACCCAACCAGAGCGCGCGCATGCTCGCCGGCGGCAGAAACCGCCTGTTTGGGCTCATCCTTCCCAATCTCGATCACGGTGTCTCGCTGCAAATCGCCAACGGTGCGAACGCCGAGGCCCGCAAGCACGGATACGGTCTGCTTATCGCCACCGCACAGACGGACGAGGATGTTGCGCACCGCTACCGCGACTACTTTATCGGCACGCAGACGGCGGGCATCCTCATGCAGCCGCCCGCCAGCACGGACTGGCAGCCCCCCGCGCACCCGCCTCGCATCCCCCTCGCATTCCTCGATATCCAGTGTGACGTCCCGGGTCACTTCGTCGCTGCGGACAACTTCGCCCTTGGCGAACTCCTCGCGCGCCACGCCTTCAAGAGCGGAGCCCGACGCGTCGCAATCATCGGCAAGCCATCGCTGAACCGCCTCGTCCTGCGCGTCAAGGGCATGAAGCACGCATTCACGACCGAGTCCGACTGCGCGTTCGAGGTGGTGGGAGAGGGCGCCTGGAACTCCGCCCACGACGGCCTCGACCTCGGACGGCAGCTGGCCGAGCGTCCCGAGGACACGCGGCCGGACTTCATCATCGCCCTCACGGACACCCTTGCGACGGGCGTCATCTCCGGCGTCCGGGCGGCGGGTCTGCGCGTCCCGGGCGACATCCGCGTCGCCGGGTGCGACGGCAACCCCTTGGCGTGGACAGGCCCCGTGCCGCTCACCACAATCGCCCCCATCGGCTATGAGCTTGGTCGCCGCGGCGTGCGCCAGCTCATCGCTCAGATCGAGGAGGGACCCGAGGACGAGCCCGAGAACCATCAGGAGCTCGTGCGGCCCTTCCTCCTCGCGCGGGCGAGCACCGGCATGAACCGCTCTGATGACTTCGCCGACCCCGACATCGACATCAGCGGGTACCTGTAACACACTCAGTTTGACCCATCATACATGCTGCCTCGAGCCGTTCAGAAGGCGTATCGCTGTGGTGATACGCGTCACGCGGGCACATCCCTCGGACGGAACGGGGGGCTATGCGCGGCGAGGCGCAGCCCCGCATAGGCTGGGAGAGCACTGGGGCCCGAGCGCGCACGCACTCGGGCCCCACTTCACAGAGCGCCCCTGGTCACCCTTCTTCGATCAACTCGCAACGGCTACAGATCAAATGCCATCTTTCGCAAGTGTTCGCGCATGTACGGGATGGCAAACGTGACGTAACCATGCCCTGCAGCAGATATAACGCCGGCATCGATCAAGCGCTTTCGATATTTTTGCGCATAGTCCGGCGACTGCTTCATACGCCCCGCAATATCGCTCATGCGCGAGGACCCGTTGTCGCGGGCCATTGCCTGCAAAAACGCAATGTCTTGCCCAGAAAGTGCGGCAAGGGTGGTGCCGCACACGTCGTTCTCAAAGTCATCCTCTGCCGCGCAAATCGCGTTGCGCATGATCTCGTCCGTCAGATCGCCCCCATCAGGAAGGCGAAGCGAGATGTTGTACCCCAAAAGCTGCAGCAGATACGGAGAGCCCTGGGTGGCGCGGGCGAGCCCCCTTACCCGATCGCCGCCGATTCTGACACCCAGCTCCGCAAACGCCCGCTCATAAAACGACTGTACGTCTGAGGTTGCCAGAGGCCCGAGCTCGACCTTGCTCGCACGGTTGAGAAACGTCAGCACGCTATCGTTCAACGTTGCCGAAACCGCCCCAGGCAACCCCGCGAGGACGAGCGCCACGTCCAAACCCTCGCCGATCATCTCCTGATACACCGTAACGAGCTGGCGAACTTCCGGTGAATTCGCCTGAAGCTCATCGATGAGAATGAGGATTCCATGTCCATGTGCGTTGAGTCTCCGAACAAGCTGCGTGAGTTTGAACTGGAAGCTCTTGGTTTCCTGCACCTCACGGCTGAATTCAAGCCCTACAGTGAATCCCAGTGCTCCAAAGCTGCCGCTCGACACGCGGGCGCCCGGACGGGGGGCGATCAGTCGTTCGCCCGCCTCTTGCACCTTCTCCACGATGCGCTCGGTCATACCCTCAGACGCCACCGTAGGGGCAGCGACCACATAACCATGCTTCGTCGCAAGCTCGGCCAATTCCCACAGTAAAACAGTTTTGCCGCTTCCACGTTGACCCAACATGACAACCGAACGGTCACGCGATCCGGGAGTCGAAGACAAACCCGTAAGGAGCCTATCGAGAAGCTGATCACGGCCAACAAGATATGACGGACGGTTGCCGAATGCCGGAGAAAAGATTTCACGCCCCATAATTCTCCTTTCCTTTTTTTCCTATTTTTTCCTTTTTTTCCTTTTTGTCAATTACCAGGAATTCGATCACCGCTCGGCCTTGAAACGCCGGGGCGTACCGAGGGGATGAACATCCCGATCGCCATCGCGTGATGCAGTTCTGCTGGCGCTGCAATCAAGTTCTGCCGCAGTTTTTGCGCGATCCCGAAGTAGGCGAGAAATCGCCAACCTCATTACCCGCGGGTTTTCCGGCGCTCGGAAGCATCCTGCTCCCCAAGGCACCCAAAACTGCGGCAGAACTTAAAACCAGACTCCAAACGGGGGCTATGCGCGGCGAGGCGCCGGTAAATCGTTCGCAGCGGCGATCGCGGCGGGCAATTCGTGCAGGGTCGGCAGGACCGCAGTGCACATCTCCTCGATTTCGGGCGTGGGCGCCACGATATCGGGAATCATGAACACGCTGGCGCCCGAGGCGTGACCCGAACGCACTCCGTTGTGCGAATCCTCGATAACGGCGCAAAGCGCGGGATCGCAACCGAGACGCCTGGCAGATTCGACGAAAATGTCCGGAGCCGGCTTTCCGTTCTCGATTTCGTCGCCGCACGTTATGGAATCGAAGTACTTCAACATGTCAAAGCGCTCCAGGCGCGGCAACGCGCGCACGCGGGCGGTAGAGGTGGCAATGGCGAGCGGGAACCCTGCGGCCTTAAGGGCCTCGAGAACCTCGATGGCACCCGGCTTGAGCTCGAGATCGGTCTCAACAAACTTCAGGAACAGCTCAATGTGCAAATCGAACACGCGATTCGCCAAATCGGCGTCGCCGCCCAGATACTCGGCCAACATCGCGCGGCATGACTGGGACGGACGGCCGATGAACGCCCGCACCAGGTCGTCCGGAATCTCGATGCCCATCTCATCCGCCGTCGCGGCCCACGCCTTCTGGCCCACGCGCTCGGAATCGACAAGCGTGCCGTCCATATCGAAAAGTATCGCCTGAATGGTTTTCATCCTTCTCTCCTTGATTCGTTCACCGAGGACACCGCAAACGTGTCGATGCTGTGCTCATCGAGCTGCCGGAACGCCAACGCAACCCTTTGAAATTATTGTACTGGGTCGATGGATGCGGCCACTCCTATGAGCACAAGGTTTGACATGACGATACCAATTTCCAATAACGCGAAAATGCAAGGGCTCATCGAACTGCTCCGGTCATTCGGAAGTGTCGCCATAGGGTTCTCGGGCGGTGTGGACAGCACCTTCCTCGCGGCAGTCAGCATCCGCGCATTGCCGCCGGCCGATGTGCACCTTATTCACCTGGACACGCCCTTTGTAGGCACTCCGGAGCGCGAGTCTTTCGAACGCGAGCGGGAGAGGTTCGAGCGCGCGGGGGCTCATGTGGTCGCCATCGAGACAGACCCGCTTGCGGACCCTGATGTTGCCGCCAACCCGACAGACCGTTGCTATCACTGCAAGCGCCTGGGATTCCAGCGCATCGTGGACGCCGCGCGCGAGCTCGGGGTGCGCGTCGTGCTCGAGGGAAGCAACGCCGATGACGTCGGAGACTATCGCCCCGGCACCCGTGCCGTGCGCGAGCTCGACGTGAGGTCGCCCCTTATGGAAACCGGCTGGTGCAAAGACGAGGAGCGCGAAGCCCTGCACGCTTGGGGATTCGACGTGTGGGACCTCCCTGCCGGCGCCTGCCTGGCGACCCGCATCCCCTGCGGCGAGGCTCTCACCGCCGAGAAGCTGCACACGGTCCGTATGTGCGAGGACTACCTGCACCGCCTCGGCCTGCGCCAAGTTCGCGTCCGCATTGATGGCGGAATGGCGCGCGTGAGCGTGGGAGCGGGCGAGAATGTGGGCGCCATCGTCGAAGCGGGCAATCACGCGGGCGCATGCTCCAACGCGGACGGCGAACCCAGCCGCCTCGCTCCCACGGTCATACAGGAGCTCCAAGCGCGCGGCTGCACCAGCGTGAATCCTGTGGTGCGCCCTTATCACCACGGCGAGGGCAACGGGGCCGCCCCGTGCAAACGGCTTACCTGCGGCGCTTCGCGACCACGGCAACGGCAATCAAAAGAAGACCAAGCACACTAAGCGCAAGCGGGCCATACACGTTCAGTAAATTGTCTCCTGTTTGAACGAGCAGGTCATCTGATCCAGCAGAAGCGCTGTCACCATCTTCTTGTGCGGTAAAGATCCAGGCGATCGCATGCTCCGCTCCCTGGCTCTCGTTGCCAACACTCGTGGGAACCGTCAGTGTGATGTGCAGCGTCGTCATCGCACTTGAGTCGTACACACCCAGGGGGATCGGCGTACCACCCTCTGCCGCAAGCTCCGCGAGCGTCCCGTACGTAATAATAGCTCCGGAACCATCTGCAACCTCGACGGACATGTCACCCAAGGCGGCCAACGCAGCGGCGTCGGCAGAGGGGCGCATACTCAACGTGGCACCTCGTTCAACGCGACGCACTGCCAGGTCAAACTCCTGGATAATCGTATCGCCCGGCATAACATCGCGAGCAACCGCAACTACATCCTGCTCCTGCAGGTTCTCGCCATACCACGCCTTTTGCGCACCGTCGTACACGACCGTCGGGCCACCAGCGCCAGGGACCGCACAGGCCGCAGAGGGCGATGCGAGAGAGAGTGCGCATGCGCAGATGGCAACCATTGTTGCAAACAACTTCTTCACCATGGCTCCCTCCCTAGTTCACCGGCACGAGAGCGCCATCGGCGCCCACTTTCAGGCCGCTTGCCGCCGACCACACCTTGTCAAAGCCCTCGCCCGTGGTCATGTTGGCCTGCAGGGCTTGGGTTGCGATATCAACGACCAGGCGCTTGCCCGTCTGCGCGCCAATCTGCTTCACCTGATCAATCAGGATCTGCGTTCTCTCCTTGGCCCCAACGGGAACGGACCAGTAGTAGCAACCATCGTTGCCTTTGATCCAACGCTCGCCCGTTTGCCCGGCGACCGCCTTGCCCCAAGTAATCGTGTAGTCCGTGTTCTCAAGGGGCGACTCCCAAAGCTGATTGCCCTGCCCGTCCTCCCAATAGATGGAGACGGTCGCGCGTATGTATGCCGGAGCCGTGCCGTTGTTGGTCACGCACACCTTCTCTTTCACGCTCGAGTTCTTGTCGAACGTCTCCTCGATGGATGGCACGATCTCGCCCCGAGTGAACGTGTTCAACACATTGTCCTGCGCCCCGAACCACGCCACCGCGCCACCGGCGCCGCACATCGCCAGTACGGCAACGGCAACAATCGCGGCACGCTTAAGGGGAAAGCCTCCGGCGCGGCCCACCGGAGCGGCCGAATGCAGCTCACTCGAATGAGCCCCGCTCGAATGTGAGCCGACCATAGCTCGTCGACTCACATCGGGCTCATCGACGGTGCGGAAGTGCGCACCCTTGGGCCTCTGCCCGGACCCTGCTCCCATGCGGTCCTTGTCACGGGCATCGATCGCCATTAGCGCACACCCCCATTCTCAACCGGGTTCCTACCCATGCCGAACACGTTCTTGGCGCGGTCCTCGCCGTCCAGGTAGTCGCTGTTGGTCAGCACGTTGGTCACCTTGGCCGTGCCCTGGCTGCGCACCAAAACCACGTTGGCCGGGCGTTCGGCGTGCACCATGCCGTTTTCCAGGAACTCATACGTGGGACTGTAACGCCAACCCCAGCTGGTCTCCACCACCTTGTAGTAACCCCACGGCACGTTGAGCTTCGCCGTGGCTTTGGCGGCATTTTCGCCGCCCTTTTGGGCCGTCACCGTTACCGTCGCGCTTTTCGCGTCGGGCAGCACCTTGCCATCGGCCTGGCACTCCGTCACCTTGAAGGTGAACGTGGAGCCGACGGCAGACGCCGAGGCAACCTTCTCGATCACGATCTCGCCCGTAGTATCGAACTGGAACACGGCGTTGCCCGGGCCCTGATTGTCGGCGCCCGTCACCTTGCGGTCGAGCTGCTTCGCCTTCGAGAAGTCGAAGGTGTCGTACAAGCCCACTGATATGCCGTCCACAGGCTCGCTGCCACCCTGTTCTGCATCCGCATAATGGACCCGGTCCATATGAATGGTGAGCTTATTGCCAAGATACAGCGTATCCGGAGCGAACGCGATCTTCACCGCGGGTTTCGCATCGGGAGCACCCGGCGCCGCAGCCGACCCCTCCAGCAAGGCGGAATCGATCTGCCACACCAGATTCGACGCCTCGTACGGCTGATTGCCTTGGTCGGACGCGGTGAAGCGATGCGTCACCGGATACAGGTGCATCTCGGTGGAGTTGTCGGCCTTCATGCTGTCAAAAATACGCTGCTTGCAATACGTGCCCCACGGCATGATCGAGCCATCGGACTTCCTCCACTCCCATTCCTTGAAGAGCTCCTTCACCTGACCCTTCGCTTCCTTCTTGGCGAGGAAACCCTCCATCGACGCGGTCTGCTCGCCGCCCACCACCGTGGCATCGACCTTGACCTCCTCGGTCTGCGGTGTGCCATCGGGCTTGAGAACCGGATTGCCGTCTGGACCGATCACTGGCTTTTGCACCGATACCTCCTGGACAAAGGCCTGGCTCGCTTCGTCGGCGGTCAATTCAACCACGCTGCTTCTGGCGGCAAGCTGGCCCGCGCCATCGGCATCGGGGAAGTGATAGATCAGCTTATACACCTGGGTCTTCTGATACACCGCAGTGTAGAGGTTGCCGGCGAACATCTCCTCGCCCATCACTCGGCCGCCGGGCACAAGCGCGCCCTCGACCGTGACCTTGCCGGTCGCAGGGTCGACCGCCATGCCCTTGTAATTCTTGTACCAACCGATGAACTTATAGCCGTCCACCGGATCAGCCTCCAGGGCCACGTAGGTCTGCTTTCCCTGCAAAGTGTCGGCCATCTTCACCGTCGCGCGGCGATGATTGTCCGGGTCGGGATGCTCGGCATCGATGTTCGAATTCACACGCACATCGGCCTTGTCACCCTCGTCGCCCGTGGTGATGGGAAGATAAACAGCCCACAGCTCCATCGAGCGCGTGACGATCGTGCCCTTGCTCACCATTTGATTGGGGTCGGCGGCGTCGAACATGAGGTAGTCTCCCTGGGCAGGCTGCTGCTCGGTCCACCCAAGGAACACGGCGTCCTTCACCTCAAAGCCTGCCTCCGGCCCCGCGCCCAACGTGGCGCCTGCCCTCTTGACGACGTCGACGGTCGTAGGAGCGTCGCCGCGCTGCACGTGATAGGTCACCACGAGCTCAGCATCGCGGTTGGCCTCGTAGTTCGCCACGATCATGTACGGCTGGCCGGCCTTGATCGCATACTTGAGCGTCGCGTTGTCGTTGCCCACGGGGGTGCCGCCCGCCTGCACCGGGGCGCCGTTCTTGTCCGTCGCGCGAACGGTGTCGACAGCCGTTCCCTCAGGACTCTCGATGGTCCAGGAAACAAGCGAGTACAGCTTCGCGGTTTCAGGGTCGACATCGGCCGTCACCGTAACAGTCTTGGTGCCGTCAGGGTTGATCGTAACGTTTTCCAGCGCGGGGTCAATCACGGGGTTGGCCGGGTCGGTCAGCGTGGTGTCGCGCGTGATGTTGGTCGTGGTGTCGCAGCTGTAATCGGCATACACCGGGTACAGCGTGGCGGGATGCTCGCACAGCTCGCGCTTGGTCACCATATACGGCGTGATGGCGTCGATGGACACCTTGGCCGTGCGCGTGGCCTCGTCGTACACCGTGTCATACTCGGCCTGCGTCATGAGGCCCTCGGAAACCGCGGTCTTGTCGATCCAACCCACGAACACCGAACCGGGGCGCTTCGCCTGCATCTCATCCTTACTCGGGTTAGCCTGGCTGACCGTCGTCAACGGATTGTTAGCCTTGGTATTGCACTCCGTCGCACTGATTGAAAGACCCTTGCGCACCTGATAACGATAGGTATAGGCCTTGTCTTCATTCATCAGCAACGGCTGATAATGGTTCTCGTACGCGGCGGTATTGGGATCGTACTTCTCGTACTTCTCATACGCACGCGTCACGGTCTTAAGCGGCTTGTCGCCGGTGATGTCCATAAAGTCGACCTCGGCAACCAAACGGGCCTCAATCCAGTACTCCTGGGATGCCAACATCGTACCGATCTGCCACTTGTACTCTTTTTGGCTCGTATCGGCGATGACCGTGTAGTCTTGATCGCCGTTGCGTATCCAGGAGCCACCCTGCATGCGGTAGCCGGGTCTAGGTTTAGCGGTGAGCGTGAAGAAAACGCCGCTCGCAAGATGTCCCGTCTCCAACTCCGCTGAGTTGGGGAAGTCCGTGTAGACGTCCATGTTAAAATCGGCGCCGCCATCCTTTACGTTGTGGCCGTTCACCAACGTATGGGAGACGATACCCGCGGCAAGCTGATTTGGCGCGAGGTGCTTCTTGTCCGTAGTGCAGTTTCTATAACCGTACATCCTGTCCGTCGTCCAGTGATGGTGCTTCCAGTTGTAGAAGTTGGGGCCAGGCTGGTCCGCAAACGCGCCGAGATAGGGCTCCCAAGACGTAGCGAACACGTACGGATCGTTATGGCCGTCATTCGCTTCATTCGGGTTCAGGGCGTAGTAATCCACGCGATATTCGAAACGCGCGATGTACGCATGCTTCTGTGTCAGATCGACATCGGCGGGGATGACATACGTCGGGTCGGAAGACACCCTCAACCCGTGTTTATAGGTGTTGGCCGTAACGGTCTTCTTCTCGAGCGTGTTCTCGTCCGGATGCTTGTTCCACGTCTTCCAATCCTGCAGCAGCACATCATCCGTGGTCGAGGCGACCACGGGGTTGCCGGCGTCGTCCAGCTCGACCTCGTACCACGACAGGAAGCGGTAACCGTCGGGCAGCTCGCCCTCGGGCATCAGGCTGCCGTCGGGGTTGTAGCCCTGAAGGGTCAGCTTATACTGGCCGTTTTCGGACACGACCTTGCCCATCGCCACGTTCTCTCGGATGTTCGCATCGCCGCCGGCGATCAGCTCGTGGCCCTCCACGATCACGTTGACGTTCATGCCCAGCGAGGCATACACGGGGTACAGGTCCATGGGACGCTCGATACTCTCGCCGCCCTCGAAGAACAGCCCGTTGGCCTTGATCTCGTTGAGCTCTGACGTGGTGATATCGGGCCAGCCACCGCCGGCAACCTTGGTGTTCTTCTTGGTGGTCCAGCCCAGGAACTTCGCGCCGCCGTCCACGCCGTCGCGCACCGCGGGCTCGGGAACCACGGGCAGCAGGTCCTGATGGTTGTACCAGTCATCCGACGTGTCGGCGTTCGCGGCGCCCGTCAAATCGAGCACCTCGCCGTTCACGCCGTGGAACAGCACCTGGGCCTGGTAGTAGGCCACGAACAGGTCGTTGTTGGAAAATTTCTCTTTGCGCTGGTCGCCCGTGCCCGAGTTCACGGCCTTATACGCCAAGTTCAACTTGTCGGCATCGTTATTGAAAACCTGCTCGCCGTTGGGTGCGGGCGGCACCATGGGGTCGAAGAACGCGTGCTTGCCCTGCTGGATATGGTTGGGCGTCACACCCTTGTTGCGGAACCACCCCTGGAAGCGGAAGCACTCGTTGGCATCGGAAGACACCATGGCCAGCGCCGGGTTGGCGGCGCGGTCGTTGTTCACCGCGGCCGTGAACGTGAGCTCCGTCTCGTTGGTGCTCACCGGCTGCACGACGAAGTTATACGGATCAGCGGTCTTCTGCTTCTTGCCCAACGTGGACTGCGAGACGGCCACATCGCCCGCGCCCGGGAAGTCCAGCGTGGCGCGCACCGAGTCGCCATGCACGGGAATGCCCAGGTAATCGTCCATGATCCACTTGTTGATGTGGCCCTCGCCCTGGTTGTCGATGGTCGAATAGCGCAGCTCATCGCCCTCGAAGTCGTAACCCTCGCCCTCCCAGAACAGACGGTCGGCGTACTTCGCATCGTCGGCGATCGGACCGTAGCCAAAGCCCTCGGCCGAGCTGCCGTCGCCGTGGTTTAGGCCCAGCCAATCGCCCAGCGAACGCACATAGCCCTGCGGATGCGGCTTGATGGCCTCGTCTTTACCCACGATGTCGTTACGCTTGAAGTAGCAGTTGTACAGGCGCGTGTCCTCGTTCCAGTCACGCTCCACCAAGCCCGCCAGGTACACGTTGCTCTGGATGATCGGAATCACGGCCACCGCATTCCACTGGTAGCTCTCCATGTTGCCCGCGTAGTGACTGCGGATAACCTGGCTCGTGGTGCCGTTATCGCCATCGCTCTTGGCGTGCGCGATGATTCCGCCCACGTAGCCGATGTTGCCGGCGCCCACGCCGACGTAGTTGGCAACCCACGTATGCACCCACGCGGTGGAGAAGCAGTCCACCACGTCGACGTCCTTGGCGTAGCCTACCACGCCACCCGCGTACACGCCTTGGCCCGACACGGCGCCCACGGCGACCTCATAGCGGTTGTAGACCTCGGTTTGGTACAGGTAGTGGCCCTCGGCGTCGCGCGCATACACGTCGACCTTCGGGTCCTTGGCACGGGCCTCGTAATACTTGATGGAGGGCAGCACGCGGCAGTATTCGATTTCGGAATTCTCAGCCGAGCCCACGAGCGCGCCCAGGTACAAGCCCTCGCCACCCAGGCCGGAAACACCCACTACTGAGTTATTCACCGCACGGCCGCCCTGCACGGTGCAGTTGTACATATGCGATCCCGCACGCAGCTCGCCCGCGACAATGCCGCCCATGATGCCGGCGTTCGTAACCAGCGACACTGCATTGTTGGCCGGCGTAACCGAGATAGTGCAGTCTTCCATACACACCGATTCGATGCGCGTGTTCCACGCCTGGCCCACCAGCACACCGCCGCGGAAATCGGCACCGATGTAACAATCGCGGAAGTGGATGTCGTGAATATAGGCGTCTTCGGCAAAGGAGAAGAGGCCCGTGTTCGCCTTGGGTTTCCAGAAATTGCGATGGTAGTCCAAGCCGATGATGTAGTGGCCCTTTCCGTCAAAACCGCCCTTGAACGGATGGTCCTTGTCGCCGAAGGTAAGCGAGCCGTACTGCTTCACGATTTCTTCGAGCTTGCCGCCGTCCTTGTCGAACGCGCCAAAATCGATATCGGCCGTCAGCTCGATGTTGCCCGTGTAGGATGCCTCGCGCGACTTGCCGATCTCGGTCAGCAGCTCATCGACGGTGCCGACCTGAACCGTATGGCCGTCGGGGTTGTAGGCCCATGCCTGCTGCGGCACGGCCGCACATGCGGCCAACGCCACGACGCACACCGCCAGCGCCCCTAAGCACGTTTTCGCGATGCCTGCGAGGGCGCCCGCCCATTTCTTGGCACCGGTTCTCTTCACACCGTTCATCATGCCGGCCACCCCTCAGCCTTCAGCACGTCATTTGATTTCTGGTTCTTGCTTTGCACGCCACATCCATCCACCACCAGGTGGTAGGTGCACCCCTCCCCATGGCGGGCGATGGCGGCGGCCGTGTTCACATCCACGCCGGTGATCGCCGGCTCGGAAGTCTCACCGGGCTCGAGCGCGGCGGTGAGGTACAGGTAGCCATCGGACGGATCGCGCTCGATCCAAGTGGAGTCGCCGGCGTCATAGGAGACCAAATCATCCACCGGATGATGAGCGCCCGATGCGTCGATGCACTCAAAGCGCAGCTTGACGCGAACGAACACCGCGTGGTTGCCCGTGTTCTTCACGCGCACCAGGCGCTTCATGTGGGCAGAGCCGGTGCCCAGCTCACCGCCCTCGGGGGCGGGAACCTCCGCGCCGTTGCCGTCGGTGGTGGTAATCGATGCCTCAATCCCAACCGCGCCGAATTGCAGACGGTCGAAGAAAGGTTTCTCTCGCGTGATGACAGAGAGGGTCTGTGCGGCGGCGAACACGCAGATCACGGCGACCAGGAGCATCCAGAGCCGCATGCGTGTCCTCGTTGAATCGGCTGTAGCATGCGTATTGTCCGCAGGCATGAACAGACCCCCTTTCTCATAACGCGGGATACCGGGGCGAGAGCAACTCTCGCCCCGGCGGTGTACATGTCCATAAGGCCGTTCATTCGAAAACCTCATGGATTAGCTGTTATTTGACTTTGACGTTCTTTGCCCAGTCCTTCACATTCGCAAGAATCTCGTCCTTTGCCTCCTGTTTAAGTTGGGTCTTGCTCTGGTCCGCGTATTCGCTATCACCAGAAGCTGCGGCGAAATAGGCGCTCACCTTGATGCTGTTCGCACCAGCCTTGATCTGAGTCACATCGAACGTGCTGGTGGTGTAAATCTTGTCGAACAACTCGCCGGTGTAATTGGCCTTGTTACCTGCGGGGTCGGTCGTGGGGGCAAGCATGGCCCAGTCGGAACCGCCGTCACCAACATAGACGAACAGACCGCTCTTATACGTTTTTGCCTGGGTGGCAGTGATTGCAGGATTCTTCGCACCGGAGTACTCGGTCGCATAGCCATCAACCGACTTCCAGCCCGTTCCGAGCACAAAATACGCATCGGCAGGCAGGGTGTTCTCTACCATGGCGAAAACATAGGCAGGCATGGATTTCCCGCCGATGCCCATATTGGGATTCTTAGGCGTAATTGCATTCGGAGTCAGAGGGGAATTGTCATTCCACTCAGTCTCGACGATGTTGCCATCCGTATCGGGATCAGTAGGGCTGGTGCCAGGATCCGTAGGCCTGTCCGGATCGGGCTTAACCTCGGGCTCGGTAATGCCATTGCCTTGCACGAAGGTGTTGGTCTTGCTGTCCTGCGCGCTGAACCACGCAAAGACACCGCCACCGACCGCCAGGATACAGCACAGGGCAAGCGCCACCACCATTCCGGTCCTCCTGCGATTCGATTGTCTCTCTTCCATAGTGGCCTTCCTCCTTCTGTCGTGGCCTGTGTGCCGTATATCCCCAAGACGCGAGTGCGTCTTAAGTCACCTCATGTGTTTGGGAGCGTGGGCCGCCTCCCGCTTGTCGTGCCTGCCGGCGCCCACCAGCTCGAGCACGATGCTCACGCCAACGACCACGGCAACGCCGGCAATCACCATGAACACCCCCGGCGGCTGCGTGACGAACACGTTGACGTAGCCCAGCAGCGGCACGCACGCCACAACCGACCCAACCAGGGATGACCATGGGACCGGCGCCGCATCGGGCGAAATATTTCCTTGTGAGTCAACATTGGCGATACCGTGCGTCCTGAACTCGTGCGCCTCGGCATCGATCTCATATACCTCGTGGGTCACCAGCGTGCCCGACTCGAGCCTAAAGGTGATGGCGTCACCCACGTGAACTTCAGTCGGGTCGACGGGCTTTACATATATAAGTGACCCCACGGGAAGTTCGGGCTCCATCGAGCCGGAAAGAACGGCGTAAGGCGTGAGGCCCAACAGCGGCCCCCCCCCGAACGCGATGGCAAGAAACGCAGCGATTGCCACCAGGCAGGCGAGCAACGCGTTCCACACCTTGGTAAACACAATGCATCATCTCGATTGCGCCCCTGACCCCAAAGGGAATTCCGAGGAAGGGGCGACGTAAGAGAGCCTATAGGACGGCGCTCGATGCGTTGCTAGCAATTAACGAACACATGGCGCTTTTTATACTATAGCCAAAAAATGCTTTCGTGTTAACGCGCTTGAAGCAAAGACCCGGAGGCTCAATGCCCCCGGGTCCGTCACGTCGCAGATATGTCGCCACCCTTACAGCTCGTAAGCCGCCTTGTAGCCGGCCTCGGTGGCGTCGCGCGATATCGAAGCAGTCTCGCGCCCGCCGGGTGTCATGGGCGGATAAGCCATGCCGGCCTACGCCCAATACGGGATATAGCGTCGAAACTTATCTCCGGCATCCTCGTCTTCGTCCTTGATGAGTCCTTCGTCGCAGCATTCCTTGATCAGACGCGAGATCGCAACGGTATCCTTGCGCGAGTCGCTCAACCCAAACCGCTCGCGAAGCGATTGATTGCCCATCGAATCATCGCGCGCATACATGAGGCACGCGTGCCAATACACGGCCTCCCTGCGCTCAGCTTTCTTCATGCGCGAATAGGCGTCGCCAGAATACAACGTCACGTTCGTCCCAAGACCCTCGTCGCTCTCCACCTTGGGGGCGGCCATATGGAATGCCTCGCACGACGCAACCACGATATCCCAGCCACTGCCCTGCTCCTCACACAGGTGCATCTGGCGCAGCAAGCCCGCGAGCTCCGAGTTCCTGCTCTTTGGCTGTGCGTTGAGCATGCGCTCTTTTGGAACAAGGGACTGACCGGGGTTTGAAAACACAATCCTGCCGTTAAACACGCTTACCACCGGGGAGGACTGTGTATCCGAAAGATCCTGGTGAATAACCATGTTGGACAAAAGTTCTCGAACCGCGCGTTCTGGATACTCCGCGCGCATGCGCCTGTAAGCCCCGTCGATTCGCTCGCTTTGCGGCAACAGCGAGAGTAGGTGTCGGTTTGTCTGCTCAAGCGCGAGGGCGTACCCCACATCAAACGTGACATCACTCGTTTTGTCGAGCACGTCCTTCCCCGCATAGGAGACAACGCGAATCGGCCGCTTCCTAAGCCCAGCAAACGAACTGAGCGACTTTGCAACCAGCAGTGCGCCGAGATTCAAAATGGAATATCGACCATTATCTTGCTTGCGAATGAGATCCTGCTCCTCGAGAAACGGCAAGGCGTCCTCAAGGGCCGTCGGCCTGCGAAGACCGAGCAGGCCGAAATACGCATCGATGTCCAATTTCGACGGCAGCTCGTCGAGCTCAACGTCTCGCTCCGCAATCTTTAGCTCAAAATCCCCCGCCTGCAGGCGCTCCCACAAGCGAGCTTCTTTTGCCGACCCGGGCTGCAGTCGGACCGTGCTGCTTCCCTCGCGGATAAACGGGGCCTTGTCAAAACAGACGGGCTGACCCGCTGCGGCATCGATCTCAAGAACGACAAACCTCAGGCCATTGCGCTCTATGCAGCGAAACTCGTAACTGGCGTGCAGCGACAGAAAGAGGCGAAGCCAAATTTGCAGATCCTGATTGCCCTTTCCCTTTGCATGGTAAGGATCGAATTGTGTGCCGACGAGCGCATGGGTGTCATCCTCAACACCCCAGATCTTATAGGCGCGTGGACGACCCAGATACGCCGCGACGTTCGCCAGCGCGGAAATATCCCGGCCGATTCTCTCGGGGTCGCTGTTGCCCTCCTTGAATTCAATCCACTCTGTCTCGTTTGGATAACCAATAAGCGAGTAGACAAGTTCCATATCATCCGCTTCGCCCACATCGACCCCCGTTCAGACGATTTGATAACTAGATGATAACTAGAAGGCAACTAAGAGGCAACTAAAAACGTTACACCAGAATCACAAAACCGCAGGTAGATTACACGGCAGTTTTGCCACTCACCGCGATTTGTGATTCTGGCGCAACTAGAACTCCCAACGAAGGAGCGATATCAATGAGGTCTGAACCCGACTGGACCAAAAATCAAGCGGTCTCGCCGCAGGAGCAACCAGTGTCCCGAGCGAAACGGATGACCCTTACAGCTCGCAAGCCGCCTTGTAGCCGGCCTCGATGGCGTCGCGCAGGTTACCGCACTGCTTTGAATCACCCAGCACGTGGCAGGCAAAGCCCGCCTCGGCCAGCGCGTCGGCGAGTGCGGTGTTGGGACGGTAGCCCAGCGCGAGCACCAGGGTGTCGGCGCCCTCGATCACGTGCTCCTCGCCGTCCTTCTCGTAGGAAATGGTGTCCTCGGTCACGCCCGTGAGCTTGGCCTCGGTGAGCACGTGCACGCCCTTGTCCAGGATTCGGGTCACGAGCACCGCGCGACCGGCACCGCCCTCGTTGGCGGCGAGCGTGCGTGTCATCTCGATGAGCGTGACGTCGCGGTTGGACGGCGCAAGGTCGTTGACGAGCGGGGCCAGGTAGTCGGCCGTCTCGCAACCCACGGAGCCGCCGCCTACGATGACGATCTTCTTGCCCGGGAACGCGCGGCCGGCCAGCAGATCGTCGGCGGTCATGACCTGCTTAAAGCCCGTCATAAAGCCGGGGACGATGGGCTCGGCGCCGTAAGCCAAGACCACCTCGTAGCCCGCGAAGTCGCGCTGGATGTCCTCAGCGGTAAGCTCCATGCCCATGCGCACGTCCACGCCGGCCTCGGCCAGACGGCTGAACTGGTACTTGATCACGCGCGTGAGCTCCTGCTTCGCAGGCGGAACCGACGCGATGCGCAACTGGCCGCCGGGCTGGTCCTGCTTATCCACGAGTACCACGTTGTGGCCGCGGCGGGCGGCGATGTAGGCGGCCTCCATGCCGGCGGGACCGGCACCAACGACCAGCACGTCCTTCTTCTCGGCGGCCGGCCCGAAGCCCGCCTCGTCGTGCTCGACGTCCGGATTCACCGTGCAGGCGATGGGCTTGCCGAACATGATGCCGTTCAGGCAGCGCAGGCAGCCGATGCAAGGGCGGACCTCCTCGGCGCGGCCCGCAGCGGCCTTGTTGCAGAACTCGGCGTCGCACAGGTTGGCGCGGCCCATCATGCAGATGTCGGCGGCGCCGTCCTCGATGAGCTCCTCGGCGATCCAAGCCTCGTTGATACGGCCCACGGTGGCAACGGGGATGGTCACGTGCTTCTTGATCTCGCGCGAAAGGGCGGCATGGCTGGCCTGCTTGGTGCCTGCGGCGGGGATGGCCGAACCGCGCTTGATGGTGGTACCGCCGGAGACGTGGATCATGTCGACGCCGGCCTTTTCCAGGCGACGGGACACGTAGATCATGTCGTTGAGGGTGAGGCCGCCGTCGGTGTACTCATCGCCGGAGATGCGCACATCGATGATGAAGTCCTTGCCGCAGCGCTCGCGGATCTCGGCGATGACCTCCAGCAGGAAGCGCATGCGTGCGTCCAGGCTGCCGCCGTACTCGTCGGTGCGCTTGTTGTACTGGGGCGAGAGGAAGCCGCCGAGCATACCGTGGGCGTGTGCCGCGTGGACCTCGACGCCATCGACGCCGGCCTTCTGCATGCGCACGGCCGCATCGCCGAACTGGCGGGTGAGCTCATGGATCTCATCGATGGTGATGGGACGCGGAGCCTCGCGGGCATAGGACGGGCCAACAAAGGACGGGGCGATGAGGCGCGGCGTGCTGGGAACGTTGAACGCCATGTAGGCGGGGTGGAACAGCTGCGGCATGATCTTGGCACCGTACTGGTGCACGGCGGCGGCCAGCTTCTCCCAACCGGGGATGAAGGTGTCGTCGTAGCAGCACATGTCACCGGGCAGGTAGGTATAGGTGGGCTCGACGGTCACGACCTCGGTGATGATGAGGCCCACGCCGCCCTTGGCGCGGGCGGTGTAGTGGTCGACGAGCGCATCGGTCACATAACCGTGATCGGCAAGGTTGGTGGACACGGGCGGCATGAACACGCGGTTCTTGACCTCCTGCGTGCCGACCTTGATGGGGCTGAACAGCATCGGGTAAGCCTGGGATTCCATGAATCTCCCCCTCTTTCGTAAAGCGAAAACAACAAATGTGCGTTTACTGACACAATTACTGTAGCGTAAAAGAGGGAGGACGCAGGCGGTCCTCCCTCCTGGATGGTGGGTTTGAACGGCCGCGGCAAATTCCGGCACCCGATGCGAGATTGCCCATGGTTGGTGCGGGATTGACTATGGTCGATGCGAGATTGCGCATGAAAACCCGCCTTTTCCGTCTTTCAAACGGAAGAAAGCCATAGGCAATCTCAGGGTAATCTCAGGGCGCACCCAAGCGACACCCGCAACAACAGACCGCTAGCGTCGATTCCCGCGCTTCACCCCAACACCGATCGCCGCGGCGCCCGTGACGGGCATGCCCAAGATAAAGTCGGAAAGCAGTCGGCTCATAATCGGAAAGCAGCCAGCTCATAGTCGGAAAGCAACAAAAAAGCTCGCCGGCATAGCCGACGAGCTGCAAGTTCTTGGTCGCGGGGGTAGGATTTGAACCTACGACCTCCGAGTCATGGGCCCGTTTGCAGTGCCGTTCATCAGCAGCCACTCTTCGCATCCCCTTGTTTCCGCAGGTATATTTGGCCTGATTTCACTCACTTCTTTCCTCGCAAATTTTTCGCGAGGAATCAGCCTCAGGCTCTACTGCGACAAGGTGCGACATTACTGCGAAATAGGTGCGAAATAGGTGCGAAATAGGTGCGAAGCCTATCGCAAAGAATAGTACTGCCCCGGATCGTTGACAGCCGAGCCGTGCCACTCGAGCGGACCGGAAGGACCCGAAATTCCTTTGAGAACGTTCCCGGCCGTGCGGCGCGTGCGCCCGATGTGGTCGGCGAGCTCCCTGGCGGTCACTTTGCCATTCGTAAACGCGAGCCGAACCGCGGCAAACTCGTATTCGTCGAGGGAAGCCAGTCTCTCAGCTGAAAGCTTGTCCTCGAGTGCCTCGCTTCTCCTGACGGTCCGCGCCACGATGTTGTTCTCAAGCGTCAGCTGAACCCTCGTCCCGCCGGGCTCCGTGTATACCGGGTCGTTGAGCAGGGAGTCCTGCATCTCGGTGTAGATGCGCTTGACGCCCTCGTTCAGCTCTCGAACCCATCCGAATTCGACCAACGTGCGCGCGATGCGCGGGTTGCGGGAATAGCGGGTGGTCCTCATGTTGTCGAGCGTCACGATGTTGGGGAGTGCTCCCGGGCTGACGATCTCAAGGCGGTCGTCGAACATCGAGACCCGGATGTAATCGCCCCGGAACGAGTAGTCGCGATGGGTCACCGCGTTGACAAGCCCCTCGAACCAGGCGAACTCCGGGTACTCGGGCACAGTCTGGAATTTCCCGTCGGGCCCCAGGAACTGGAACTCGCGGAGCATGCTCGAAATGAGCTCGTAGGCACCCTGGATGACCTTGGGCAGCGGCCCGCAGAAGCTTCGCTCCTTTGTAATGTTGAGGCGCTCGCCCGTCTCCATCTTGATGCCGTCGTAGCGCAGGACGCGGACCCGGGCCTGCGGCATCATCACGGAGGGGTCCTGCGCGAAGAGCAGCGCGCCGGCCACGGTCAGCCTTCCATCGCGCATGAAACGGCGGCTCCTGAGGACCTGCTCGTCGGGGGCATCGGTTCCCAATATTTCCTTGTACCGGTCAAGCACCTCATGGTCCACGTCGTCCAGGGAGGAATCCTCGATGACCTCATCCTCGAAGACCCTCTGTCCCTTGTCGTACTCCAGGGCGAGGACCTGCTCGCGGCTGAGCCTCACGCTCCTGTCGTTCTGCCGTAAGAACACCTCGTCGTCGCTCGTGCGAGACACAACGCGATTGGTAGACGCCTCGATATCCAGAACTAGGATCGTATCGTCTTCACCAGAGGAATTAACAACAGCGACACGGCTCCTGTGAACTATTGGACTCGGAGAACACGTTGTCAGCGCAGCGCGCTCAAAATTCTCAATGTCTCGCGCGCCGTTTCGCCTGAAGCCCGATATCTCACCATCATCTTCGATTCCAATAACCAACTTGCCGCCACCCGCATTGGCAAATGCGCTGATGTGTTTGGCTATCTCCTTGTCGTCCTTTCGGGCGCTCTTGCGGTCAAAGTATTGGCTCTCGGCAAGCACGGAAAAAAGGCCTGGGTCGTTAGCTGCTATCGGCTGCTGCATCGGAATCCCCCATCACCGTTCCAACTAGACTACCTCATACCAATCAAAATACCTTAGATATGAAAAAGCCCGGAAGCTTTCAACTTCCGGGCTGTAGTTTCTTGGTCGCGGGGGCAGGATTTGAACCTACGACCTCCGGGTTATGAGCCCGGCGAGCTACCAGACTGCTCCACCCCGCAATGTCTGGACGCACCGTGTGCGCAAAGAGTTATATTACGCAGGCACCCATGTATCTGCAAGGCCGGCGGCGCCTCTCCACAATTCCATCACGCAAACCACTCGACACACGGGCGGCATCGCCGGGCTCATAACCCGGAGGCCGTAGGTTCAGCTCGCCCAAAGCCACCAGGCACGCCCGAAGCTGCCATAATACTAAGGTCAATACATTCACATTGCGCCGACGCTAGGAGACCCATGGCGAACACGTCTCTCACCACGCACGACACACCCCTGCACGAGTTTTACGCGAGCTGCCCCGAGGGCTTCGAGGCCGCACTCGCAGACGAGCTCCGCGGCATGGGGCTGCGCCAGGTCCGCCCGCTCAAGGGCCGCGTGGCGTTTGCCGGCTCCCCCGCCGACGCCGAGCGTGCATGTCTGTGGTCCCGCCTTGCCAGCCGCATCTTTGTGGTGCTCGGCCGCTTCGCCTGCGCCGACGCCGAAGACCTGTACGAAGCAACTCGCTCCATAGCCTGGGAACGCATCCTGCGCGCAGGCGCCACCATCGCCGTGACCGCGCGCGGCACCAATGACGAGCTGCGCAATTCCCATTTTGCCGCGCTCCGCGTGAAGGACGCGCTGTGCGACCGCATGCTCGAGGTCGAGGGCCGTCGCCCCAGCGTCGACACGGACGACCCCGACGCGCGCATCTCCCTCACCCTGCGTGGCAACCGCGCGAGCATCCAGCTCGATCTCTCCGGCGACCCGCTGTTCAAGCGCCTTCCGCGCGAGGCCACGCGAACGCACGCCGCACACGTCCTGCGCCCCGACTACGCAGCGCTCGCCTGCGCCCAGGGCAATTGGCAAGAGATCTGCTCGGCCGCACTCACTAATACTAAAGACGCGATGCGCGATGAGGATACCGCCGCGTCGGCCGACGGCAGCGTTCCGGCCAACGGCAACGTGCCAGCCGATGTCAGCGCTCTGGCCGGTTCCACCGCCGAGCGCCCCACCCCCGCGCTCCCCGTCCTGATCGACGCCTGCTGCGCGGGCGGCGGCGTGGCACTCGAGGCCGCCTCAATCCTGGCCGACCGCGCGCCCGGCCTCGAGCGCCGGAACTGGGGCTTCCAGAGCTGGCTCGAGCATGACGAGGCCACATGGCGCGAGCTGCTCAACGAGGCCGATCGCCGCGCCGAACTTGCAAAGAGCCGCGTCGCCCGCATCGTCGCCACCGACCCGTCCGGAGACGCTGTCGCCTGCGCGCGCCGCGTCCTCAAGGCCGCCGGCCTCGCCGACCGCGTGATCTTTGCCCAGCCCGACCTCGATAAGATCTCGCGCAAACTCATGATGCCCGCATGCTGCGACGGAGAACCGCGCGGCTTTGTCTTCCTCGACACCACCGAGACCGCCATTTCCAAGATGTCCCGCGTGCTCGACCTCGCCACGAGCCTGCACGCCGGCGCCTGCGGGGCCGAGGCCGTCCGCGCCATGCTGAGTACCATGCCCACCGTGGCCCTCACCCGCGATGACCTGCTCATCCGTGCGCTCGGCGAGCCCGCGCGCTCCCTGCGAGTCATGCCGAACAATGAGGAAGCCGAGCTCGCCGTCTTTTCGGCGGCGAACGGCGCAATCAGCGCCGGAGAGGGCAACGTGGCCGCCGAGGGCCCCATGCCCGCGGAAGACGCCGTCGAATCCGACGTCGCCCCCTCCCCCGCCACCACCCTCATCGACCTGGGCGACGGCAAGCCCTGCCCCGTCCTCATCCCCGAGTCCGAGCAGTTTGCCCGTCGCCTGCGCAAGGTCGCCAAGCTGCGCCGCAAGTGGGCGCAGCGCGAAGGCGTGACCTGCTACCGCGTCTACGACGCGGACCTGCCCGACTACTCCGCGGCCATCGACCTGTACGAGGGCAGCGCCGCAACGCCCGGCCGCTGGCTCGTCATCGCCGAATACGCCGCACCGCGCGAGGTCGATCCCTCCCTGGCCGAGGCGCGCCTGCTCGACATCCTCACGCTCGCCCCGCGCATCCTGCAGGTCGATCCCGACAACGTCTTTGCCAAGGCGCGCATCCGCTCGCGCGGCGGCTCGCAGTACGGCAAGCAGGCCGGCGGAACGTCCCCCTCAGGCCAACACGGCAAGGGCGGCAAGCCCCGCGGCACCCGCAGCGGCTCGGCATCCAACCGCCCCAGCCAGGGCGCAGGTTCGGGCACCCCGAGCGACATCCGCACCCGCAGGCTCCCCCTCATCGAGGAGGGCGGCCTCACCTTCGCCGTCAACTTCAACGACTATCTGGACACCGGCATCTTCCTCGACCACCGCATCACCCGCGGCCTCGTGCGCGAGCATGCCCGCGGCAAGCGCTTCTTCCTCAACCTGTTCGCCTACACCGGTACCGCGACCTGCTATGCGGCCGATGCCGGCGTGGAGGAGACCGTCACCGTCGACCTCTCCAACACCTACCTGGACTGGGCCGAGCGCAACATGGAGCAAAACGGCTTTGTCGGCCCCGACCATCACTACGTGCGCGCCGACGTCATGAGCTGGATCCGCGACATGAGACAGACCCGCAACCGCTGGGACCTGATCTTCTGCGACCCGCCCACCTTTTCCAACTCCAGCAAGATGGGCCGCCGCACCTGGGACGTCCAGCGCGACCACGTCGAGCTGCTCGTCGGCCTGTCGCGTCTGCTCTCCCGCGAGGGCGAGGCGATCTTCTCGTGCAACCTGCGCACGTTCCGCCCCGATATCGAGGAGCTTGCGCGCGCCGGCGTGGTCCTCACCGACATCACGGGCGAGACCATTCCCGAGGACTTTGCCCGCAATAAAAAGATCCATCATTGCTACCTGGTCAAGCGCTACACGTCCGAGGAGGCCATGCGCCGAGTCGGCATGAGCGAGGACGCAATTCGCGAGCGCACGCGCGAGTTGCGCGAGGCTTCCGCGCGAAAACCTGCCGACACAAAGCGTTTCCGCAGGTAGAGGCATATAGCATACGCCCTGCGTACAGCCTATAATGGCTGGAACGTTAGATGGCATGCATATGCCTCTCGGCGCGCTGGGGGAAGGCCGGCGCCGGGTCATCTTCGCCAAGGAGCAATACCGCAATGGCACACTCAACTGAATCATCCGAGCACGGGCACGGTTCTGCCGCGATCCCGGTAAGCATCGGCGCGATGCTCGTCACCCTGGGCGTCGTGTACGGCGACATCGGCACGTCGCCCATGTACGTCACCAAGGCGCTGCTTGCGGGCCAGGGCGGCATCATGACCGTGACCGAGGAGTTCATCCTCGGCGCGCTCTCGCTCGTCATCTGGACGGTCACGCTGCTGACCACCGTCAAGTACGTGCTCGTCTCCCTCAAGGCCGACAACCACGGCGAGGGCGGCATCTTCGCGCTCTACAGCATCGTGCGCAAATACGGCAAATGGCTGATCGTGCCCGCCATGCTCGGCGGCGCCGCGCTTCTGGCCGACGGCATCCTCACCCCTGCGGTGACCATCACCACGGCCATCGAGGGCCTGCGCACCATCCCCGCCGTGCACGACATCATGGGCGACAACCAGATGAACGTCGTGGTCATCACGCTCATCATCGTGTGCCTGCTGTTCGCGGTGCAGCGCGTGGGCACTTCCAAGATCGGCCATGCCTTCGGCCCGGTCATGACGTTTTGGTTCCTGTTCCTCGGCGGCGCGGGTCTCATCTACGTGCTCGGCAACCCTGTTGTCTTGCTCGCGTTCAACCCGCTGCGCGGCATCAGCTTCCTGCTGTCTCCCAACAACCATGCCGGCATCATGATCTTGGGTAGCTGCTTCCTCGCCACCACCGGCGCCGAGGCCCTCTACTCCGACATGGGCCACGTCGGCCGCGGCAACATCTATGCCACCTGGCCCTTCGTCAAGATCTGCCTCATCCTGTCCTACCTCGGCCAGGGCGCTTGGCTGCTCGCCAACGCCGGCAACCCCGAGCTCGCCCTCATCGAGGACCTCAACCCGTTCTTCCAGATGCTGCCCGAGATGGTCCGCCCGTTCGGCGTCGTCCTCTCCACCTGCGCCGCGATCATCGCGAGCCAGGCGCTCGTGACCGGCGCGTTCTCGCTCGTGTCCGAGGCCAGCCGCCTCGACCTCATGCCCCACATGCAGATCTTCTACCCCGCCGAGACCAAGGGCCAGCTCTACATCCCCATGGTCAACAACGTCATGTGGGTCGGCTGCGTTATCGTCGTGCTTCTGTTCCAGAGCTCCGCTCACATGGAGGCCGCCTACGGCCTGGCCATCACCATCACGATGATCTGCACCTCCGTGCTGCTCTTCTTCTACCTGCACGGCGTGCGCGAGATGAAGGTCTTCCCCTGGGCCTTCGTCATCTTCTTCGTCGCGCTTGAGGGCTTCTTCTTCGTGTCCTCCCTCACCAAGTTCTTCCATGGCGGCTACTTCACCATCCTGATGGCCGCGCTCATCATGGGCGTCATGGTCAGCTGGTACAACGGCAGCCGCGTCGAGCGCCGCCAGTACACGATGCTCCCCGTGCGCAAGTACATCGACCAGCTCGACCGCCTGCGCAACGACTCGCACTACGAGACGCTCTGCGACAACCTGGTCTACCTCACCAACAGCAAGTCGACCGACATGCTCGACCGCGACATCCTGTACTCGATCTTCGATAAGCACCCCAAGCGCGCCCGCGCCTACTGGTTCCTGAACGTCGAGGTCACCGATGAGCCGCACACCTTCGAGTACTCCGTCGAGAACTACGGCACCGACTTTGTATACCGCGTGCACCTCTACCTGGGCTACAAGGTCAACCAGCGCGTGAACGCCTACCTACGCCAGATCGTTTCCGACCTGTCCGCGTCCGGCGAGCTGCCGCCGCAGGTGCACGATTACTCCGTGTACGACAAGCCCGGCGTGATCGGTTCCTTCCGCTTCTGCCTGATCCGAAAGACGCTTGCGCCCGAGTCCGACGTCGAGCAGCGTGAGCGCCACGCCATCGCGATGAAGTACGCGATCCGCCGCTTCGCCGGTTCGCCGGTGCAGTGGTTCGGCCTGGAGAACTCCAGCGTGTTCTACGAGTACGTGCCGCTGTTCACCAAGTTCAAGCCGGTCGACCGCATCGCGCGCGTCGCCGTGGAGGAGCGCTGCTAACGAGCGCCTCCGCGATCTCACTGAATGTCAAAAAGACCCATCCGCGCGGATGGGTCTTTTTTGTTTGTGCATGCCAAGACGTTCGCCGTGAAAACCGAGGCCCCAGCAGGGCCCCGAGCATCGCGCTTAAGATGTTTCTACCAGCTCTTTCCAAGCCAATTCCGAAGCCACAAGTCCATCGACCGGCTCATCTCGGCCATGAAGTCGCTCGTGTGCTTGCGCGTGTAGATGTCGCGCACACGCGCCCCGGGCTCCGTCGCGTGAGGGCGGAACATCGCGTCCATCTCGGCGATTTGAGCGTCCATTGTCGGAGCGTCGGCGCGACGATAGCGCTCCTCCATCACAAGGTTGACGGTCGGATGCGGGGTTGCCGGACGCTCCTTCTTAGGAGTCCCAAGGATGAGCATGCTCAAGGGCACGGTGTGCTCGGGCAAATCCAGAAGGTCACGCACCTCCTCGGCGTTCTCGATGATGTCGCCTATGTAGCAGGTGCCCAGCCCCACCGCCTCGGCGGCAATTGCCGCATTCTGTGCCGCGATCACCGCGTCCTGCGCCGCGATTCCAAAATCGCCCAGACCGGGATGCGGGCGGGCAGCGCAGCCAGATTCGGTCGCGAATTCCTCGGTCAAGCATCCCGCGTGCTCAAACAGGTCGATCCACTTGCAGTAGTCCACCACAAACACCAGCGCCCACGGCGCCTTGGAGATCATCGGCTGATTGTCGCAAAGCACCGCGAGGCGATCTCGCGTCGCCTGCTCGCGGATATCGATAATCGAATACATCATCATCGCCCCGGCGCTCGGGGCCCTACTCGCAGCATGGAGCACGGCCTCCCGTTGTTCGGCCGTGATTTCCACCGTCAAGTCGAACTGCCGCGTCGAGCTCCTGCGCTCGATGCAGTCGAGCACCGCGTTTCCCGTCATTCCCATTTACCGCCGTCCTTAAGCATCGGTTACGCTTCTTGGCCCATTCTATGGAAACAACGGATACCTGCAGCTTATCGACTAAATCTCGACAATCCGTGGGTAGTATGTTCCCTTGTCGCCTTCCGCGCGTAGCACATGTTTATCAAGGCCGGGTAAGCGCTGTCCAGGATTTGGGCACGCCGCCTGCTTCAACATCCGTTGAGCGAAGAAGAGGTTGTCGTATGTTCACTGCCATCGTATCCATCGCGGGGCTTGTCGCCTCCGCCTACTTGGGCCGTCGGGAGCTCACCCGTCGCAAGGAATCGGGTGATCGCTCCGGCATGGGCTGGGGCATCACGTTCTGCATCATGCAGGCCATTGCCGTCGCGCTGGGCTTTCTCGGCATGGCGCCCGACGACATCCTCTCCCCCATCATCCTGAACGCCGTGCTCACCGCCTGCGCTTGGGCCTCTTTCGCGCGTGACATCACCTGGGCGCGCATCGAATCCTACATGCGCTTCGGTGACGAACTTGCCGCCCGCACCTTCCGACCCGACTGCGGTGCATGTGACAAGTACGATGCGTGCGCACGTCGCATCACCCGCGACGAGGACCTCTCCCGCATCGGTCGCCTGGGCCGCAAGCTGCGCGGCCGCGCCCACGAGCTCCGCATTGCGCTGCACCGCCCCACCGCGGCCTGTGTGATGCTGCTCTTGCTCGCCGGCCTGTTCGCCATGCTCGGACTCGAGACCCCCTCCAACCATGACCTCACCTGGTGCTATCCGCTGTGCATCCTGCTTGAGTGGGCACTCATCACCGCCGTCATGGTCGGCCTGTTCTACCTGTTCCAGCGTCGCGGCGGCGCCCCGGCGTTCGTCGCCTTCCTGTGCTGGGGCATCGGTATGGCGCAGTTCTTCGTCATCACGTTCAAGTCCATGCCCATCCAGCCCGCCGACCTCTCCGCCCTGGGCACCGCTGCCGCGGTGAGCGGCGGCTTCACCTACATCTTCAGCGCGTTCGGCCTGTACGGCATGACCTTCCTGGCCATCTCCATGCTGCTGTGCTCGCTCGCCGGCGTCTTCCGCCCCGAGCCCGCCAAGCGCAACCGCCGCCTCTTCCTCACCAACCTGTTGATCGGTGCCCTGTGCCTCGTTGGCGTTGGTGCCCACGTCACGCTCATCGACTACTACAACACCCTCAACATCACCGTGTACACCTGGCGCCCGCTCGAGAGCTACTACCGCCAGGGCTTCATCCCCACGTTCATCTCCTCCGCGCAGACCATCAAGCCGCCCGTGCCCAAAGACTACGATATGGCCAAGGCCGAAAAGCTCGAGAAGAAGCTCGCCGGCGAGTACGACGAGACTGCCGGCAAGACCCAGCAGCGCACCGATGCCGAGGCCCAATTCGCCAAGGAAAAGCCCACGGTTATCGCCATCATGAACGAGACGTTCTCGGACCTCTCCATCTACCAGAACATGCATGCCGGCTACAACGGCCCGCAGTTCTTCAAGAACCTCCCCGACACCCTCTCGCGCGGCACCCTCTACGTGAGCGCGTACGGCGGCGGCACCTGCAACACCGAGTTCGAGTTCCTCACTGGTAACTCCATGTCTTATCTTGGGTCGGGCGTGTACCCCTACACAATCTACGACCTGCTCGACACCAAGAATCTCGCCGAGCAGTTCAAGGACCTGGGCTACACCACGACGGCCATGCACCCCAACCACGGCACCAACTGGAACCGCGAGAACGTCTACTCCGGCTTCGGCTTCGATCGCTTCATGACGATCAACGACTTCCAGGATGCCGAGAAGCTCCGCGGCATGGTGTCCGACGCCGCCACCTACGACAAGATCCTCGAGATGCTCGAGTCCGACTCCGCGCCTCAGTTCATCTTCGACGTGACCATGCAGAACCACTCCGGCTATGACACCGGCCTGCTCCCGCCCGACAAGCTGAACAACTACCTGATCGACGGCGCGGTGAACAACGAGGTCAACGAGTATCTGTCCCTCATTGAGGAATCCGACCGCGCGCTCAAGGACTTCGTTGGCAAGCTGCGCAAGCTCGACCGCCCCGTCGTGCTCGTGTTCTTTGGCGACCACCAGCCGTTCTTCCCCGACAAGTACAACAACCGCTGGTTCACCAATGAGGATAAGGCCGAGCACAACATGCGCCTGTGGACCACCGACTACCTCATCTGGGCGAACTACGATGTCGCCGGCAACGACCAGGACAGCCATGTGGACAACCTCTCCACCAACTACCTGGGCACCGAGATGATGAACATCATCGGAGCTCCGCTCAACGACTACCAGAAGGCCCAGCTCACCCTGCGCAGCGCGCTGCCCGCCATCAACACCACCGGTTACCTTGACGCCACCGGCACCATCTACCTGTCCAGCGTCAAGGAGGATGAGAGCAGCGGAGATGCCCAGACTTCGCTGCAAAAGGCACTGCAGGCGCGCTCCGAGTACGCCACAATTCAGTACTACGAGCTCTTCGGCGACGGCAAGGATGTGTACACCAAGCTTCGCCAGAGCGCCGCGAACGAGACCGACCCGAACCTCGCGCCCGGTACGACGCAGATCAAGTAGCCCGAGCGAAAGGTCGAGAGGCAAGCGCTCGGCCCGCTTCTGCATATCATGACGTCAAAACCCCTGCATGCGATCATGAACTGCGCCCCGAAACTTGGACTCGATAAATCATAACCGCTAGGCGGCCTCC
>ERZ773183.304-NODE-304-length-61094-cov-3.447910_pt1 | contig 61094 bp, 41 predicted proteins | sample MGYA00580532_ERZ773183 | MGnify/ENA primary metagenome ERZ773183 (study PRJEB29015, sample SAMEA2737791) | human gut metagenome | biome: human gut; feature: human-associated habitat; material: faeces | place: China | collected 2012 ...
GTTTCAGCTGCGTTGGCAGCGGAGTCTGCGTGCAAAATAGTTAGAAACAGCCTCTTTTTTTGTCTGAAGCTGCCGGACCATAGAACCCGCTGCCGGAGAAAATCCGGGATGCCCCAGGCAGGGAGAGGGACACAAGGAGATTCTTCTGCCCACCCACCACCACCCACAGTATGCAATGACCCGCTGGACTTTACCGCCATTTTGTTATATACTATTTCTATTCTGAGCGTCAGCAAAGAAAGATGCGGCTAATCCTGCAGCAGCAATGCTTAAGAAAGCAATGCTGAATAAAAGAACCGGTCCTGACCGGTGAAAATACATGGACGAGGTGATAAAAATGGCATTATTGGAACAATGGAGAGCAATGGCTTACTCTGAAACAGCCAACAAAGCAGATCTGCAGAGACTCTGGGCAGTATATTTTGAAAAGGAAAAAGAGATCTACGCCCAGCTTTTAAAGAATCCTGACGAGGTGGTTACAGGTACCGTAAAGGAACTGGCTGAAAAATATGATGTGGATATCATGACCATGACCGGTTTCCTGGATGGAATCGACGACAGCCTTGCGGAATCCAATCCCATTGAAGAAATGGAAGAAGATACCCAGGTTAGCCTTGGATTTGATAAAGCCCTTCTGTATAAAAATATGGTAGCGGCAGGCGCTGACTGGCTGTATGAGCTGGAAGAGTGGAACGATATCTTTGACGAAGAAACAAGGAAGGCTCTTTACAAGGAACAGAAATCTTCCACAACTATCGTGAAGGATAAAAAAGTATATCCCAATGATCCCTGTCCCTGCGGCAGCGGAAAGAAATACAAGAAATGCTGCGGTAAAGGCAAATAAGGCGGAATGAAGATGAAAAGCAGGATACAGGATGCAGTTAATATGTTTGAATCGGGCTTTAACTGTGCCCAGTCTGTTTTTGTTACCTATGCAGATATCTTCGGAATGGACAGGCAGACAGCATTGAAGCTTGCCGGGCCAATGGGTGCCGGTGTGGGACGGATGCGTGAGGTATGCGGTACTGTGTCGGCTATGGCCATGCTTTCCGGCCTGAAAATGGGCAATACGGATCCTGCCGATGAGGAAGCGAAGACCCGTTCCTATGAAATGGTGCGGAAAATGAGCGATGCCTTCCGTGAGAGAAGAGGCAGTATAATCTGCCGTGAGCTTCTGGGAATGTCTGCCGGAATGCAGCGGGAAGAAAGTGCGAAGCCTTCTGCAAGAACGGCGGAATATTATGCCTCCAGGCCCTGCAGCCATCTGGTTGCGGAAGCGGCCGGGATTGTGGAAGAAATGCTTCTTGAAATGGAAGAATAAGGTTATATGAAGAAGAACTCCTGTGCGAAAAGGTACAGGAGTTTTTTATTTTTGGAAAAATCAGAGGGTAAAATCAGCAGCAGGAAGAGCTTGACAATTCTATTTTACTGTAATAGAATGATTGAAAGACATTCTACTGCAGTAGAACAAAAAACAACAGGGAAGCTCCTTCCAGACTTCCTGATTTGTATACGGCTTCAGCCGTATACGTGCGCAAAAAGCACAGATAGGAGCAAAAATGAAACGATACCTGATGATTATTATGCTGGCTATTATGGTGACATTCTGTATTTCCTGCGGAAAAGAGCCGGGAAATACCGCATCGGATAAGGAAGAGTTTACGGACAGCCTGACGGAAACAGGCAGCGGCCTTGCCCGCCAGGTGGGGCCTTCGGAGGAGATCCGGATATACCGGGGAGAGGAATATATTTCTCTGAAGGAAGATATGGCGGATATCCGCTGGTATGACTGCAGAAATATGGACAAAAAGGAGAAGGCGCTTCTGGAGGGCTGTGTTCCCAATATTACCTTTAACGAAGAGACGGTTTTCCCGGAAGAAATGTCGGATACCTTTCCTGCCAAAGAATATCTGGAAGCAGGGAAAAAGCCCGGATTGGGTGTGGAAGCCCTGCATGAACAGGGGATCACGGGAAAGGGCGTATCTATCGCGGTGATTGATCAGGTCCTTTATACCGGACATCCGGAATATGCGTCCAAGCTGGCTCTTTATGAAGAAATGCATGTCACACCGAATCAGACGGGTTCCATGCATGCTGCCGCGCTTGCTTCTCTGTCTGTGGGAGACAGCTGCGGTGTGGCTCCGGATGCGAAGCTGTACTTCTGGGGATTGGATAATGTGTTAAGCTGGAAAGAGGACGGGGAAAATAATCTTGCATGGGAGGAATATGCCCGCGTGATTGACCGGATTATTGAGGTGAACAAGACATTGCCTGAAAACGATAAAATACGGGTGATTGCCATAGCCAGAGGCTATGATTTTACCGGAGATGAGGAAGAGGATAAACGGCTGCAGGTGATGCTTGACGCTGTGGAGAGGGCCAAAAAGGAAGGGATATTTGTGCTTACCACTTCCACAGAACAGAATTACGATTTCTTTTCCGATTATCAGACAGAAGCGCCCTTTGCGGGGCTGGGGAAAATAGATCCCGCTGCTGATCCGGATTCCGTTGATAATTACACGCTGGGTGCCTGGCAGTGGTTCAGCCCGGATATGTTTGCCAATTCCCTTCTGGTTCCCATGGACGGACGTACCACAGCGGATATGTCAGGAGATACATATGTTTATTATGCCGACGGAGGCTGGAGCTGGACTGTACCTTATGTGGCAGGAGTTTATGCACTTTGCTGCCAGGTCAGGCCGGATATGACCCCGGAGGAGTTTTACCATGCGGCTATGGAGACATCCACGGAAATTACCCGCATGCAGCCGGGAGGCAGTCAAAGCTACACCTTTCATATTATCAATCCTCAGGCCCTTATTTCCTTTTTGCAGGAAGAACGCTGACAGAATTTTTGCAATACGCCCCGTCGGAATATCTGACGGGGCTTTTTTGTGCGCAAAAAAAGAGAAGTAAAAGGAAGCGCGCGCTCAGGTATACCGGAAAAGAGCGGAACGGAGCGCCTTCCGCCCGTGTCTGCGTACATCATTCTTAATAAATATAAAAATATTGTGCGCAGGGAAACATTATTTCAAAGGGAAGATAAAATCTTGTGAGTTGTTTTCCTTCCCAGGTATTGATACTATTAGAGATAATACGGAAGTATTGCGCCGATACCGCGGCTGGAGGGCGGTGAAGACAGAGAATTTTTTGATAAAGGAGGAAAGGATTCCTATGGAAAAGATAAGGTTTCCTAAAGATTTTATATTTGGCACGGCCACCAGTGCCGCCCAGTTGGAGGGTGCGGCCGGGGAGGATGGCAGGGGGCTGTCGATCTGGGATGCCTTTTCCCGGATACCGGGCAATATAGCGGATGGTTCCACCCCGGAAAACGCCTGTGACATGTATCACAGGTATGAGGAGGATCTGGATTTGGCGAAGCGGATGAATCTGGACAGCTTCCGTTTTTCCTTTTCCTGGTCAAGAATCCTGCCGGAGGGGAAAGGTAAGGTCAGCCAGAAGGGAATTGATTTCTATAAAAGACTCATAGACGGGATGTGGAAAAGGGATTTGATTCCCAACGCCACCATTTACCACTGGGATCTGCCCTATGAGCTGGAACGGCTGGGCGGGTGGCTTAACAGGGATGTGGTGGACTGGTATGGGGAATATGCATCGATACTGTACCGGGAATTCGGGGATACGGTTCCGCTCTGGGCAACCGTCAATGAACCGATTGCAACCTATGTGGGATATGCACTGGGCGGTTTTGCGCCGGGCTTTAAGCTGGAAAAATACGGAAGGCAGGCAAACCACCATATTCTTCTTGCCCATGGGGAGGGGATCAGACGTTTCCGGCAGGAAAATCTGAAGGACAGCAAGGCCGGCATAGTCGTGGATGTATGGCAGCATTATCCCCTGCGCCCGGAAAATGAAAAAGACTGTGAAATAGCCCGTCTTGAAAATGAAAAGACATTCCGATCCTACTTAAACCCCATATTCAAGGGCTGCTACCGCCAGGAACTGCTGCGGTATATGGAAGAAAAGGACTGTATGCCTGTCATAAAAGACGGAGATATGGAACGGATACACCAGCCTCTGGACTTTTTCGGGCTGAACTGCTACAACCGTGTGCTGGACTGCGCGGAACCGGAGTCGGCGCCGGATCGGAAGAAAAATGGCGGGAATTTCATGGAAAATGGAATGGAGTTTTACCCGAAAGCCGTTTATGAAGCCGTGGAAATGCTGAAAAAGGATTATCAGCTTACAATTCCTATATACATAACGGAAAACGGCACCTGCAACTGCAATGAAAGGGTGCAGGAAGACGGACGCATCCGGGATGAGCAGCGGATCGAATATATCCGGGGAAACCTGTACTGGATTGCGAAAGCCATCGAGGAGGGTGCGGATATCAGGGGATATTATGTCTGGTCGCTCCTGGATAACTGGGAGTGGTGTGCCGGCTTTGAAAGCCGGTTCGGGCTGGTGCATGTGGATTTTGACACTCAGAAGAGGACGGTAAAGGACAGCGGCAGATGGTATGCCGGGGTTGCCGGTTCCGGAGAACTGGACTGGAAAGAGGGAGGATTATGATGAGAATTGAGGACAGAGAGCAGCTTTTTGAAAACCCTGCGGGCGAATACAGGGGAAGGCCGTTCTGGGCATGGAACGGAAAACTGACGGAGGAGGAGCTGCTGCGTCAGATCGATATTTTCGGGCAGATGGGTTTCAGCGGGTTTTTCATGCATTCCAGAACCGGGCTGGAGACGGAATATCTGGGGGAGGAATGGTTCCGCCTGATAAACCGCTGTGCAGATTATGCGGCGGAGAAAGGAATGGAGGCCTGGCTGTATGATGAGGATCGGTGGCCCTCGGGATCGGCGGGAGGTATGGTGACAAAAACGGAAGAATACCGGGCTTCTTTCCTGGAAATGAGAGAGTATACCGCACAGGAGTGGGCGGATTATCCGGGGACGGAGAAGGACGTCGCTTCCTTTGCCATAGTATTTGAAGAGGGGGATATGTGGAAGGTACGCCCTTTGAAGCTAAAAGAGCTTCCGGAAAAAGAAGAGACTGCGGTTGTTTTTGGAATCATCCGGGCGGAGTGTAGCGATAATTATAACGAATTCACCTATGTGGATACGATGAGCAGACCCGCCGTGGAGCAATATATTCGGCTGACCCATGAACGCTACACCCGGGAATGCGGGACACGGCTGGGAGAAAGCATTCCCGGCATTTTTACGGATGAGCCCCACAGAGGCCCCCTTTTCTCCGTGTTTTCCGGCGGAAAAGAAACGGCGGTGCCTTATACACCCGACCTGTTTGCTGAATTTAAGAAGCGTTTCGGATATGACTTAAAGGAAAGGCTCCCGGAGCTCTTTTTCCGGTATACAGGGGAGGAGCTGTCGGCAGCGTCCAGAGATTACATCGAATTATGCCAGGAGCTGTTTCTTGAGAACTTTGCTCAGCCAATCCAGAACTGGTGCCATGAGAATAAGCTGCTGTTTACCGGCCATGTCCTCCATGAAGACAGCCTGACGGCCCAGACCGTGATGCAGGGCTCCCTGATGCGCTTCTATGAATATATGGATTATCCGGGAGTGGATGTTCTGACCGAGAAAAACGATAGCTGGTGGATTGTGAAGCAGATAGCCTCTGTGGCGAGGCAGCTGGATAAAAAATGGGTGCTTTCCGAGCTGTACGGGTGCACCGGCTGGCAGATGGATCTGGAGGATTATAAGCAGGTCGGCGACTGGCAGGCGCTGTTCGGCATCAACCTTCGCTGCCCCCATCTTTCCTGGTATACGATGAAAGGGGAGGCTAAACGGGATTATCCTGCCAGCATCTTTTTCCAGAGTGCATGGTATCCGGAGTACCGGAACCTGGAAGATTATTTTTCCAGGATCAATGTGCTTATGGCCGATGCGGATCCGGTCTGCGGCGTCCTGGTGATCAATCCCATAGAGAGTGTATGGGCGCGTTCCCGCAGCGGGGCTTTCCGCGGCCTGGAATCTGTCCGGGAGGGCATCAACCGGCTGGAAGAAAGATATCGGGATACCTTCCGGATCCTGACGGACAATCATATTGATTTTGATTATGGCGAAGAAGATATTCTCGCCCGGCATGGGAGCGTGCGGGACGGCTTGCTCTGTGTGGGAAAATGTGCCTATCACACGGTGCTTGTGGCAGGAATGGAGACGATGCGCACCACCACCTGGGAACTGCTTGAGGAATACAGGGAACAGGGAGGCAGGCTTGTCTTTGCCGGAGAAGCCCCCGGTTATGTGGATGTGAAGCCCTCCGAAAAGGTGCGGGAACTGGCCCGGCGTGCACAGCAGATCCCCTTTGAGGAAGAAAAAATCGTGGACAGCTGCTTGGCGCAGCAGGCGGAGCTGACAGGGAAAAACGCCTCCCGGGTTGCCGTACAGATGAGAAAATCCGGTCAGGAAACATTTATCTTTCTGCTGAATATGGATCGGGACCGCGCCGCGGGGAAAATAACACTGTCCCTGGAAGGTGACGGTTATCCGGAGCTTTGGGACGCAAAGAGCGGAAAAATATATGCCTGCGGCTACCGGAAGAAGGAGGGAAGAATGGAAATCCCCCTTACCTTCGCCGCAGGGGAAGAGAAGCTCCTTGTAATCACCGCTCAATGCCGGCCGTGCCCCAAACCGGAAAAGCACAGCTGGGAAAAAATATCCTGCCTTCCGGAGGAATATGACTATCAGCTGTCGGAGGATAATATATGTGTACTGGATATGGTGCAGGTGACGCTGGAGGATGGAATAAGGCTGCCCTGCCGTGAGGTATTGAAGGCAGACAGGGAACTTCGTGATATCCTGGGAATCCCCTGGCGCGGCGGAGAAATGCTGCAGCCCTGGTATGAGGAGAAGAAAAACGGGATACCTGCAGAGCCGCTGTCTGTGATTACCATGGAATACCGGTTCGAAACGGAAGATATCCCCCGGAAATGCTCCCTCGCTCTGGAAGATCTGGAGCATGTGACGGGCATTGCATTGGGAGAGACGGAGGTTCCCGTGAAGGCGGAGGGTAAGTGGCTGGATACCTGTTTTGACAGAATCATCCTGCCGTCAGGCTGTATCCATGAGGGCGTCAATGTCCTGCGGATTACGTATGCTTATTATAAAACCTGCGGAATCGAAGCGGTGTACCTTCTGGGAGACTTTGGCGTGAGACTGGACGGCGGTAAGAAAAGGGCCGTGCTGACCACACTTCCCAAAAAGCTGAAAGCAGGAGACATCACAACTCAGGGGCTTCCCTTTTATTCCGGCCGAATCCGTTATTTCCTGCCGGATTTGGAGAAAGGGCTTTATAAAATTCGGGTCGCAGGAACGAATGCAGCCTGTGTCAGAGTGATCGGCAGGGAAGATGCTTTGATTATGCAGGCGCCCTATGAAGCCGTGAGCGAAGACCCGCAGGCCATCGAGCTGGTCTTCGGCAGAAGAAATACCTTCGGGCCGCTCCATCAATGGCCGGCAGTGGATGCCGCTTACGGCCCCGGAAATTTTGTTACAGAAGGCAGGGCCTTCAGGGATTCCTATGTGCTGATTAAGCAGGGACTTCTGAAGGAGCCGGTTATCCGAAAGGAAAGAAAGGAAGCCGCAGATGAATGACAGAACCATTTTCAGGGTTATGGATAAGGAAACAACGGATACAATTCATCCCGATGAAAGGAAAAGCGTATATCTGCTTCCGCGCAGGATTGTGTGGAAGCAGGGAAAGATAAGCAATGAAGAGGTGCTGCTGAAGGAAAGGGAATCCCAGATATCTCTGGCGGCATGGGACGACTGTGTAATGGACAGCACGGACGGGCAGGCCTCCCTTCTGCTGGATTTCGGCTATGAGATCCACGGCGGTATCCGCATTCTTGCCTGGAAGGACAGTACGGACAGGGGGGCGAGGGTCCGGATCCGGTTCGGGGAATCCGTAATGGAGGCCATGAGCGAACCCGGAGGGGAAGGCAATGCCACCAACGATCATGCGAGAAGGGACATCCGTACGGAAATCGGGATGATGAGCATGAACCGGATTGGGGAAACGGGCTTCCGTTTCGTGAGAATTGATTTGGAGGAGGAGAATGCCAGCCTTTCCCTCAAGTCAATAGCCGCGGTGCTGGTATATAAGGATGCTCCCTATCTGGGCAGTTTTTCCTGCAGCGATCCGCTTCTGAACCGTATCTGGGACGTGGGAGCCTACACGGTGCATCTGAATATGCAGGAATATATCTGGGATGGAATTAAAAGAGACAGGCTGGTGTGGGTGGGAGATATGCACCCGGAAACACTGACAATCCGAACCGTTTTCGGAGCGGACGCGTCTGTTGCCAGGAGTCTGGAATTTATCAGGAAAGAGACCCCTCTTCCCGGCTGGATGAACGGAATGGCAAGCTATACCATGTGGTATGCCATTATTGTACATGACTGGTTCATGTATACGGGCGACCTGGAATGGCTGCGGAGCCAGGAAGAATACCTGGAAGGCATCAGCAGGCAGCTTTCAGAATGCATCGATGAAAAGGGAAAGGATACGGTAACGGAAGGCCGTTTCCTGGACTGGCCGTCCAGTGACAGGCCTGATGTGGTGGACGCCGGTGTACAGGCCATTCACCTGCTTGCGGCGGACAGCCTGCGGAAGCTGTTTATGGCGCTGGGAAAGCAGGGGCCTGCGGAGGAATGTGCGCGGGATATGGAAAGGCTGGCCTGTTTCCCGGCTGATGCGGATGGATCCAAGCAGGCTGCGGCATTGCTTGTACTCGCAGGGCTTCGGGATGCGGAAGAAATGAACGGAAGTGTTCTCGCAGAAGGAGGCGCGGAAGGGATGTCCACCTTTATGGGTTATTATATCCTGACCGCCCGTGCGATGGCGGGGGATTATGAAGGGTGCCTCGCATGTATCCGCGACTATTGGGGCGGAATGCTGGAACTGGGGGCTACCACCTTCTGGGAAGATTTCGATGTGAAATGGATGGAAGGGGCGGCGCCTATAGACCGGTTCCCGAAGGAAGGGGAAACCGACGTGCACGGAACCTATGGGGATTACTGCTACAAGGGATACCGCCACAGCCTGTGCCATGGCTGGGCGTCCGGCGTCACCCCCTGGCTGACCGAAAATGTCCTGGGCATCAGGATAATGGAGCCTGGCTGTACCAAGCTTGAAATAAAGCCCCACCTGGGAAATTTATCATGGGCGAAGGGAACCTTCCCCACTCCTTTTGGCGTTGTCCATATTTCCCATAAGAAAAAGAAGGACGGCAGCATAGAGTCCAAAATAAAAGCGCCGGCAGGAGTGACCGTCATTTCCTGAACCAGGATAGGAAACGGCTTGTGATACGTGCGCCCCGGGCGCATAGAGGGAGAGGGAATGGAAAAGAAAATATTTCAGAAGGCAAGGCCGGTCTTTGTGCCGGGAATGGAAGCTAAGCCGGATACTTTGGCGGCATTCCGGTGTGATTTTACGGTGCAGCCTGGCAAGACCTATAAGCTGGCAATTGCCGCACATACTTTTTACAGAGCATATATAAACGGCGTGTTCCTGGGAGCGGGCCCGGCACCTGCGCCCTTTGGCATGCTGAAAGCGGACCGATACCGGCTGGAAGGGCTCAAAGAAGGGCTTAACCGGCTGGCTGTGGAGGTGATTGGTTATGTACCCTCGGAAAATAATTATGCGACACATGAGACCTCCTGTCTGATCGCCGAACTCACAGAGGAGAACAAGGTGATCTGCGCAACAGGAGACGCTGGTTTTACCTGCGGCCTGCTGATACAGAAGGACTGTGAAGCGGAAACCCTGTCCTTTGGGCGGAGAGTCCCTCTTGAGGCCTATCATCTGGATGAGGCATATACCGCGTGGAGGACAGGAGCAATTCCCGGGGCAGCCGCCTGCCGGGAGACAGGAGAAGAGAGGATAATCAGGGAAAGAGGCACGGCCATGCCGGATTTCAGCATTCGGGAAGGCTTTCGGATGCTTGGAATTTACAGTCTCCGGGAACGCCCGGAAGAATGGAAAGCACAGAGCTGGTGGGAATCGGATGCCTATATTGCCCGCTGCGGAGGAGAGGGGATGAAGCGGCCCGCGTACGAAGATTCCCTTCTGGAAGATACGGTTTATGAGGGAAGGCTGGAGGAAGAAAAAGGCACGGACGGCAGATGCATCTATAAGCTTTCCGGACACGAAGCTCCCGCGGCTCTGGAATTTGTCATGGAAGAGGCGGAAACGGGATTTATCGGTATCACCTTTTCATCGGAAGGGCCGGTCACGGTGGATATTCTCTGGAATGATTATCTGGACGGCAGGGGACTGCTTCCGGTAAAAGCGGATAACGTTAACCGCGTGATACGTCTGCATTCAGAGGGCGGAAGCTTTGCCTTTGAAGCGATGGAGCCGCATTTCCTGAAATACATCAAGGTTATATTCCGGGGAGGAAAAAGTGTTTCCCTGGATCGGCTTTACGTGCGCACCTATCATTTCCCGGATTCACCGGCATCCGGTTTTGTCTGTTCCGACAAAGAAATGAACCGCATTTATGAAGGGGCAAGAAGGACTCTGCTGACGAATTCCCTGGCGTTTTTCCTGGATTCCCCGGAGCGGGAGCGGGGAGGCTGGGCCGGTGACAGCTACTGGACGGGCAGGGCGGCAGCCATGCTGCTTTCCGATACGACCCTGGAACGCAGTATGCTTACGGATTTTCTCGCGGCGGATTACTCCGTGATGCAGGAAGGTTCGTTCCCGGCCTGCTGCAGCGGCGGAGCCAGGAAGGATCCGTGCATGATGTATTCCTGGAACCTATTTCTGCTGCTGGAGCTGACGGATTACTACAGGAGGACCTGGGACGAGGAAATGAAGGAGGCCTACAGAGAACGTGTAAGCCTGTTCCTGGAGGCTTCCCAGGCTTATAAAAACAGCCTCGGGGTACTGGAAAACATCCCCGGCTCCATGTTCATCGACTGGTCCCAGTCCAACGATGCGTCCCATACGGCCCCCATCTGTACGGCGGCGAACGGTCTCTATGCATTTACCCTGCAGCGCCTGGGAGAAATGTATCACAGGGCGGATTATATAGAGGAAGCGGAATGCGTCCGCGCTGTATTCCGTAAGGTTTATGATAAGGTGAAGGGCAGCAGGAACAATTTGTTCACCATGTATCCCCTTTTGCCGGATTCCATGACGGTCACGGAGGATGGATTAACGGGAAACGGCGCATACAGCGAAGCCGCGCAGTATTATTATTTCTGGACGGGGCTTCTGTCCGTAAAGGACGCTCCTGCCCTGTGGAAAATACTGAAGGAGGAATATGGCCCCTGCCCTGAAAAGTACAGAGGAACCGCACACCTGAGAGTAGGAAACTGCGGTGTGTTCTTCGGATATATGATGAGGTTCGAACTGCTGGCCCGCCATGGGGAAACGGCTTTGCTGGAAAAAGAAATGAAACACCTGTGCGGCTATATGCTGTCACAGGATCCGGGAACCTTCTGGGAGACGCTCAGCGGAACGGACAGCAGAAACCATGGCTTCGGCGCCTATTACGGTGCGATTCTCATGCGGGTGTTTCTGGGAATGGAGATTCCAGACAGGGAAAACAAAAGAGTGTGCTTCGCACCTCATCCGGGCAGCCTGAAATGGGCAAAAGGAACCATGGATACCGCAGACGGACGCATCAGCGCGTTCTGGAGCCTGGGCGATGAAGGAATCCGTATGGAAATGAGCGCGCCGGAGGGCTATCAGATTGAGGCCGTCATCCCGGAGGAGTACGGCTTCGCCCGCTGTATGACGGTCAATGGAGTACAGACAGACATTTCCGGCCCGATCCTGACAGGAAACAAGCTTGCTTTGGAGCTTTGCAGGAAGGAATGAGACCAACTTCGTACATGTCCCAGGCTCCCGGCCGCTGCTTTGGCATATGCACGAAGCCGGTACCGGCAGAATCAGCCCTTCCCGTTACGGAACTGGGAAGGAGTAATTCCGATTTCCTGCTTGAATTTGCGGCGGAAGCTGGACACATTAATATATCCCACACTTATACTGATCTGATCAATGGGCATGCTTGTATTAAGAAGCATGTCCTTTGCTTTGGCCAGACGCAGTTCCCAGAGATAATCGGAAAAATTCTTATCGAATTTCTTTTTGAAAAGATAACTCATGTAGGCGATACTGACCTCGAATTTATCCGCGAGTACGGAAATGGAAAAATCGGGCGAGGTATAGCATTCCTGCAGAATCTCCATTATCTGGGCAGCATGCACGGCGGAATTGGCATACTCCGCCTCAAAGGTGGCAAGGAGTTCATCCACATTCCGGGAAATTTCTCCCCCCTTTTCCTGATAAGGACAGCTGCGGCATAAATACAGCGTTTCAAAATAGAGATCGCTGTAATTTTTAAATTTAATATTCATCCGGTTCATGGCATTGATGATGATAGTCAGGATATCGATCAAGACACACCGGATAAAGAAGTCGGGAAAAAGAGTTCCGTTTTCAGAGGCGCTGTCGATCTGGGAAAAGAGCTCTTTTTTCAGTTCATGGGCCTGTTTGAAATCTGGCGTTTTCAGGCATAGGGCAAGGGCATCCAGATTTTTGTAAGGATAAGCCAGATTGGAAGGGGAGGGTATCAGGGGAGCGATTTCCGTATAGGAGACCACCGCGGCGTCCTGCCGGTACTTATCGGCAAGCAGGGCATTTTCATAAAGGTAGGGGATTTCCAGAGGGGAGGAGGCTCCGTTGCTCACGGCCGCCGTACATCCTGTTTCCCGGCAGTAGTCCGACAGGAGAAGGCGGATGACCTCGTCCTTGTTGTTTTCGATACCCGGATAATTTATCATGAATATCCCATGTGCTTTGCCGGCTTCCAGCAGGGCGCAGGAATTTTTATCGGGCAGGGCGTTCTCCAGATATTCCACAACCTCATTGGCATTGAAATTTTTTCTGGGAAGGCTGATTTTAATTACAAAAATCATGTTGTCCGGTTCGTCGCTGAAAAACTGATCAATATCCATGATTCCGTTCATTTTGGAATTGCTGCTGTCGGAAACGATGGAATCCAGAATGGATTTCTGCATGGACAGCCTGTATTTATCCAGTTTTTTCTGCAGCTCCTTCTTTTCGGACAGCGCCGTGGTGAAGGCGGCGTCTATCTGATCCACATAGCTGCGGCCCGGAAGGGGCTTGTCCACCAGCTTTGTGAGCAGCCTGTGAAGGGGCCAGTAGGTGATCCGCATGGAACAAAGGATCAGGATGATCCCGCAGGCGGCCAGCAGGACCAGTATCATATAAGTATTGCGGAAGGCCAGGCTGACCTGATCCAGTATGGCTTTGTTGGAGGACAGCGCCAGCAGGGACAGATCGCTGGGAAGGCCTTTGTATACAAACATGCTGTCGTCAGAGTCAATGGGGTAGCAGCCGGGTTCTTTTACCAGGCCGTCCAGATAGGGCCTGATGGTATCCGTATGAATGCCGGAAACTATCCGGTTGTCCGAGGTGACAAGGCAAACGGAGGTGATGCCGTTAAAACTGCCTGTTTCCAGGGTTGTCTGAAGATCCTTGGCACTGATGACATAGAAAATGGAGTAGGATTCCACATTGCTGTTGTAAGGCAGATAGAGAAGCAGGCTGGAGGTTTCGTCAGACAGAAAAATGAGCTGGCTTTTATTGGAGTCCGTATACTGCATCATGGGAAAAGGAAGGTAATGGGTGCCGGTATATACATAATAGATACCGTCCTCCTTATACACATGCTTGCCGGAGGATAGAATACTGTCCGTTTTATTGTCCACATAGACAATGGTATCTATAAAACTGTTGCTTACCGTATATTCATTCATGCGCTGGGCGGCCTGATAGTTGTACCAGTTTTCATTTTTATAACGGGAAAGAACAAGATTGATATCATTGGAAAGAAGGGAATGCACCTGATTGACATCTGACAGATCGTCATCGAGCTGGAGCATGACATTTGTCAGACGTTTATCGGTCTGATCCTTCAGATCCTTAAAGTAAATATGATTCAGCTGCAGGCGGACGGCGAGGAAGAAGCCAAGGAAAAGAATGCTCAGAATGATGAAATAGGATAAAAAATATTTAATGAGCGTAGTATTTTTGCTGCTTGAAAAAAGACGGGCCGTGTATTTCATAGGGTCTCCTTTGTATATCAGAAAATATATGATTATCATACAATAAATGGAAATTAGGCGCAATATCGGTGAACACTTATCCTGCCCGGGCGGACGGAACAGTTTTTAAATAATTTTTTTGTTATTTGTATGTTTACAGCGGAAATGCCGGAAATAAGCAGGGTTCAGGCGGCAAAAGAGGAATACAGAATTTATTTGCAAATGGCAGAATCATGTATCTTGATGATATAGATTTGTAGTACCTATAATAGAGCCAGGCTCACAAAGCAATGGAGAGGCGCCTCCGAGTGACAGATGAGTGGGCATACAAAGGTTTTGACAAAAAACAGGAGGTATTACTTATGAACATGAAAAAGCTTACGGCATTATTCTGTGCTTTTGCAATGACGTTTTCGCTGACGGCATGCGGAGGAGCAAAGGAGACATCGGATGCGGCAGCGGTACCGGAAAGCAGCAAGGCGGCTGAGGGAACTGCGGACGGAGGGGCAGACACAGGGGAAAGCCAGGCATCCGGTGATGCCATAACCTTCCCTTTGGCAGAGACAAAGGAATACAGTGTATTTGCCATTTTGAATCAGGAATACGATTTGCAGGATAATATTTCCATGCAGACCGTGACGGAAGCCGCCAACCTGAAATTTAATTTCCAATCTGTTATGGGAGCGGATTTGAAAGAAAAAAGAAACCTGGTTCTTGCTTCCGGGGAATATCCCGATATGTTTTTCAAGGCAGGCTTTGAGGCGAATGATTTGGAGAAATACGGAAAACAGGGACTGTTCCTTCCGTTAGAGGATATGATCAAACAGTATGCGCCCAATCTCAGCGCAAGGCTGGATGAAATGGACGGCTGGGATTATCTCACATCTTCAGACGGACACATTTATTCCCTGCCGGGCATCGAGAGACAGAATGGTGCGATGACAACCTATTGGATCAATAAAAGATGGATGGATAATCTGGGCCTGCAGGAGCCGAAGAGTCTGGATGAACTGTATGAGGTGCTGAAGGCATTCAAGGAAGAAGATGCGAACGGAAACGGGGATCCGAACGATGAGATACCTCTGACCGCAACCGATGTGGTGAAACCGGATCTGCTGCTTGCCTACTTTGGCATCCCTTATGATTATGGAACCAAAACCGCTGTGATTGACGGGGAACTGACCTATATCCCCACTTCCGAAACCTTTAAGAAATATGTGGCATATGTGGCAAAGCTTTACCAGGAAGGGCTGCTTGACAAGAATGCATTTACCCAGAAGCATGAGCAGCAGGGAGCCATCGGCCAGTCCGGCGATGTGCTGGGAAGCTTCTTTGATGCAGGCGCATTCCTTACGGTCGGAAGAGATAACGATGACGATTACATCGCCCTCACACCCTTTGAGGACGGGCTTTATCCCCTCGGTACCGGTATTGTTCCCGGAACCATGGTTTTGACGGACACCTGTAAGGATCCTGAGGTCCTGATCGCATGGGCGGATCAGTTCTATACGGAGGAAGGCGGTATCCTGACATGGCTCGGTATAGAAGGAAAAACCTGGCAGATGGATGAGGACGGAAACTGGGAATGGATTGTGGGCCAGGGATACGGCGACGACATTGCGACTGTACGTTCCAGCTCTACCATTCAGGGAGCGGCATACCATCCTTCCATCCAGCCGGATTTCTGGTTTGACAAGATGTCTGAAAAGGTTGATCCGGATGAAGTATACCTGAACGGAGAAAGAGCCAAGGTCGCTGCAAAAGGCGCTGTTCCGCTGCCGATGATGCGCTACAGTGACGGCGATGCCAAGACCATATCAACCATTAAGCCCGACATTGACGCATACATAGACCAGTACGTGGCACAGGTTGCTACCGGAGAACTCAATCTGGAGGACAGCTGGGATGAATATGTGGCAACCGTAGGAAACATGGGCGGAGGCCAGCTGGAAGAAATTTATAAAAATACCTATAAGGAAGCCATAGGAAAGTAAAAAGAATTACAGAGAAACGCATAAGGCCGCTGCGGAATGCTGTAGCGGCCTTATCCTTGTCAGGAATAAAATTAAATTCAAAGGGGGAAAACCAATGGCTGCAGGGACCAAGGGAAAAATGGCCGAACAGAAGAAGGCAGGATTTGCAGGAAGACAGACAGAGAGCTTGCCGGCCCGTCTGCTGAAGGACATGAGAAAAAACTGGATTCTCTATGTGATGATTCTGCCGGTGGTCGTTTATTATATTATATTTGCATATGCGCCGATTTACGGCATCCAGCTGGCATTTAAGGATTATATAGTCAAAAAGGGAATCTGGGGAAGCCCGTGGATTGGAATGGAAAATTTCACCCGTTTTTTCAGCAGCTATAATTTCGGACTGCTGCTCAAAAACACAATAGGAATCAGTGTTTACAGTATTCTGGTGGGCTTTCCCATTCCGATTGTTTTCGCGCTGATGCTCAATTATCTGAAGAACAAATATCTGAAAAAAACGGTGCAGATGGTTTCTTATGCGCCTTATTTTATCTCGACCGTAGTTATGTGCGGTATGATCACTATTTTTCTGAATCCGGATACGGGGATTTTCAATACGATCAGAGGCTTTTTCGGAATGGAAAGCGTTGATTTCCTGGGAAAACCGGAACTGTTTAAATCGATCTATGTATGGACCGGCGTATGGCAGGGGATGGGATGGAGCTCCATCATCTATATATCAGCCCTGTCCGGAGTGGATTACCAGCTGCATGAAGCGGCTATTGTGGACGGAGCCAATAAGCTGCAGCGGATCCTTCATGTAGATCTTCCCTCCATCAAGCCAACCATTGTCATGCTTCTGATCCTTCAGATGGGCTCCCTGATGAGCGTGGGCTTTGAAAAAGTCTTCCTGCTTCAGAATACCCTGAATAAACAGGCCGCCTCTGTTATTTCCACCTATGTATATGAAGTCGGCCTGATTAACAGCGATTATGGCTATTCCACGGCAATAGGCCTTTTCAATTCGGTTATCAATATGATACTGATTGTTGCGGCAAACCAGATCTGTAAGAAATTTACAGAAGAAAGTCTGTTTTAGGAGGGGAAAAAAGTGAATAAAGGAAAAACAGAAAAAATAAAGAAATCCTATTCGGACAGGGTTTTTGATATTGTCAATATAGTTATTATGCTTGCCCTTCTGGTGATTTTTCTCTGGCCGCTGTGGTTTGTGGTCATAGCCTCCTTCAGTAATCCCAACGAGGTATGGAACGGGAATGTCATCCTGCTTCCCAAGGGCTTTACTCTGTCGGCATATGAGGCCGTTTCACAATATAAGATGATCTGGACCGGCTATAAGAATACGATCATTTACACGGTGGTTGGTACCTTTATTAATCTCGTTATGACCATATGTGCGGCTTATCCGCTGTCAAGAAAGGATTTTGTCCCGCGTAACTTCCTGATGTTTATATTCATGCTCACCATGTATTTCAGCGGAGGCCTGATTCCCACCTATCTGGTGGTGAGCAAAATGCATCTTCTGAATACCCCCTGGGCAATGATGATACCGGGAGCTGTTTCCATTTATAATGTCATTATAACGAGGACCTATTTTGTGAACAGCATTCCTTCCAGCCTGCAGGAGGCGGCAGAGCTGGACGGAGCCAATACCTTCCAGTTCCTGATGAAAATCGTCCTTCCTCTGTCCAAGCCGATCATAGCGGTCATCGCCCTGTATTATGCCGTAGGCCACTGGAATGATTTCTTCACGGCGCTGATTTATCTGAATGACAAGGAACTGATGCCGCTTCAGTCTTTCCTGAGGGATTTACTGATGTCCAATAAAATGAGCCTGAACAACATGCAGGGACTGGATGCCGCACAGGCGGAGGCAAAGATGCAGCTGTCACAGACCCTGAAATACAGTGCGATTATTGTGTCCACGGTTCCGGTTCTGTGCATTTATCCGTTTATCCAGAAATATTTTGTAAAAGGGGTTATGATCGGATCTGTTAAAGGCTGATGGAATCCGTAAGCTCCGCCTGAATATACGGAAGATTATCTTATATTATAATAGAAGGCTCCCGGCCGACAGGATGATTTCCTGTCCGGATGGGAGCTTGATTTATGTCCTTTTCCGGCTGTAAACGGCATTCCTGTCAATTGTTCATTTATATGAGGTGCCGTACAGACCCTATGAAAAACCCTAAAATAATGCACATAAAAATACAAAAACCAGGCTGGACGAGAACAATTATATACAAAATATCACATATCTGACTATAGCCGGATTGACCGTGAGCCATTATAATAAATTTAATAAGACATTCACTGCGCAATAATACGCGGCATACGCGCATATGGAGGATTGCTATGCAATATGGACATTTTGACAATGAAAAAAGAGAATATGTGATAGACAGGGTGGATTTGCCCGCCTCCTGGACTAATTACCTGGGGCTGAAGGACATGTGTGCCGTGGTGAACCATACGGCAGGCGGATATATGTTCTATAAGACGCCGGAGTACCACCGCATCACCCGTTTCCGGGGAAACAGCATTCCCATGGACCGGCCGGGGCATTATGTGTACATAAGGGACAATTCCGACGGGGATTACTGGAGCATATCCTGGCAGCCCGTGGGAAAGAGCCTGGAGGAAGCGGCATACCGCTGCCGTCACGGCATGTCCTACACCGTATATGAAAGCGAATATAAAGGCATCAGCGCCAGCCAGAAGCTTTCTATACCGCTTGAGGATCCGGTGGAACTGTGGGATGTGAAAATTAAAAACGACAGCGACAGGAAGCGGGATTTAAGCGTCTTTTCCTATTGTGAATTTTCCTTCCACCATATCATGACAGACAACCAGAATTTCCAGATGAGCATGTATTGTGCCGGTTCTTCCTATGAGGACGGTATCATTGAGCATGATCTTTTTTATGAAGAGTTTGGTTTCCAGTATTTTACCGGCAACTTCGAGCCTGACGGATTTGACTGCCTGCGGGATAAATTCATAGGGCCTTACCGCACAGAGGATAATCCGCTGTCCGTGGAAAAGGGCCAATGCGGCGGTTCCTTTGAGCTTGGCAACAACCACTGCGGCAGCCTGCAGAAAAATATCACACTGGAGCCGGGAGAAGAGATCCGTCTCGTGTTCATGCTCGGTGAAGGCAGCAGGGAAGCGGGCCGGAGAATGAGGGAAAAATATAATTCTCCGGAAACTGTGGATCGTTCTTACGAGGAACTCAGAGAATACTGGAACAGCAAATTCAGCAAGCTTCAGATTCATACTCCCAATGAGGGTATGGACACTTTGATTAATACATGGACTCTGTACCAGGCGGAAATCAACGTCATGTTTTCCCGTTTTGCCTCTTTCATAGAAGTGGGGGGCAGGACAGGGCTTGGCTACAGAGATACGGCACAGGATGCCATGACCATACCTCACTCCAATCCCGGAAAATGCAGGCAGAGACTGGAGGAATTATGCAGAGGTCTGGTATCAGAAGGTTATGGACTGCACCTTTTCCAGCCGGAGTGGTTTGTTCCTGACAACGAGGTCAAGCCCTTCAAATCCCCTACAGTCATCCCAACGCCGAATAAGGATGACTATGTGCATGGTCTCGCTGACGCCTGCTCGGACGATGCGCTCTGGCTGGTGTCCTCCCTGGTGGAATACATCAAGGAGACCGGAGAATTTGATTTCGCGGATATGCAGCTTACCTACGCCGACGGCGGGGAAGGCACCGTCTATGAGCATATGAAAAAAATACTGGATTTCAGCGCCAGACAGGTGGGCAGCACCGGGATCTGCAAGGGACTTCGCGCTGACTGGAACGACTGCCTGAATCTGGGCGGCGGCGAAAGCGCCCTCGTTTCCTTCCTGCATTACTGGGCGCTGAGCCGTTTCATCGAACTGGCGGCTTTCCTGGGCAGGGAAGAGGATGTAAAGACCTATACGGAGATGGCGGAGCACGTAAAAGAGGTCTGCGACAGGGAACTGTGGGATGAGGAATGGTTTATCCGCGGCATTACCAAAAACGGCCGGAAAATAGGAACCAGCCGGGATGAGGAAGGCAAGGTACATCTGGAATCCAATGCATGGGCCGTCCTCTCCGGCGCGGCCAGCCCGGAAAAGGGAAGGATGGCCATGGACAGCGTGGATAAATATCTGTATACCCCTTATGGAATCCAGCTGAATGCGCCCTCCTATACGGTGCCGGATGATGACATCGGATTTGTGACCAGGGTTTACCCGGGACTGAAGGAAAACGGTTCTATTTTCTCCCATCCCAATCCCTGGGCCTGGGCGGCGGAATGCGTGCTGGGACGGGGAGACCGGGCGATGAAGTTTTATGATGCCCTCTGCCCGTATTACCAGAACGATAAGATAGAAATCAGAGAAGCGGAACCTTATTCCTACTGTCAGTTCATTATGGGAAGGGATCACAGCGCCTTCGGACGCGCAAGACATCCGTTTATGACCGGAACCGGCGGCTGGGCCTATTTCTCGGCAACAAGATACATGCTGGGAATGAAGCCGGAATTCGACCATTTTGAAATTGACCCCTGTGTACCCGGAGACTGGAAAGAATTCCGGATGACCCGTGAGTGGCGCGGAGCCCGGATGGAAATAAACGTGGAAAACCCGGACGGCGTCATGAAGGGTGTCAGGGAAATCCGGCTGGATGGGGAAAAGGTTGACCGCATACCGGTACTGCCGGAAGGAAGCACCCATCAGGTACAGGTGATTATGGGCCGCTGACAGGCGCCGCAAAACAGGCATTTATACAAATGTGTTCAGGAAAAGGGAGGAAAACCGATGATTAAGTTTGGAACAGGCGGATGGAGAGCAGTGATTGGAGATGATTTCACCAAGGCAAATATCCAGCTTCTGGCGAAAGCGCTCTGCAGGAAGATGAAAGACGAAAACGCCGCGGATAAAGGAATTGTAATAGGCTATGACAGACGTTTCCTGGCAAAGGAAGCCATGCAGTGGGCGGGCCAGGTGTTCGCCGCCGAAGGAGTGACTGCATATCTTGTGAATAAATCAGCGCCCACGCCGCTTGTCATGTTTTATGTGATGAAGCATGAAATGCCCTATGGTATGATGATTACCGCCAGCCATAACCCGGCCATTTATAACGGTATCAAGGTGTTCACCGCAGGAGGCAGGGATGCCAGCGCGCAGCAGACCGATGAAATCGAAGAATATATCGGCCGCATTGAAAATGAAAAAGTGGAGGCGATGGAATACGACAGGGCGCTGGAAGCCGGACTGATTCAGGAAATCTATCCGCTGAATGAATACCTGGACAATATCATCGACAATATCGATATGCAGGCTATCCGCAGCAGCAGGCTGAAGATCGCCCTGGATCCCATGTACGGCGTGAGCGAAACCTCTATCAAGACTATCCTTCTCACAGCCAGATGTGAGGTGGACACCATCCATGAGCGCCACGACACCCTGTTCGGCGGGAAACTTCCCGCGCCTACGGCGGCAACCCTGCGTCCTCTGCAGAATTTCGTCCTGGACGGCAAATGCGACATCGGAATCGCTACGGACGGGGACGCGGACCGGCTGGGAGTCATCGATGATAAGGGCAAATTCCTTCATCCCAACGATATCATGGTCCTGCTGTACTATTACCTTGTGAAATATAAAGGCTGGCACGGCCCTGTTGTCCGCAATATCTGCACCACGCATATGCTGGATAAGGTGGCAGAAAAATTCGGGGAAAAATGCTATGAGGTTCCGGTAGGCTTCAAACATATTTCCGCCAAGATGACGGAAACAGATGCCGTTATCGGCGGCGAATCCTCCGGAGGCCTTACCGTAAGAGGCCATATCCATGGAAAGGACGGCGTATATGCCGCCTGCCTGCTGGTGGAAATGATAGCCGTGACGGGCAAAAAACTGTCCCAGATCTATGCCGATATCGAAGCGGAATGCGGCAGGATCTATATGGAAGAGCGGGATTATAAGTTCAATCAGGAGAAAAAGGATGCCGTGCACAAAATCCTTCTGGAAGACAGACTCCTTCCTGAGCTTCCCTATGAAATTGACCACGTATCCTATCTGGACGGCAGCAAGGTCTACTTTAAGAACGGCGGCTGGGTAGTGGGACGTTTTTCAGGAACGGAGCCGTTGATCCGTATTTTCTGTGAGATGCCGGAGGAAGAGCAGGCGAAGGATGTCTGCAGGATTTATGAAGAATTCCTTAATTTGAAATAGAAAGCGAACGAAAAAACAGGCATTCCCGATAAAACGGGGGCCTGTTTTTTTCGCCGCCGGACAAAGGATTTCGTATTAGCCGCCGGATGATTTTCCTCTATATGAGACTGTTTTGCATCCATTCCCTCAGCATAGCCAGCTGTTCCGGTGTATGGAACCAGTGTTCCCCGTTCTCCATCACGGTTAAGCGGCAGTGATAACGTTCGGCGAAGCTGTCTGCCGCGGAGCGTTCGGTCAGATGATCCTGGTCTGCGTACAGAATGTCGGTGGGGATTTCCCAACGGCAGACAGGATGATTGCGTGCATAACAATAGTATTCCCAGGAAAGGGTTTCTTCTTTGGAATGTCTGATCCGCCCACTGCATCATGCGGCGGATCAGACATTCCATATCAAGGACGGGAGAAACGAACAGCGCCTTTTCCAGGGGCTTGCCTGCAAAACTAAGCATAGAAAACCACGCGCCGATGCTGTTGGCAAATAATGCGGTTTTCTTCCATCCGTCCTGCAGGTAATCATATACGGCATTCAATTCAGGAACCGCATGCCAGGGATCGAAGGAGGAAGTATCCCCTTTCCGTTCCCCGTGTTCGGGTAAATCCATGCTCAGCACCTGCCAGCCTTTGGCACAGGCGAGTTCTGCAAAGGAAGCGGCTTCTTCTTTGCAGCCGGATTTGCCGTGAACATAAAGATATATTTTATCAGATGATGCTCCCCATATAACGGCGGGAATATTATTTATATGAAGCAATTGTTTTTCCATTTTTTTCTCCTGTCTGTGTGCTTAACGCGTTTCTGTTTGAATTTTCTTTTATTCCGGTTTATTTCGGTACAGCTTCCTTCAGCATTTCCAGAAAAAGCGATTCAGCCCTGCTGGGACGGTAATCCTCCGGATAAATCAGCAGGTCGGTCATTTTTTTGGGAGAGCCCTGGTATTTTTTCTGTACCAGATGATACCCGGATAAAACGGAATCCGGTACCGGGGAGACAAACATAAAGGTACCGGGAACGCCTGTAAGAATATCAAACTGGCTGCCCCGTTCATGGATGTGTATACTGTTCTCGTTATGCTCCGTATCGGGCGCCTCATGGAGATAGGTGGAGAGGGCGGTGTCGTCACATACCACCTCTATCGCCTGGGAGAGCAGATCCGGAGTCAGCACGGAGGCCTTTGCCAGGGGGTGCCGGTCTGACATGATGACTGTCAGTTCGAATTTGCAGATGGTTTCATAAGAAAGCTCCCGCAGCCTCAGCAGGGGAAGAAGAGTCTTCTCATAGCGGTCGGGATAGCGGATGACGGCCAGGGACGCCGTCCGGTCGGATACCTGACAGATCGCATCCAGCGTTCCCGTTTCATTATAATTGACGGACAGCTGGCGGCCTTTGGCATATTTTTTAAGGAATGCGGTAAAGGCGCAGGTGATATAGCTGGCCCGGGGGACACAGATATGCAGGCTGATATTGTCTTTTTCCTCCCGGCTGCAGTAATTTTCCAGGGCCTGATACTGCTTTACCGCTTTTTTGGCCAGCACAAGGAATTCCCTTCCTTTCTCCGTGGGGATGACGCCGCGGGAGCTGCGCGTGAAAACCGTAAACCCGATTTCCTCTTCCAGCTCCCGGATGTCACGGCTTAAATTGGGCTGGCTGATGAACAGCTGCTTTGCCGCTCCGGTAATGGAACGGCTCCGCTCCACTTCTATAATATAACGCAGGACATTGAGATTCATTTAGGCAAGTCTCCTTTCATTCGTATCCGTGTACTTTATAAAGTACAAAGGGGTTCATGGGCGGCTGCATTTCCGCCATGCCCGCTAAAATCCATATCTGTGATCTTGTATTTCATTTTATACATTGTATACAAAATGTATCCGGTTTCGTACAATTACCGGAAACCTGCTATAAGCATAGCTTTTCCTGAGAAAAAAAGCAATATAATATGTAAAAAAATATATAGTTGCCATATAAAAAATGTATACCCATGCTTGTCTCATAAGATGTATAATATTGAGTATCATTAAGATAAATTTTTAACAGCCCTCAAGGGATTCCTTAAGGGCAAGTGTGTATGCAAGCGGATTAAACGTATGTATATACACTGTAAAAATTGACTATCTATAACAGAGATAAGAAAGGAAGGTTTTTATGGCAAGGAAAATGAAAACCATGGATGGTAACCATGCAGCAGCTCATGCGTCATATGCATTTACAGATGTTGCGGCTATCTATCCTATCACCCCTTCTTCACCCATGGCGGAAGCTACGGATGAGTGGGCAACAGCAGACAGAAAGAATATGTTCGGCCAGATCGTGCACATCACAGAGATGCAGTCTGAAGCAGGTGCGGCAGGTGCCGTTCACGGATCTTTGGCAGCAGGCGCTCTGACAACTACCTACACGGCATCCCAGGGTCTGCTTCTTATGATTCCTAACCTTTACAAAATTGCCGGCGAGCAGCTCCCCGGTGTTTTCAATGTTTCAGCGAGAGCAATCGCGTCTCATGCACTGAGCATTTTCGGTGATCATTCCGACGTATATGCATGCCGTCAGACCGGCTGTGCAATGCTTTGCGAAAGCAGCGTACAGGAAGTTATGGACCTGACTGCAGTAGCACATCTTGCAGCTATTAAGGGAAGCATTCCTTTCATTAACTTCTTCGACGGCTTCCGTACATCTCATGAAATCCAGAAGATTGAAACCTGGGATTACGAAGACCTGAAGGATATGGTAGATATGGATGCCGTTGACGCATTCCGTAAGAAAGCGCTGAATCCTAACCATCCCTGTCAGAGAGGTTCCGCTCAGAACCCTGATATCTTCTTCCAGGCAAGAGAAGCAAGCAATCCTTATTATGATGCTCTTCCCGGAATTGTTCAGACATATATGGACAAGGTTAATGAAAAGATCGGAACAGATTATAAGCTGTTCAACTACTATGGCGCAGAAGATGCTGAGCACGTAATCGTTGCTATGGGTTCCGTAAATGATACCATTGAAGAAACCATTGATTACATGATCAAGACAACAGGCGCTAAGGTTGGTGTTGTTAAGGTTCGTCTGTACAGACCTTTCTGTGCGGATGCGCTGATCGATGCTATTCCTGAGACTGTTAAGCAGATTACCGTACTTGACAGAACCAAAGAGCCCGGCGCACAGGGTGAACCCCTTTACCTTGATGTTGTGGCAGCTCTGAAGGATTCCAAGTTTGATGCGGTTCCGGTATTCACAGGACGTTACGGCCTGGGCTCCAAAGATACCACTCCCGCACAGATCGTTGCTGTATATGCTAATTCCGAGAAGAAGAAATTCACTATCGGTATCGAAGATGATGTTACCAACCTGTCCCTGAAGCTGGGCGCTGAGCTGGTTACAACTCCCGAAGGAACCACCAACTGTAAGTTCTGGGGTCTGGGCGCAGACGGTACTGTAGGCGCTAACAAGAACTCCATTAAGATCATTGGTGATAACACCGATATGTATGCACAGGCATATTTTGATTATGACTCCAAGAAGTCCGGCGGCGTTACCATGTCCCATTTACGTTTCGGACATTCCAAGATTAAATCCACTTACCTGATCCGTCAGGCTAACTTCGTTGCATGCCACAATCCTGCTTATGTACGTAAGTACAATATGGTTCAGGAACTGGTTGACGGCGGTACTTTCCTGCTGAACTGTGCATGGAATGCAGAAGAACTGGACAAGCACCTTCCCGGACAGATGAAGAAATTCATCGCTGACCACAATATCAACTTCTACACCATCGACGGTGTTAAGATTGGTATCGAAACCGGCATGGGCCCCACACGTATCAACACCATCCTTCAGTCCGCATTCTTCGAACTGACCGGAATCATTCCTGCTGAGAAGGCAAATGAACTGATGAAGGCAGCTGCAAAGGCTACTTACGGACGTAAGGGCGAAGACGTTGTTATGAAGAACTGGGCTGCTATCGATGCAGGCGCCAAGGGCGTTGTTAAGGTAGAAGTACCTGAAAGCTGGAAGAACTGCGAAGATGAAGGCCTTGATTACGCAGTGGTAAGCGGAGACAGAAAAGATGTAGTTGACTTCGTTAACAATATCCAGACCAAGGTAAGCGCTCAGGAAGGCAATACGCTGCCTGTATCCGCATTCAAGGATTATGCAGACGGCTCCACTCCTTCCGGATCTTCCGCTTATGAGAAGAGAGGTATTGCTGTTAATGTTCCCACATGGGATCCTTCCAAGTGTATCCAGTGTAACTTCTGTTCCTATGTATGTCCTCATGCTGTAATCCGTCCTGCCGTTATGACAGAAGACGAAGCTGCCAAGGCTCCTGAAGGAATGAAGATGCTTGATATGACCGGAATGCCCGGAAAGAAATTCGCTGTTACCGTTTCCGTACTTGACTGTACCGGATGTGGATCCTGTGCGAATGTTTGTCCCGGCATGAGAGGTGAAAAGGCTCTGACCATGAATCCTCTTGAAACACAGCTTTCCGAGGAGAAGATGTTCAATTATGGACAGTCCGTATCCGAGAAGCCTGAAGTTCTTGAAAAATTCAAAGAGACTTCCGTTAAGGGATCTCAGTTCAAGCAGCCTCTGCTTGAGTTCTCCGGAGCTTGTGCAGGATGTGGTGAGACACCTTATGCTAAATTGATTACCCAGCTGTTCGGTGACAGAATGTACATTGCAAATGCAACAGGCTGTTCCTCCATCTGGGGCAACTCTTCACCGAGTACACCTTATACCGTAAACAAAGCAGGCAGAGGACCCGCTTGGGATAACTCCCTGTTTGAAGACAATGCTGAGTTCGGTATGGGTATGCTTCTCGCTCAGAACGCTATCAGAGGCGGACTGAAAGAAAAGGTTGAAGATGTACTTGCCAATACCGCAGACGAAGCTGTTAAGGCTGCATGCCAGGAATACCTGGATACCTACAACAGCGGCGTTACCAACGGACCGGCAACTGATAAACTGGTAGCAGCTCTGGAAGGACAGGATTGCGGAACATGCCAGGATATCGTTAAGAATAAAGATTTCCTGTCCAAGAAGTCCCAGTGGGTATTCGGTGGTGACGGATGGGCATATGATATCGGATTCGGCGGCGTTGACCATATCCTTGCCAGCGGAAAAGATATCAATGTTATGGTATTCAATACCGAAGTATATTCCAATACAGGCGGACAGGCTTCCAAGGCTACACCTACCGGCGCTGTTGCACAGTTCGCAGCAGGCGGTAAAGAAGTGAAGCAGAAAGACCTTGCCGGTATCGCAATGAGCTATGGTTATGTATATGTGGCACAGATTTCCATGGGTGCTGATTACAACCAGACCGTTAAGGCTATCGCAGAAGCAGAAGCTTATCCGGGACCTTCCCTGATCATTGCTTACGCTCCTTGTATCAACCATGGTATCAAGAAGGGTATGAGCAAAGCTCAGACCGAAGAAAAACTGGCTGTAGAGACCGGTTACTGGAATATGTTCCGTTTCAACCCTGCTGCAGAGAAGAAATTCGTTCTTGACAGCAAGGCACCTACCAAGGATTTCCAGGAATTCATCGGCGGTGAAGTAAGATACACCTCCCTGGCTCTGAAGGATGCCGATAAGGCTTCAAGACTTCAGGCTCAGGCAGCTGAGAATGCAAAAGAGAGATATGAATATCTGCAGAAGCTGCAGGTTCTGTACGGTGATAACTAATAACTGACCATGTAAGGGAAGTTTGCCGGACAGTATGTCATTACATGGCTGCTGTCCGGCAGCGGTACAAAAGCCGCGGACAAGATTAAAAACATAAGCTGGCTTGGGATTGTCTCAAATCCAGCTTTGTTTTTAGACACACCAGTTAATTTTTTAACAATCAGAAAGAGGATAAACAAAAGAATATGGGTATTGTATCTGATGACGCTACCATCTTAAAAATTAAGCACGAGGTACTCACTGAAGTGGCTAAGCTGGCGTTTGCCGGTGAATTAGACGAGAAAAAAGATAACCTTCCTTATGAAATGATTCCCGGGCCCGAAGCGCGTTTCCGCTGCTGTATTTACAAGGAAAGGGAAATTATCAGACAGAGAGTCAGACTCGCAGAAGGAAAATGTCCTGGTACAAGAGAAAGCAGCAACATTGTGCAGGTTATCAACTCAGCCTGTGAGGAATGTCCTATTTCATCAGGCTACGTAGTAACCGACCTGTGCAGGGGATGCCTGGCAAAATCCTGTAAGCAGTCATGTAATTTCGGCGCCATAACTATCGGAGATAACCGTTCTTTCATCGATCAGGATAAGTGCAAGAGCTGCGGAAAATGTTCCCAGGCCTGTTCTTATTCGGCAATCGTAAAAATACAGAGACCCTGTATGAAGAGCTGCCCTGTAAGCGCGATTACCATGGATGAGCATGGAGTATGCCAGATCGACGAGTCCAAATGTATCCAGTGCGGACAGTGTATCCATAATTGTCCTTTTGGAGCCATCGCATCCAAAACGAGTATTGTGGATGTCATTAATGAAATCCGTGCCGGGAAAAAGGTTGTGACCATGCTGGCGCCGGCCGGTGAAGGACAGTTTGGCGAAAACATTACCATGGCGAGCTGGAAGACTGCTATGAAGAAGCTCGGCTTTGCCGATTTCGTGGAAGTAGGCCTGGGCGGCGATATGACTGCAGCTTTTGAAGCGGAAGAATGGGCGGAAAACTTCAAGGAAGGCAAGAAAATGACCACCTCCTGCTGTCCCGCTTTTGTTAACTATATAAAGAAACATTTCCCTGAATTGGTAGATAATATCTCCACCACAGTTTCCCCTATGTGCGCGGTATCCAGAATGCTGAAAGCTAAGGATCCTGAAGTTATTACCGTATTTATCGGGCCGTGCATCGGCAAAAAATCGGAAGCACAGGATAAGAGCATTAAAGGGAATGCGGACTATGTTCTGACCTTCGGGGAAATCCGCGCTATGATGCGTGCCAAAGGCGTAGAACTGGAGCCGGAAGAGAATACCAGTCAGGAAGCCAGCGTATTCGGAAAACGCTTCGGCAATGGCGGCGGCGTGACCGAAGCCGTTGTGGAATGCCTGAAGGAAACCGGTGAAAGCACCGATATTAAGGTGGCAAAGTGCAGCGGCATTGCAGACTGCAAGAAAGCGCTCATGCTTCTCAAACTGGGCAAGCTGCCGGAAGATTTCATTGAGGGTATGATTTGTGAAGGCGGCTGTGTAGGCGGCCCCAGCCGGCATAAAGCAGCTTTGGCTGCCAAGAAGGACAGGGATAAACTGATTTCCCAGGCAGACGGAAGAGGCGTACATGAAAACCTGAAAAATTATAACATGGATTCTTTTTCCATGCACCGCTAGGTACATTGACGGTCATATAATCCCGGTTATGGGACATGAATGATTTTTGCGGAAGGAGCTGGTAGTTTACTGGCTCCTTTCTTTATATTATAATGAATGTACATTTACTATAAAGAGCCTGTATGATCCGCCGAAGGCGGTTCTGTTTATGGCCCGGGGAATGAGGGGGATTTATAATTGAAAAAAGTACAGCCTGTGCAGAACACATTTTTTCCGGAGAGAAAACGGAAGCCGCCGCAGTTAAAGTGGAGTATGACCATTTTAATGCTGCTATGCTGGCTTTTGCCTCTGGCAATTCTCACCATGGCTATTTTAACCTATGTGTCCAACCGTTTTTCAGGCCAGATGAGGGAAAATATAGAAAAATCCATGGATACGGCTGTGGAAATATGTGAAATGAGGGTGGAGGCCGCGGTCCGGGTTTCAAGAAATGCTTCGTATATTCCTCAGATCAAGGAAAGCTGGAGACAGTACCAGAGTGACGGAAATCGTCTGGGGTTATATGAAAAGGTCACTACCTTCCTGGAACAGATGTACCGTTATGACAGCAGCTTTTTGAGTACAATCCTGTATTTTACAGAAGAACCGGAGCGAATCTATTACAGCTACAGCAGCAATAATTACAGCAGCATTAAGGAATTCAGGAGCCAGGCAAGAGACAGTGTGGATCAGAAAGCAAGAGAAATAGATACCGGGATAGGCTGGGTGAATGAGCAGGGACATTTATATATGGTGCGTAATATTATGACCCCGGTATATACGCCCTATGCGGTAATAGTCATGGATATCGACAAGGACAGCGTCTTTCAGAGTGTAGAGGGGATTCCCTGGTATCTGGATTATGATGTCAGCATAGATGATGAGTGGGTGTTCGGCACCGGTTGGGCGGAGGATTTTATCAGCCAGCAGGATACGGAAAGAAACAGTGTATACCATGAAGAAGATGAAGTGGCCTATGTGACCTGCGAACGGAAAATGGACAATCATGTTATCCGTTATGTGGTGAAGATGGACTACGACGCCATCCATTATGAGAAGGAGGCCATCCGGTATATCACCATCCTGATGATGGCGTTCACCCTTCCCCTTATATTCATTGTATTTTATTTCCTGTACAGGAAGGTTACCACGCCTGTCCAGCGGCTGATTGACGTGGCTTCGGAAATCGAAAAGGGGCATTTCGGGGTAAAAATTGAAAAGAAAGAAACGAGCAGAGAATTTTTGTATCTGGACAATGCGTTCAACAGCATGTCGGATAAGCTGAAGAATCAGTTTGAACAGATTTATCTGGAGGAGCTGGCCCTGCGGGATGCGAATATCATGGCGCTCCAGTCCCAGATAAACCCGCATTTCCTCAATAATACCCTGGAAATCATTAACTGGGAGGCGAGGATGGAGGGGAATGATCGGGTGAGCAGCATGATCGAGGCGCTTTCCACCATGCTGGAGGCCACGATGGACAGGAAAAAGCAGCAGATGATACCACTGTCTGAGGAAATCAGCTATGTGGAAGCCTATTGCTATATAATCAGACAGCGGTTCGGAGAGAAATTCCAGTTTGAAAAACAGATTGACCCTGAGCTTCTGCAGACGGAGGTACCGAGGCTGATTATCCAGCCGATCATGGAAAATGCGGTGGAACATGGCCTGTCAGGGCGTGCGGGAAAAATTGTGCTCCGTATTTATGCGGAGGAAGACAAGCTGAAAATAGCCATAATCAATGACGGGCTCATGTCAATAGAGGATAAAAGGAAAGTGGATAACCTCCTGGGCAGCGGGGAGGACGGCGGCGAGCAGCATTCCGTAAGCCTGGGCATCCGCAATGTGAACAAGAGACTTAAGATTATCTATGGCCCGGACTGCGGCCTGACAATAAAAAACGACAAAGAAGAATGTACGGTGAGCACAATAACAGTCAAATTGCATAAATGATTTCCTGGGGAACAGAACAATAAAAGACAAATAATCACAATAGGAATCATTAACCTTTACGCTGGATTGTTATATGATAAGTACAGATGAAAAACAAGTCATCCAAAACGAAAGGGAGGTTTCTTAGATGAAAAGAAAATTATTAGCTTGTGTATTGGCATGTACGATGGCAGCTTCACTGGCAGGCTGCGGAAGCAGCGCGAGCCAGACAGCAAATGACTCCAAACCTGCGGAGTCCGTAGCGGCGGAACAGAGCCAGGCATCGGAGGAAAGCACACCGGCGGAGGAATCTGCGGCAGAAACCGGAGAGATTGATGTCAAGAGCGGCACAACGCTGAATGTGACAACTACCTTCGCAGGCGAAGAAAGCAACGTACAGAATTATCAGGATTCTGTGAAGAGATGGGAAGAAAAATACGGATGTACCGTAGCGGATTCCTCAGGAACAGCAGATGAAACCTTTAAGTCCCGTGTTATCTCCGACTTTGAGGCAGGCGCAGAACCGGATGTACTCTTTTACTTTAACGGAAATGACTCCAATCCCTTCGTAGAAGCGGGAAAGGTAGTTACCATAGACGAAATCCGTTCCGTATATCCTGATTATGCATCCAACATGAAAGACGAAATGATTCCCGCATGTCCTGCAGACGGCAAACAGTATGCAGTTCCCTTCTATGGATATTGGGAAGGCATGTATGTAAATAAATCCGTATGTGAGCAGGCTGGCGTAGAGGTTCCCGGAGCAAATACCACATGGGATGAATTCCTGGAAATCTGCCAGACAATCAAGGATGCCGGATTCACACCTATTGCAGCATCCCTGGCAAAAGAGCCCCATTACTGGTTTGAGTTTTCCATTTACAACCATGATACCCCGGCTACACATGCATCTGTCCCCGCTTCCCTGGATGACGCGGCAGGAAAGGCATGGGCTGCAGGACTGGGCGATATCAAGGATCTGTTTGAAAAAGGCTATTTCTCTGAAAATACAAATACCGCAGAAGCTTCTGAAGTATTCCAGAGCTTTATCGACGGAAAAGCAGCATTTTATGTAGATGGTTCCTGGAAGATGGGCGGTATTGCGGAAGCAACGGATGACATTGATAACTTTACCGTAACCTTTGTTCCCGGCGCAAATGACCGTAAAGCAAGCGATATCATCAGCGGACTTTCTTCAGGCTGGTATATTACCAAAAAAGCATGGGACGATCCAGAAAAACGTGCGGCAGCCGTATCCTTTATCACTGACATGATTACTGATGAAAACGTATCCCTGTTCGCACAGACTGCAGCAACAGCCCTGAAAAACGGCGTTCAGCTGGATGAAGCTTCTCTGAATTCCCTGCAGAAAGACAGTCTTGTAATGATTAAAACAGCTACCGGTGTTACCGATGCGGCACAGGATCTTTGCACACAGGAACAGAGAGCACCTATCTTTGACCATATGCCTGAAATCGTGACCGGCAGTGTCAGCATTGAAGACGCTATTTCCCAGGTACTTGAGAATATGAACGAATAATCGGATGATATCCGGTGTTTGCGGAACTGTCATAAACATACGCAGACTATTAACAGCACAAGGGCCGAAGGCTTTTCCTCCGGCCCTTTCATGAAGAAAATAATGATGGAATGACGTAATAATAAAGCTGTAAAAAGATTTATGTCGTCAGCGCCCGGCGAAACGGGCAGAGAGGTGTTGGTATGAACAGTCAACCAAATATCTATAAAAATAAAAAACCTGTCTTTTTCTTCCTTCTCCCGGCTTTCCTTTTTCTGGCGCTGTACCTGTTTTACCCGTTTGTCAGAAACATCTTAAACAGCTTCCAGATTATCAAGGATTTGGGAGCGCCTGCAAAAGGATGGAATGACCCGATATATAAGAATTATGCAAAGCTGTTTACGGATAAGAACATGGGAATCGCCATGAAAAACACGCTTATCATGATTGTGGTAACGCTTTTGGGCCAGGTGGGAATCGCCCTGATTCTTTCCCTCATGGTGGATAATATTAAGAGGGGGGCCAAATTTTTCCGAATCGTTTACTTTTTCCCCATCGTAGTATCCGCTACCGCACTTGGTCTTTTGTTTAACCTGATTTTCCTGTATGACAAAGGTATGCTTAATCAGTTCCTGGGATTCTTCGGGGCGGATAAGCTGACGGACTGGAAGGATTCAGCCCACGCAATGGTGACAATGCTGGTTCCGGTAATGTGGCAGTATGTAGGCTTTTACTTTATCATCCTGCTGACGGGACTTAACAATATTTCAGATGAATTATATGAATCGGCGGCTATTGACGGCGCCACAACCTGGCAGAAGGTGAAATACATATCCCTGCCCCTGCTCCACAACGTTATCTGCACCTGCAGCGTCCTTGCTGTTACGGGCGCGCTGAAGGTATTCGATTTGCCCTGGATAATGCTGCCGAACGGCATGCCTATGGGAGAAACATGGCTGACCGGTACCTACATGTACTATTGGGCCTTCCAGGGAAAGGATATTGACTACAGCTGTACGGTGGCTATCGTTATCGTAATACTGGGAATCCTGCTTTCCAAGGTCGTGAACATGATTTTCAAAGAAAAAGATTATTAGGAAGGGGTATACAAAGATGAAAAAGAAGAAATTTTCCTTAGGAATGCCGCTTGTGTATCTGCTTCTTATAGTATGGGCATTAACCACTATCTACCCACTCATCTGGGTAGTGATGAATTCCTTTAAGGATAAGAAACAGATTGTTTCCAATTCCTTTGCCCTGCCGTTTGGCGGCCTGTTTACATTGGATAATTATGAAAAGGCCATCAATAAATTCAGTATTTTTACGGCTTACCGGAACAGCCTTATTATTTCCTGCACGGTTGCGGCTGTGGTTATCCTGTTCGCAGGTCTGGCATCCTATGCTCTGGTCCGGTATAAATTCAGAGGCAGCAACCTGATGAACAGCCTTGTCATTGCGGCAATGATGTTTCCCGTATTCGCAACCATAATCCCCGTATTCCGGATGGAATCCAGCTGGGGGATTGTAAATACCAATAATCTCTGGCTCGCACTGCTGTCCTGTGCGCTGCCGCAGATAGCCGGTAATCTGGCTTTTGCCATCGTGGTGCTTTCCGGGTATATCAAGGGACTGCCTGTGGAGCTGGAGGAAGCGGCATACATGGAAGGCTGCAATGCATACCAGATTTTCTTCAAGGTGATTATGCCGCTGACGAAGCCCTCCTTTGCCACCGTTGGTATTTTCAGCTTCCTGTGGAGCTATAACGACCTGTTTACCCAGACCTTCTTCCTGCGTTTTCCCAATCACTGGGCGATAACCAGGCTGCTGAGAGAAATTTCAGGAAAGCAGGGTACGGATTACGGTCTGATGGCTGCGGCGGTTTCCCTTATTGTAGTACCGTTGATTGTAGTTTATGTCTGCCTGCAGAAATACATTATCAAGGGTATGACGGCAGGAGCGATTAAAGGATAAAAAACAAAAACAGGGAAGATGCGGAAAGTGTTTCTTAACAGAACGCTTTCCGTTTTTGTGCGTTTATGATATAATGATAAAGCGTTTTGGATAACAGGGGAAATAAATGCCCTCGGCGGGGCATATGTTCTTGTCAGGGCATATGTCCCGCCAAAGGGCATGAACATACAGGGGGATATTATGTATAAGGTTGCGATTGTGGATGATGAACCGGTAATTGTCAGGGGACTTACCAAGATGATTCCATGGGAAAGCTATAACTGCCGGGTAGTGGGAACTGCCGGGGACGGACAGGAGGGCATGAAGCTGATTCGGGAGCAGAAGCCGGATATCCTGATATCGGATATCTGTATGCCGGGCATAGACGGCCTGACAATGATCGCCGGTATGAAATCGGAATTCGGCCATATGCAGATCACCATACTCACCGGTTTCAGGGATTTTGACTATGCCCAGCAGGCCATCCGCCTTGGGGTGACCCGTTTCCTTTTAAAGCCTTCTAAGATGGATGAACTGGAGGAAGCGGTCCGGGTTATGATCGAGAACCTGGAAAAGCAGGGGATCACAGGAAAAGAAGACGGGACGGATGAGGGCGTTGGTGAGAATACCCCGAAAGCGGAAGGAAACCGGGAGGGAGAAGAAGGAAAAGAGAAAGCGGAGCCTTCGGAAGGGAAAGAAGGCGAGGAGACAGACAGCCCGGCCAGCTGCTTTATCGTAAAGAACGCCCTGGCATACATAGAGGAAAATTACAGGGAGAAGCTGAAGCTTTCGGATGTGGCGGATCAGATTTACGTGAGCCAGTGGCATCTGAGCAAGCTGCTGAACAAGCATACCGGCCAGAATTTTTCTGAAATCCTCAATACTATCCGGATTGAAAAGGCAAAGGAACTGCTGAAGGATCCTTCCCTGCGTATCGGCGATATCGCGGAGGAAGTCGGGTTTCTGGATGTGGCCCATTTTTCCAGAGTATTTAAAAAGCAGGCAGGGATATCCGCCAATGAATACCGGAATACAAAGCTGGGAAGCTGAAATAAGGCAGGGCTTTTATACATTATAATAAAAAGAAGAGGAACAGCGGCATTTGGTATGCGCCGTTCCTCTTCCTTTTATGGAATATGCGGATGGCTCACAGGGCGTGGCATCCGTTGTTTATGGCTTTGCCGATCATGAATTGGCAGAAGGAATCCGTTCAGGAGCATTGAGGATTTCCATAAATTCATCCCCGGTAATGGTTTCCCTTTCATACAGGAATTTTGCCAGCTCATGAAGCTTCCCGATGTTGGTGTTCAAAATATCGCAGGCCTTGGCATGTTCTTTTTTTACCATTCCCACTACAAGACGGTCGATTTGCGCGGCAGTCTGTTCGGAACAGGCAAGGGAGGTGTCACCGCCCAGATACTGGTTGGTAACGGTCTCCAGGGCTACCATGTCAAAGTCCTCAGACATTCCGTAGCGGGTGATGCAGGCTCTGGCAAGCTTGGTGGCCTGCTCGATATCGTTGCTTGCCCCGGTGGTGATGCTGTGGAATATAATCTCCTCCGCAGCACGGCCGCCGCAGAAGGTGGCTATCTTGTTCTCCAGTTCTTCCTTGCTGAGCAGGTATTGATCACCCTGATCCACCTGCATGGTATAACCTAAGGCTCCGGAAGTACGAGGGATAATGGTTATTTTAGTAACAGGCGCCGAATTGGTCTGCTTTGCAGCAACCAGCGCATGGCCGATTTCATGGTAGGAAACAATCATTTTTTCCTTGTCGCTGAGCAGGCGGTCCTTCTTCTGGTAACCTGCGATAACAACCTCCACGCTTTCCTCCAAATCCGTCTGGGTCACAAATTTACGTCCGGAGCGGACAGCATTTAAGGCGGCCTCGTTTACCATGTTGGCAAGCTCTGCTCCGGATGCGCCTGCAGCCATCCTGGCAATTGCCTTGAAATCCACATTATCACCCAGCTTCACTTTCTGGGCATGAACCTTCAGGATGGATATACGGCCGTTCAAATCAGGCAGCTCCACCGGGACACGCCGGTCGAAACGGCCCGGACGCAGCAATGCGGGATCCAGGGATTCCGGACGGTTGGTGGCGGCCAGGATCAGAACACCGTTGTTGCTGGAAAAGCCATCCATTTCCGTGAGCAGCTGATTCAGAGTCTGTTCCCGCTCGTCATTGCCTGAAAATCCGCCGCCGTCACGTTTCTTGCCGATGGTATCGATTTCGTCGATAAATACGATACAGGGAGCCTTTTCGTTGGCCTGCTTGAAAAGATCCCTTACCTTGGCGGCTCCGGCGCCTACGAACATTTCCACGAACTCCGAACCGGAAATGGAAAAGAAGGGAACATTGGCTTCTCCGGCCACAGCCTTGGCAAGCAGGGTCTTACCTGTTCCGGGAGGTCCTACCAATAAAGCGCCTTTAGGCATGGACGCGCCGATTTCCTGGTATTTTTTAGGGTCATGGAGATAGTCAACCAGCTCGGAGAGCACTTCCTTGGCTTCATCCTCACCGGCGACATCATCGAATTTAATGCCGGTTTCCGACTGGACATAAACCTTGGCGTTGCTTTTGCCGAAGGTCATGGAATCCATGCCTCCGCCGCCTTTCATCATCTTGCGCATTGCAAACTGGCCGATGGCAACCATGACGATAATGGGCAGGATCCAGGTCAGAAGGAAAGTGACCAGAAAGGGCTGCTGTTTTACAATTTCTGTGCCGAAGGTTGCCCCGGATGCATAAAGACGGTCCACCAGGGCAGGATCTTCCATGGGGCCGGTCTTATAGAAACCGGTAGGTGAATTTTTATCTGAGAAAATGATCTGGCTGCTTTCAATCTGAACCTGCGCGATCTGCTGTTTCTCCATCATTTCCATGAAGGTATTATATCCGACTTCTTCCACCTGGGCCGACATCAGCCTGGGGAAAAGAAAAGCGTTCAGGACCAGAAGGACGAGCATTGCGATACAATAATAATAAAGTAATGGTTTTTTAGGTGGTTTCACTTCTTGCATAGTATTTCCGCTCCTTTTCGGCTGGTATGATCCGTATAAAACAATTATATATACTAATTTTGAGGGAAGTCAACAAGAGTCATCATTATTTCATATTATTTATCTTTTTTTCATAACCATGGAATTATGTTCCGGTTTCCCGGGGATATCTGATAAGTAAACCGGATTGTACGGAGGCAGGGACTGGGCGGCACAATAAAAGGTGTTATGCCGGGGCGGTGGGAGATAAATATTGTATCATGTCGTTTTTATACAATACCGGACGAAACTTCGGTTTTATAATTAGATAGGGAACAGAAAGATATGTATTCCTTGTTTGGTATCACATCATACAATAAAAAAATGCCGGGGGGTGATAATATATACTATAAAATTTGGCTGCCCCTGTTAGGGCATACGCTTTGTACCGTGGTTTAGGGTTCGCAACTTCAAGCTGCATAAAAGCAAACAGGGGGTGGTAGATAAATCGGCAATGAGAATCTATACTGTAACCATAAAATATGAAAGGAGCAGTATTTTATGAGTTTTGCAGAAAATTTGAAGAAAATAAGAAAAGAAAAAGGATTTTCACAGGAAGAGTTAGCGGAAATAATGAATGTCAGCAGACAAGCTGTTTCTAAATGGGAGCAGGGGGGCGGGTATCCTGAGGTTGAAAAGCTATTGCTTCTTTCAAGTAAGCTAAATATTTCTTTGGACAGTCTTATGTCTGAGGAAATTGCCCAAAATAACAATTCGGAAAATCAAAAAGTTACAGGAACAATCATTATATCATCTCCAAATGAGAATGTGATAGCAACGTGCTACAAGGTTATGTCCTCAGGGAAAATGAAGAGGGGAAAGAAGTCTCCGCAATACGCTTTGTTTGGTGTCAGCAATGGAAGCTCATCGTTCTGGGGAGAACCGACCATTTTTTTGGGATGGTATGCCAGCCATGATTTACTTTCAAAAGAGGTCAGTGAAATACAAAAGGCTATTATGCAGGGAATTCCTTCGTATGAATTAAAATACAACGCAAAAGTCGAAAGAAAATGGTTTAGAATGACAATGATAGATGAGTGATACAAATATAAATTTACAGTACCTGCATCGTCAGACGGAAAGGAATATTTTATGAATTATAATCAAGCCAGAAGCTTTATTTACAAGAATGCGAGGCCATTAGACCTTGCCCGATGGAAATATCTGTTTGAAGAGGGCAGCAAAGAAGATGTGTTGACTGCATTGGCGGCATATCAAAATGAAGATGGCGGCTTTGGCCATGCCCTGGAGCCTGACTGCTGGAATCCGGATTCTTCACCGATCCAGACATGGGTCGCCACAGAAATCATCAAAGAGGTTGGATTGGAGGAAAAGGATCATCCTATTATTCAGGGAATCCTTCAATATTTAGCTTCCGAAAAGGATTTTGACGGCCATACCTGGGCCAATACCATTGCTTCCAATAATAACGTTCCTCATGCCCCATGGTGGGATTATGATCCTGCTGCTGAAGCATCTTATAATCCAACTGCAAGTCTGATTACGTTTATTTTGAAATTTGCGGATCAGGAAAGCGGGCTCTTTACCTTAGCCCGTACCCTTGTAAAGGAGGCTTACAGCTATTTTAAGGCGCATTTCCCGATGGAGTCTGTGGGAAATGTTTCCTGCTTTGTAAAGCTTTATGAGTATTTGAAGGAAAACTCTGCAGATACGCTGATAGATTTAACGGAATTCAGAGCCCTGCTTCAGCAGCAAATACGGCATGTCATTACTTATGATACCTCCATATGGGCCACCGAATATGTATGTAAGCCGTCAACTTTAATCGGATCGAAGGCAAGCGATTTCTATGCGGAGAATCAGGAAATATGTGCGTATGAGTGTGAATTTATAGAAAATACCCAGAAACCGGATGGAACCTGGGCGATTACCTGGTCGTGGGAGGATTATGATTATCCGGAGGAGTGGAGTATCAGTAAGAACTGGTGGAAATCTGACTGGATTATTAAATATATTCGTTATTTAAAAACAATTCGTTAGCCTTAACTGAATAAATGAAAGAATAAAAGGTCAAATCAAAGCGGTTTGACTTTTTATTTCATTGGAATTAGACTGATTATAGAAGGTTTTTGTTGGTATAATTAATACACACGGAAAGAATAGATGGAGATAGGGAATGAAACAAATTAAGTTGATTGTACTGGTATTTGTTTTAATGGTTTCACTTACCGGCTGTAACAATGAAAAAGCAGGGAATGAAAAGAATGGGGAAACGAGTGTGAATGAAGCATCAGAAGAGAGGGAACCGGCTGAGGTCATTACGTTTCCTGCATATGAAGAGGCAAATCCGGAAAAGCTGCCTTTTATTGATAAGGTAAATAATACTCCGGCTTTTCATGTGAAGGTTAATTTGCCTGAAAACTGGGTGGTGGAAAACAGAAAGCCTGATGTTGAAAATTTGGTTCCCGGTGATTTTTATTCTATGCTTTCTATTTATGAAAAGGACACCTTAATCGGATATATAGGTTTTAATATATTTGATCCTTATGAAGATCCGATTCCTGAGGAACAATATTATCAGACGGTTTATCCGGGACTGCGGCTGTCATCAGTTTTTCACTGGGATCCCTATGAGGCAGTAAAAACTACAGATACGGCGGAAACAGGGATTGCGGATATATGGTATCTGGAACCGGGAGAAATCGATAAGCATCCGGGGGCGATGGCGGATGTGCCGCAGCAGGAAACGATAGGTATTTTATCCTATGATAAGGAATTGAAGGTATTTATCGGCATGGCATTCATGCCCGGGACTGTGAGCCGTGAGCAGGCGGAGGCTGTTGCGCAAAGCATCAGTCTGTCGGCGGAAGAGTGATACTAATAGGTAAAAAGGATTTTTAATCTTCCTTTTATGCCGTCGTAGACAGGAACGGCGGCGGATACAGGAACAAAAAGTACTTTACATCCTGCATGAAGTAGACTAAAATACAGCTATGTAACGTATTTTTGCGTTGGAATTGGAAACCAAAAGGACAATCAGGGTGGAAACGCGAGTATTCGTCCCTTATATCCCAGCCGGACTGGATAAGATATGGGGGGCGTTTTTTTTAGCCGAAGCCTGAAATGGGGTATAGCGGAAGCAGAATCCTCCTGATTAAGAAAGGAGTGTTATATGCGCGGAGTTAACGATTTGGATTGGGAAGAAATCAAAAATATAACAGCAGAAGGCGGCCGGAAGGTTAAGGAAAAAATGACTGCGGAGAGCAAACTCAGCAATATGAACCTGGGGCTTTTGCTGGGCGTTACCTTTTTGCTTGGAATTGTCATCGGATTTATATGGGCGCCGATCAAGAGAGGTCTGTATATTGCGGGTGCGGATATAAATCTGGGAGAAAAAGATAAAGAAAAGATACAGGACGAGGGAGAAAACAAAGAGAAATGAAAATCACATTAAAAGATGGATCCTTTAAGGAGTATGAGGAAGGCAGAAGTATTATTGAGATTGCAGGGGATATCAGCGAAGGGCTTGCACGGGCGGCCTGCGCCGGACTGGTTAACGGGAAGGTGGAGGATCTGCGTACGGTGCTGACGGAGGACTGCGAGCTTTCCATCCTGACGGCGAGAGACAAGGAAGGACTTACCGTTGTGCGCCATACGGCATCCCATGTGCTGGCACAGGCTATGAAGCATGTCTTTCCGGAAGCGAAGCTGGCGATAGGGCCCAGCATTGAAAACGGCTTCTATTATGATTTTGAGCATGAGCCTTTTTCCAGGGAGGATCTGGATAAACTGGAAGCCGAGATGAAGAAAATCATCAAAAAAGGGGAAAAGCTGGAGCGTTTCACTCTTCCCAGGCAGGAAGCCATCGCTTTTATGGAAGAAAAAGGAGAGCCTTATAAGGTGGAACTGATCCGGGATCTTCCGGAGGATGCGGAAATTTCTTTTTACAGCCAGGGTGATTTCACGGATTTATGTGCGGGACCGCATTTGATGAGCACGAAAGGAATCAAGGCTTTCAAGCTTACCTCTTCCTCAGGCGCTTACTGGAGAGGGGATTCCAACCGGGCCATGCTGCAGAGGATTTACGGAACCGCTTTTAATACGAAGGAAGAGCTGGCAGAGTATCTGGAATACCTGGATAATATCAAAAACCGTGATCATAATAAGCTGGGACGGGATATGGAGCTGTTTGCTACTGTTGATGTTATCGGACAGGGGCTTCCGCTGCTGATGCCAAAAGGGGCTAAAATCATTCAGACGCTGCAGCGCTGGATTGAGGACGAAGAAGAAAAAAGAGGCTATATGAGGACAAAAACTCCTCTGATGGCTAAAAAAGATCTGTATATTATTTCCGATCACTGGAATCATTATAAGGAAGGCATGTTCGTCCTTGGGGATGAGGAAAAGGATGATGAGATTTTCGCCCTTCGTCCTATGACATGTCCGTTCCAGTATTATGTGTATAAGCAGAGCCAGAAATCCTACCGGGATCTGCCCTGCCGTTATGGAGAGACATCCACTTTGTTCAGAAACGAGGACTCCGGGGAAATGCACGGACTCACCAGAGTGCGCCAGTTTACCATTTCCGAAGGCCATCTGATCGTAAGGCCGGATCAGATTGAAGAGGAATTCCGCGGCTGTGTGGATCTGGCAAAATATTGTCTGACGACTCTCGGGCTGGAGGAGGATGTGACCTACCGTCTTTCCAAATGGGATCCCAACAATAAAGAGAAATATCTTGGGGATGAGGAAACCTGGAATTACGTGCAGGATATGATGCGTGATATCCTGAACCATATCGGCATTGAATTTACAGAAGAAGACGGCGAGGCGGCTTTCTATGGCCCTAAGCTGGATATCCAGGCTAAAAACGTATACGGCAAGGAAGATACGATGATCACGATCCAGCTGGATATGTTCCTGGCTGAACGGTTTGATATGACCTATATTGATGCCGACGGGGAGAAAAAGCGCCCTTATATCATCCACAGGACATCCATCGGATGCTATGAAAGAACACTGGCCTGGCTGATTGAAAAGCATGAAGGCAAGTTCCCCACCTGGCTGTGTCCGGAACAGGTGCGTGTGCTTCCTATTTCTGAGAAATACGAGGAATATGCCCAGAAGGTGAATGCAGCGCTGAAGGATAACGGTATCCTGAGCACGGTGGACAGCCGTTCTGAAAAGATCGGATACAAAATCCGTCAGGCGAGACTGGATAAGCTTCCTTACATGCTGGTTGTGGGGCAGAAGGAAGAAGAGGACGGTACGGTATCGGTAAGAAGCCGCTTTGCAGGGGACGAGGGTGTGAAGGCCCTGGATGAGTTCATCAACTGCATATGCAAAGAAATCAGAACGAAGGAAATCCGTAAGGTTACGGTTACGGAGGATGGCCAGCAGGCGAAATAGTGCCGGTCCATCGGACGCCTGTATCACGGAGACGGACAGATGAAGAATAAAGAAAAAACAACATGGCTGCAGACGGCGGGGATCCTGCTGTTTGCAGCTGCCTGCACAATGGCATTATACAGCCTGTATCTGTGTTTTGGCAGCGATATATGGTATGACGAGCTTTTTACGGAAGGCTTTATCAGCCAGCCGGTGGGGCGCATGATTTCCCTTGCGGTGAAGGATGTGCATCCGCCGCTTTATTATCTTCTGGTAAAAATAGCGGTGGATTTCTGCCGCTTTTTTGTGCCTTCCGCGAATGCGGTGATTATAAGCAAGGTCGTGTCGGTGCTGCCTTATCTGGGGCTGCTGGGATATTCCCTTGTCTTCTTACGCAGACGGTATGGCTGGCTGTGCGCCGGGCTATTTTCCTTCTGTATCTTTGCCATGCCGCAGATGGCCAACTATACTACGGAAGTGAGAATGTACGGTTTCGCGTTGTTTTTTATCACGGCAGCTTTCTTTCATGCGGGGGCGATCCTGGAAAACGGCGGGAAAAGGAACTGGATCGCATTGACGGTCTTTGGAATCTGCGCCGCCTATACCCATTATTTCGCTGCGGTATCCGCAGCGGTGCTGTATGTGGGTCTTGCGGTGCTGCTGTATGTAAGGAAAAAAGATACCAGGACGAAAAGCCTGCTGACCTGGATTTTGTGCGTGGGTATTTCTGTCCTTGCTTATCTGCCGTGGCTTCCTGACGCGGTGGGGCAGGTGTCCCAGGTACGGGAGAATTATTGGATTCTGCCCCTTACCTTAAGCTGCTTCGGAGGCTGCGTGAAGTTTGTATTGAAGCCTTCCACTGGCTACCAGTGGCCGGATTACGTGCTGGCTGTGTTACTTTTTGTCCTGCTGGCGGGATTGCTGGCAGCGGCTTTTTTCAAAAGAAAAGAGGATGAAAAAAAGGCAGGCGAGGATGTGTATGCCTTTTTTGGCCTGTGTATCCTAGCAGGAACAGCCCTTTTCGGCATTGCGGTATCTTTTCTCATGCGTCCGGTGTTCATTTACCGGTATATGCTGCCTTCCATGGGCTGCTTCTGGTTCGGCTTCGTTTCTTTGCTGAGCAGGCAGAAGAAAAAAAGGGTGCTGGTTCCGGCGCTGGTTCTGCTCTGTCTGGTCGGGGCCGCGGACTATTCTGCTTTTGCAAAAGGAGAATTTTTAAAAAAGGAACAGATGGACAGGACATTGGAGGAGCTTTCCCGGATAAGGGAAGAGGATGCGGTGATTTTTAATTTTGACCAGGTCCAGGCGGTTGCGGGCTATTATATGGATCAGGAAAGCTGGCTGTATGGGAACGAGCCGGAGTCTTTGATAAAAGAAATATTTCCGGATATCCATGGCATACAGGATATGGAAGGGATCCGGCAGAAGCTTCAGGAAGGCCAGCGGGTGTGGTTTATAGGCAGCGGGCTGATCCGGGAGGATATTCTGAAAGAATGGGCCAAAGAGGGTATCCTTTCGGTGGAAACGGCGGACAGCTGCCTGCTGGAGCGTTATTGGTTTAATATTTACCGTCTGGAGCTGGGCGGGATGACAGGAACGGCGGAGCGGACAATAAGCCGGGTGAAGGATTAACATGAATATTTTCCTGAAAATCAGACAGAATAATTCTGGAACCATCTAACAGGGTTTAGTTTGAATTGATTTCAGGAGGCAAGCAGAAATGGCAGAATTAAAATGCGGAGTAAACAATTGTACCTACAATAATGACAGATGTTGCTGCAAAGGTGATATCATGGTTGGCGGCAAAAGCGCACAGCAGGAGGATGATACCTGCTGCGACAGCTTTAAGCAGAGAAGCGGGGACAGCACATCCAATTCCATGAATCCCTGCAGGACTATCAGCATTGACTGTGAAGCGGTAAAATGTGTATTCAACACAAATTACAAATGCTATGCGGAGCATGTTGATATAAAGGGATGCGGAGCATGTGACTGCAGAGAAACAGCATGTGCAACCTTTAAAGAAAAATAAGAATATAATGTGAAGCCGGTACCGGCTTCAGAAAACGGTGGAAAAGTCTGTAATGCTGCAGATTTTTCCGCCGTTTTTTTGTTGCGCTGAACTTGATTGATAAATATGCCGATAAAAATAGTATAAAAATGTTGTATTTGCAGCATGTGTTATTGAAAAAATAGAATTTTCAATGAAAATCAAAAAATATTCTATATAATATTGGCAAAATATTGTATAAACTATCGATATTGACAAACAACAAGGAAACGTGTCAAACAGAAGGGAGAAAAATATGAAGAGAAAATTAGGTTGTATGGCAATGGCAGCAGTGCTGAGTCTTTCCCTGGCCGCATGCGGCTCCGGTGAGAAGCCTGCAGTGACAGAGTCACCGGCTGCGGGTACAGAGACGACGGCGGCAGGTACGGAGACACCCGCTCCCGCAGAAGCGGCACCGGCTGATGGAGGAACTGTGGCGAACAAGGATAAACCGCTGGTATGGTTTAACCGTCAGCCCTCAAGCAGCGCCACTGGACAGCTTGATATGACGGCTTTGAATTATAACAAGGATACATATTATGTAGGTTTTGACGCCAATCAGGGCGCGGAACTCCAGGGAACCATGGTAAAAGATTATATCGAGCAGAACATAGACGCCATTGACCGTAATGGCGACGGTATCATCGGCTATGTGCTGGCTATCGGTGATATCGGCCATAACGATTCCATCGCACGTACAAGAGGTGTCCGCAAGGCTCTCGGCACAGGAATTGAGAAGGACGGAAATATCAACAGTGAGCCGGTAGGAACCAATACGGACGGCACGGCAGCGGCGGTACAGGACGGAACCCTTGAGGTAAACGGAAAGCAGTATATCGTCCGTGAGCTTGCTTCCCAGGAAATGAAGAATTCCGCGGGCGCTACATGGGATGCGGCCACAGCAGGAAATGCCATAGGAACATGGTCCTCCTCCTTCGGCGATCAGATTGATATTGTTGTTTCCAATAACGATGGCATGGGAATGTCAATGTTCAATGCATGGTCCAAGGATAATGAAGTTCCTACCTTTGGCTATGATGCAAACAGTGATGCGGTAGCAGCCATCGCAGAAGGCTACGGCGGAACCATCAGCCAGCATGCGGACGTACAGGCATATCTGACACTTCGTGTTCTGCGCAACGCTCTTGACGGAGTTGATATCAACACAGGTATCGCCACTGCGGATGCGGCAGGAAATGTCCTGAGTGAAGACGTTTATGTATACAGAGAAGAAGAACGTTCCTATTATGCACTGAATGTTGCCGTTACTTCTGATAACTACAAGGATTTTATGGATTCCACAATGGTTTATGCGCCGGTATCCAATCAGCTGGATGAGAGCACAAGCCCTGCAAAGAAGGTGTGGCTGGATATCTACAATTCATCCGATAACTTCCTGGGATCCACCTATCAGCCGCTTCTTCAGAAGTATGATAAGCTCCTCAACCTTGATGTTGACTACATCGGCGGCGACGGACAGACAGAATCCAATATTACCAACCGTCTGGGCAACCCCAGCCAGTATGATGCATTTGCAATCAACATGGTTAAGACGGACAACGCAGCGTCTTATACATCCCTGCTCGATCAGTAATTTTTGTTGATACGAAAGCCGGGCAGGTTATTAGGGAGAAGAAATTCTCCCTAATAACCTCTTTTGGGAAGCAGGCGTTTTAATAGCAGAGGAGTAAAAATTATGGCAGATAAGAAAGATGATATCGTCTTATCAATACGCGGCATGAGCAAATCCTTTGGCCGGAACAGGGTTCTGGACCGTATCAGCATGGATGTAAAGAGCGGAACCGTCATGGGCCTTATGGGTGAAAACGGAGCCGGTAAGTCAACCATGATGAAGTGCCTTTTCGGTACATATCAGAAGGATGAGGGTACGATTTTCCTGAATGGTAAGGAGGTGAGCTTTTCCGGCCCCAAGGATGCGCTTGAAAACGGAATTGCCATGGTCCACCAGGAGCTGAATCAGTGCCTGGAACGGAATGTGGTGGATAATCTGTTCCTCGGGCGGTATCCTGTGAATTCCATGGGAATCGTCGATGAAGGCAGAATGAAAAAGGAAGCCTCTGATCTTTTCAGAAAGCTGGGCATGACGGTCAACCTGACCCAGCCCATGAGGAATATGTCTGTATCACAGAGGCAGATGTGCGAAATAGCCAAGGCGATTTCCTATAATTCCAGAGTGATCGTTCTTGATGAACCCACATCCTCGCTGACGGTACAGGAGGTCGATAAGCTCTTTGAGATGATGAGGATGTTGAAAAAACAGGGAATTGCCCTGATTTATATCTCTCATAAGATGGATGAGATATTTGAAATCTGTGATGAGATATCGGTGCTCCGGGACGGAAACCTGGTCATGACAAAGAGCACCAGTGATGCGAACATGAATGAGCTGATTGCTGCCATGGTAGGCCGTTCCCTTGATAATCGGTTCCCTCCGGTGGACAACGTTCCCAAGGGTGTGATTTTATCCATCCAGAATCTGTCTACGAAATTTGAGCCTCATCTGCAGGATGTCTCCTTTGATGTAAGGGAAGGGGAGATCTTCGGGCTGTACGGCCTGGTGGGAGCGGGGAGGACGGAGCTTCTGGAAACAATCTTCGGCGTCCGCACCAGAGCGGCAGGACGGGTATACTTCAACAACCGCCTTATGAATTTTAGCAGTGCAAGGGAGGCCATGGAGCATGGCTTCGCCATGATTACCGAAGAACGTAAGGCCAACGGGCTTTTCCTGAAGGGCGATCTTACCTTTAATACCACGATTGCCAATCTGGAACAGTATAAGACCGGTGTGGCGCTTTCTGACGCAAAGATGATAAAGGCCACCGGAAATGAAATCAAAATCATGCATACCAAATGTATGGGACCGGATGATATGATTTCAAGCCTTTCCGGCGGCAATCAGCAGAAGGTTATCTTTGGAAAATGGCTGGAGCGCGGACCCCGGGTATTCATGATGGATGAACCTACAAGAGGAATTGATGTGGGTGCAAAATACGAAATATATGAACTGATCATCAATATGGCGAAGCAGGGAAAGACGATTATCGTTGTTTCTTCTGAAATGCCGGAAATTCTGGGAATCACCAACCGTATTGGTGTTATGTCAAACGGCCGTCTGTCCGGGATTGTCAATACAAAAGAGACAAACCAGGAGGAGCTGTTGAGACTCAGTGCTAAATACCTATAATGGGGGAGATTGTGATATGGATAATGAAAATAGTAAAACCCTTACGGCGGAACAGGAAATGCAGCTGCGTAAGCCAATTGAGGATTATGTGGGTGAAATTCAGGAAAAGATTGACAGTCTCAGAGAGGATGGCTCAAATAAGGTAATTTCTCTTCAAAGCGAAATAGACGGAGTGAAGAGGGACCATGGCCTTTCGAAGGAAGAGAAGGCGTCGAGGACTGCACAGCTTAAGTCATCCATGGATAAAGCGAAAGCGGTGGAAGCGAAGAATAAGGAAGAGGTTTCCAAGCTGATTTCGAAGGCGGAGTCTTATCTGAACGAGCATTTTGACAAGGACTACTACCAGGCGGTGAAACAGAGCTGTGCACAGGAAAAAATGCTTGTAAAGAGAAAACATGCGGATAATATGGCTCTGCTGGAGCAGGAGCATAAGAAAACACTTGCGAAGCTTACCGATCGCAAGGAAATAAAGAACGAAAAGTATGTGTATAAGAACCGCCGTTTTGATGCGAAAATGGAGCTGGATAAGGAACTGGCGCAGATAAAGGACAGAAGGCATGCGGCTCTTGTCTGGAAATATCATCTGATCGATATGCTGCGTATATCTAAATTTACGTTTATGCAGAAAAGGGCGCAGAAATGGGAAAATTATAAATACACCTTTAACCGCAGGACATTTCTGCTGCAGAATGGCCTGTATATAGCGATTATCCTGATTTTTATCGGGCTGTGTATAGCAACTCCCATTGTAAAGCATGTTCCGCTGCTGACTTATAACAATATTTTAAATATACTGCAGCAGGCATCTCCGAGAATGTTTCTTGCCCTCGGTGTTGCAGGCCTGATTCTCCTTACCGGCAAGGACCTTTCCATCGGGCGTATGGTCGGTATGGGCATGACGACGGCAACCATCATCATGCATCAGGGAATCAACACGGGTGCGGTTTTCGGACATGTATTTGACTTTACGGGCATGCCTGTCGGCTTAAGAGTGGTTTTTGCCCTGGTAATGTGTATTCTTCTGTGCACATTCTTTACAGCCATCGGCGGATTCTTTACAGCCAAATTTAAAATGCATCCCTTTATCTCCACGATGTCCAATATGCTGGTGATTTTCGGCCTCGTTACCTATGCTACCAAAGGGGTGTCCTTCGGCGCCATAGAGCCGTCGATTCCCAAAATGATTATCCCCAGGCTCAATGGTTTCCCTACCATTATTCTCTGGGCGGTAGCAGCCATCGTCATCGTATGGTTTATCTGGAATAAAACCACCTTCGGCAAAAATCTATACGCGGTGGGAGGAAATCCGGAGGCGGCATCCGTTTCAGGTATCTCCGTATTCGCCGTAACCATGGGGGCATTCATCCTGGCAGGTATTCTCTACGGCTTCGGCTCATGGCTTGAGTGTGCAAGAATGGTAGGCTCCGGTTCCGCAGCCTATGGGCAGGGCTGGGAAATGGATGCAATCGCAGCCTGCGTGGTCGGCGGCGTATCCTTTACCGGCGGTATCGGAAAGATTTCGGGCGTGGTAGTAGGTGTATTGATTTTCACCGTGCTCATTTATTCCCTTACTATCCTTGGCATTGATACAAACCTTCAGTTCGTATTTGAAGGCATTATCATCATTACTGCAGTAACCCTTGACTGTCTGAAGTATGTTCAGAAAAAATAGTGGTTTATGCCGCAAAAAAAGAGTCAGAAGGCCTTCTGGCTCTTTTCGTGGTGGTGGGGTTCCCGGAGCCCTGTGCGTCTGCCATCGTTTCCGTCCGGCTGCCCTCCCCCGTTCCCTCCTGCGGGCGGCGGCTCTGCAAGGTTCCTGTGCGGGTGCGCTTTCGCTCGGATAAACACGCAGCGGTACTAAGGCTGCAGAGGACGCAGCCTAACACTACAGCGAACATTTTAGCTTCTTGTTACGGTGAGATTGATAGGCACAATGATTTCTTCTGATGTAGTAGCATACCTTCTCTAGCATATGGGAACAGGTAAATGTGATTGTTTCCTGCAATAACAGTACTGACATTGGCATTGTTAAAAAGACCCCTTTTTTTTTACCAGAGCTTTGATCTGGGTTGTAAACAGGTGGGCTATCATCACAAACTGCATATGACGCTTCCAGCCTGTATAACTCCGGCACTCATAATGGCCCATCCCCAAATAACTTTTGCATTCTTCAAAGCTCTGTTCTATCGGCCATCTTAGGGTTGCTGCACGGTCTAATTCCTCTGGTTCTATTTCCCCGGGGGCATTTGATACGAAGTACTTGATTCTCCCATCTTCATACTTACGCAGGTACAGCCAGATTTCCGGGCCTGGTTCCACATAATTCCGGTTCCTGTCTGCACGGCAGCTTACGCAGCGGATCTGCTTTTTCTGTGCCTGGATCGGCCCTTTCGACCCTTCTGCCAGGGTTACCCACTCCCATGGGATTTCCGGATCCTGCGCGATGCTTTCCACCCGTACAGGGGATGGGGATAAAGGGGGATGCTTTCTGCGGCGTCCCCCGCTCCCCGGGGGGATACACTCCTGGGGCTGTTCCAAAAAGACCAGCTCCTTGCAGTTCGTTGCCGCAAAATACCATACCTGTTCCGGGAGGTGCAGGCCGTCCAGGAAGGCGTGGTCGTTCCCGTAAGCTGCGTCACAGCCTATCCACTGTGCATGGAAAAGCCCGCTATCCAGGGCCCGGTTTAACATATCCAGTGCAATCTGGTTCTTTGTGGCAAAGGTTTTTTCCGGTGGGAGGCGGCATTCTTTACGCAGGCCGTCATAGGATGGCCCAAACCACTCCTGTGGGATGTAGAGTTCGCGGTCAACCAGGCCATAGCCGTTATCCCCGGCATAAGCAAGGAAGACGCCGACCTGGCAGTTTTCCGTTTTACCAAGACAGCCACAGTACTGACGCTTTACCCCGACAGAGTGCGTTCCCTTTTTGGGGAAACCGCACTCATCCACAGACAGCATGCCATTCGGTGTATCCAGCATGGAGGACAGGCGTTGCTGGTACGTGTCCATAAGCTGCTGATCGGGTAAAGGGGAACGGGAATAGAACTGCTGCAGGGAACGGACCGAATCCTCACCAAGGAACTGTAAGGCAATGGGTTCCAGAGATTTACGGTCCAATGGGCTGAAGAATCCTTTGATAAGAGTAGAAAAATACTTTTTTTGGCTTTTCGCATGGAACTGGTCTGAAAATATCTGAAGATAATCCTGTAATGCGGAATCAAAAAGCTGAAAATTGGTTTTATCGGAACACCATTGTTCCAAAGTTTCCGGATCATATGCCGTATAAGTCATCATAAAACCACCCCCCTTAATTATATCAAAAAAGTGTGTAAAATCAAAAAGAATGTTCGCTGTAGTGTTAGGTTGCGTACTTTGCAACCTTAGTACCGCTGCGTATTTATCCGAGCGAAAGCGTGCCCTGACAGGAACCTTGCAGAACCGCGGGCCGTACAGAAAGACAGGGCAGGGAAGACGGGGGCAGGCGGAACCATAAGGCCAACGGCACAGAAAACTTGAAGACTGTCGGCATTATTTGCTTCTATACAGTCCGCATGCTTTGGCGTAAAATAAGTCTATAACCGGCTGTTTCAAAGCAGGTCAGTTCAGGCTGTCACGAATATATGCCGCAGAGGAGGAACGGAAGTGGGAGAAAGAAAGGGAATATATCGGGGAATGCTTTGCAAGATTCTGCTGCTGTCTGCGGCTGCCGCAGTCCTGGTAGGGTGCGGCAGGCAGGAGGAACCGGAGGTGACGGAGCTGACATTCATCCATGGCTGGGGAGGGACGGTCAAGACACACTCCACCATGCAGGAAATATACCGCGCCTTTGATGAGGAGAATCCGGACATCGTGCTGAACTACCAGCCTTCCTCCGACAGCAATATTGCTGTGGAACAGGCCAATAATATGCTCGCCATAGATAAAATGCCGGATATTGTGAGCACAAACGGACAGTCCTATTATGTGCAGAATGCGGTAAAACGCGGTATGGCGCTGGATCTTCTTCCCTATATAGAAGCGGATGAGGCTTTTATCCGGAGTATCCACCCATCGGTTTTGGAAACCTGGACAGAGGAAAACGGCGGCCTTTATACTGTGCCGGATGCGCTGGAGGTGATGGGCTACTGGTATAATGCGGAATATTTCCGGGAAGCCGGGATTGTGGACGAAAAAGGGAATGCCAGGCCTCCGCAGACATGGGAGGAGTTCCGGGAAGCTTTTGCAAAGCTGGATGCCTGGGGCAAAGACAGGGTGAATGAGCCGGGTGAGGGCAGAGTAGATACCTGCGCGCTGGAAAATGTGCAGGTGGCGGAAAATCTTTTTCTTGCGGAATTGGCGGGAAAAGGGCCGGAGGGACTGCAGATGGCCGGGGCGCTGCCCGATACCTTCGACACGCCGGTGTTTCGGGATGCGATTCGGGAGTTCTCCTGGATTTTCAGCCATTCCGTTTCAGCGGAAAGTCTGGATGATGCGAGGGAATATTTCCGTGAGGGCAGGACGGCGGTTTACTTTAACGGCATATGGGAATGTGAGGAGTTTAAAGGCTGTGCGGCCGAGGCAGATATTGCGTACGCCAACTATCCCACCGAATCGGGGGAGAGTCTCTCCTATATTTCCCCATCCTCCGGCTATGTCCTTTTCGACAGCTATGATGAGAAGAAAAAAGAGGCTTCCATACGTTTTTTAAAGTATATGCTCAGTGAAGAGGTACAGCTGAAGCTGGCGCTGGAAACGGGGCAGGCCCCCTCCAACCCCAATGTGGATCTGGCGGTAATCAGGGAGGAATACCCGCTGCTGGGAAATGCGCTGGAGCAGGCGCATGCGGCGGATATACAGATTAAGACGATCACAAGCGTATGGAACAGCGGGATCATGGAAACAATCGGTGCGGATATCCGGCACGCCTGTATGGAGGAAGAGGCTCTGGATTCCCTGATTTCAGCCCTGGATAAAGGCCTTTGATAAGCGGGCTGAAAGTTGAATGAAAACACCCGGCTGATATGCGGACAAACAGGAACTGTTTCTTAAAAAAATGTTATTTTTTTACTGTCCTGCCCTGTAAAAGGGCTGCCGGTAAAAAAATAACATCTTTTTTCATTTGCTGTGTCAACAGGTGAAAAAATAACAAAATTGTCTGCGGCTTTGTTTATTCAGAACGAACCCCCAATATGGTAACTTGTAAGCATCAGGAAAATGCAGCGGCTTCTGTTCGCAGATAAAGAACCGGTGCAGCTTCGTTACCGAAAGGGAGGAAACAAAATATGAAAAGAAAATCTTTAACATGGCTGCTTTGTACCGCAATGACGGCTTTGCTTCTGGCAGGCTGTGGGAACAGTGCGGAAACGATGGATTCCGGGCAGACGGCGCAGGAGAGTAAAACGGCGGAGGAAAACAAGGGGGAAGACAGCAAACAGGCGGAACCCGCAGCCGATGCAAATGCGGCAGACGGGGAGCTTCCCACCATCACCTTTGTCCATGGCTATTATCATGACGAATCGGAATGGGCGGCAGCCGCTGAGATGCGTTCGATCTACCAGGAATTTGCGGATGCTCACAAAGATGAATTCCATTTTGTGATACAGGCGGATGAAACAGGGGCAGAAGGGATTTATAACACGGCGCTGAACGATATCAGCGCGGGAGAATTTTACGATATTGCGGACTTCGGAGGCTGGGATATCACCCCGGTTGCATCTGCTGCGGGGATGATACTGGATCTGAAGCCCTACCTGGATGAGGACAGCGGCTTTAAGGACGGAGCCGGCGTCTGCTATGAACAGAATCTTACAGAGGACGGGAAAATTTATTCCGTGAGAGAGCAGATCGAAGGCGTGGGCTTCTGGTATAATGAAGCACTTTTTAAAGAGGCGGGAGCGGATACGCCGGATGCATGGAAGACCTGGGATGATTTCAACGGGGCGGTGGATAAGCTGACGGCGGCAGGTATCATGCCCTTCGGCCTGAATGCGGGATGGCCCACCAATATCCTTACGGCGGCTTATCTTCAGAGGAGCGGGGATTCCAGAAGCTTTTATGCGGAAGGAAAAATGACGGAGAGCTTTAATCAGCCGGCGTTTGTGGACACTCTTTCTTTTATACAGAAAAATGCCCTGCAGAAAATTGATTCCGCTAATTTCGGCCCTGGCGGAGATGATGACGAGGCCTATCGTTCCGATTTCTTTGCCGGAAAAACGGCAATGCTCTTTAACGGGGTATGGGATGCAGGCGGATCCGTAGATTGTGAGGCAGGCGCAGAAAACATCAAGCCTGCGGTGTTCCCTACGGATGAAGCCGGCAAGAAAGCGGCATTGCTGTCAGGCGGCTGCGGTTATGTGGTATCCTCACAGCTGGATGAGGCACAGACGGCGGCAGCGGTGGAATTTATTAAATACATGACCAGCCCGGAGGTGGCGGCCCGTATTATCGAAAAAGGCATCGGTATGGCTCCAAGCACGGCTGTGGATTATGACGCGCTGGCGGATTCTGTGGAAGCGCCCGAGGCAAAGCTTCTGGTAGAAGCCTGCAGACTGTGTCAGAATGCAGATTACCAGGCGCTGGGACTGGGAAATAACTTCGGAGATGCGGAAGGCGAAATCCAGGCCAAATATGCCGGCCTTAAGGATGGAAGCAAGACCGTGGAAAGCGCTGTGGAGGAACTGGACGCGTTCCTGGAAGCGGCGGAATAAGGCGGCCTGCCGGGAGAAAAGAACATATGGATGAAAGAGGCTGTCTTGCGGATGGCCTTTTCCCATATGCGGTCTTCCGGATAACAGTGGGGAGAAGAGGATGTATATGAAAAAAATAAGGAAAGTGATGACAAGAAAAAATGGGTTTATCCTGGCATTTCTGCTGCCTGGAATTCTGCTGTTCGGTATTATTTATGCCTACCCGCTTGTGAATATTTTTATGACCTCTTTCTGCAAATGGAATTACAAGAATTTCCTCAGGCCGGAATTCCTTGGCTGGGGCCATATGTTTGATAACTATATCAAATTATTTACCGCAGACAGGAATTTTCAGATGGCTCTGGTGAATTCGCTGAAATGGGTTGCCCTTACCATGCTGGTACAGATCCCGTTTACGCTGCTCGTAGCTTTAATATTGGCTAAAAAGCCGCTGGCCTGGAAGTTTACGAGGAATGCCTTCATCATTCCCAACATCATTTCCACGGTGGCCATAGGCCTGATATTTTTGAACCTTTACAGTCCCTCCAGGGGAATCGTGACGGAAATCTGCAATTGGATACGTCCGGGAAGTGATGTCAGTGTGCTGGCAAATGAAACTTATGCCTTTTGGGGAGTGACCTTTTCTTTTATCCTCTTCGGCGGTTCCTCCTGCCTGCTTCTGCTGACGCAGATTTTCAGCATCGATACCAGCCTGCTGGAGGCGGCGCGGGTGGACGGGGCCGGCTCAGGGCAGATAGACCGGAAAATTATCCTTCCTCTTCTGCGTCCCATGCTCGGTACGGTATCCGTGATGGCAGCGAACTATGGCCTGCTTTTGTATAATGAAATTGCCCTGATTACAGGCGGTGGACCGGATAATGCTACCTACAGCCTGAGCTATTATGTTTACAAGACCGCTCTGGGAAGCACGAAGCTGAATTTTGCCAGAGGCAATACGGCCGGGGTAATTCAGTTCCTGCTGGGACTGCTTCTGGTGGGAATGATCAACAGGGCCTTCCGTACGGATTATGTAGATTAAGGAAAGCATCGGGCCGCTCTGAAGGGCGGCCGCATGATTAAAAGCAGAAAGGAACGGATATGGATAAAAAATCACCTGAAAAGCGCAGTGCTTTGCATATTCTGACAGGAACTGGACGCTGTCTTGTTATGGCTTTTGTCCTGTTTATTTCGGTTTATCCCATCCTCTGGGTTTTTCTCTCCTCCTTTAAGAAAAATCCCGGAGGGCTTGCTCTTCCTGCGGAATGGGTTTTTGACGGGTATATCACTATTTTTACAAAGCTTAGTATTCAGACCTATTTTGGAAACAGCATTTTTGTTACGGTTATTTCCACCGTTATCAGTGTATTGGTGGTGGCTATGTCCGCCTATGTGTCGGCGCGTATGGAGTTTAAGCTGAAGGGGCTTGTCACCCTGATGTTTACCACCACGCTTTTTATTCCGTCCATTTCCATCAGCTTTCCTATCTACAGACTGCTTGGGGATCTGGGGCTGAAGGATACGAGAGGCGGGCTTATTTTCATTTACTCCGGCCTTGGCATAGCGGTAACCTTTTTTATCATCCGCAGCTATTTCCTCACGATCCCGAGGGAAATGGAGGAAGCGGCCAGAATAGACGGCTGCGGCTACTGCGCCTCCTTTTTCCGGATCATAGTGCCGATTGCGAAGCCGGGTCTTTCCACGGCGGCCATCATGGTATTTCTGAATAACTGGAACGAATTTTATTTTGCCTCGATTTTACTGAAAAGCAAGGAAAAAATGACGATACCGGCACTGCTGGGCCAGTTTACCACGGCTTATTCCAAGAATCTGAACGGCATGTTTTCGGCAATTATTGTTTCCGTGGTGCCTACGATCCTGATTTTCTGCCTTTTGTCCGAAACCTTTGTCAAATCACTGACAGCAGGAGCCGTTAAGGGCTGAGCGCCGTACAGGCGGCGGGGGAGATGGTGCCGCCGTGCGGCATATACAGGAAATGGCCCGGACGGCAACTGCCTCCTTCTGTTGTGCCGGCACAGTAAGAGGCGTGACTTCCCGCTTCCGGCAGGGTATAATACCTTTATAAGAAAAAGGCGGATAAAAATGTGGAGGAACTATGGCCGGAAGAAAGAAAAAACGGTATTCCATGCGCGGAAAAATGATAACGGTAAATATGGGGATCATGCTGGGGGCGCTGCTTTTGTGCGGTAGCATCTTTGTGTTCTCCGTGTTTTTTATTATCAGCGACTATATCCACCATGACATGGATTTTTTCCTGACCGCCACGGCTGACGGTATGGAATCCGGCCTTTCCTATCTGGAGAAGGTGATCTATGCGCTCCGGGATTCGGAAACCGTGATGGGGTATATGGAAAAGAGCAGGAACGGCAGGCTTACGGAGGAAGAGTGCAGGACGCTGGAAGCCGCTTTTTCCCGTGCAGTGGATATCAGCAGTCCGGAAAATCTGGGGAACGTACAGATGCCGGCAGCGCTTGAAATCAGTCTGGCCGATTCCCAGGGAGATTTTGTGAGCACCGGCTATTATGCGATGCCGACCTCAGAAAAGGAAACGGGCGCCCGTGTTTTCCGGGAAGTATTCCGGGCTTTTGAAAAAGAATCCGCGGAAAGCGGCGCCGGATATTTTTATCAGGAGAAGGAAGACGGCCTTTTCCTGGCATTTCCCCTTTATGACGGACTTATGGACAGGGCGGGCACCGTCCTTTTCAAGCTGAATAAGGAGGCCCTGGAAAAAAGGATGGAAGAGCTGACGGCAAACTATCCTGGAGCCTTCTGGGTGCTTTGTGACAGAACGGGAAAATCCCTTGACGGAGGAAATCAGGAAGCCTTCTGGAATACGGCGGGAGCTGAGCGGGAAACCTTTGAGGAGTACCGGTACGAACCCTTCCGTATGGAAACAGGCGGGCGGGACTATCGGGCTTACAGGAAGCTTTTGCCAATGGATTTACAGGTATTTCTGGGAATCCCGGAAAACCATGCCATGATGCTGATGTATTCCTCCGTCCGTATTTATGTGCTTCTCATTGCGGTCATTACCGGCTGCGGCTGCCTGTTCCTGCTTGTTCTGATCTACCGTCTGACCAGGCCTATCGAGGAAATTACGGATAAGCTGCAGGCCGTGAAGGAAGGGAACTTTGAGACAAAGCTTCCGGCGTATGACAGCCGGGAGTTTAATGAAATCAGTGAAGTGTTTAATGAGATGACGGCCTACGTGAACAATCTCATCAAAGAGGTTTATGAGAAGCAGATATCCATCAAGGAGATGGAACTGAAATTCCTGCAGACGCAGATGAATCCCCATTTTATGTTCAATGTCCTCAACACCTTATCCCTGCAGGCGAAAATGGACGGCAATGAAGAGCTGTTCCGCATGATATCCACCTTCAGCCAGCTGATTCAGGCTAAAATATACAGAAGCGGGGAAGAAAAGGTGACGCTGGGACAGGAGCTTTCCTATGTGGAATATTATCTGTATCTGCAAAGCTACCGCTTCGGGGAACGGTTATCCTATGAAATTGCGGTTTCCGAGGAAAAACTGAAGGAGCAGTATATTCCCAAGCTTTGTATCCAGCTTATTGTGGAAAATGCGGTGGTGCACGGACTGGAGCCGAAGGTGGACAATGGCTTTGTGAAGGTGAGCGTTTATCGGCAGGAGGGCTGCATCTGCATCGATACCGTGGATGACGGCGTTGGTTTCGGTGCGGACGGGGAGGTGGCGCTGCCTCTTGAAAAAAGGGAGAAGGACAGCGCCCATAACCACGTGGGCCTTGGCAACGTACACCATATGATTCAGCTCATGTATGGAGAGGCCTACGGCGTAACCGTTTTTTCCTCTCCCGGCAGGGGTTCCACGGTGCGGATCCGCATACCGGAGGATCAGGGGGAACCGGAGAAGTCGGAAGAGGAATGGCAGAAAAAGGAAAGCGGATAAAAACCAGAAAGGGAGAACGCCATGTACAGGGTAATGCTGGCAGATGACGAACCGATAGTGAGAAAGGCGCTGCAGACGCTGATTGACTGGAAGCGTCTGGGCTGCGAAGTGGTTTTTGTGGCATCCAACGGAAGAGAAGTCCTGGAACATATGGAAGAGGAAGCGCCGGATATTCTTGTGACGGATATCCGCATGCCCGGCGCGGACGGGATTGCGCTTGTTAAGTATGTGAAGGAGCATGAGCTGCCGGTACAGGTAATCATACTGACCGCATATGCGGATTTTTCTTATGCCCAGGCGGCCGTGAAATACGGCGCGGCGGATTATGTGACCAAAACAGGAGCGCTGGACGGCCTGGAATCGGCTGTCTCCAGGTGCTGCAGCCAGCTGGAAAAAGAGCGGAGGGCGGAAGGGGAATACGGAAGGGAAGAGGCGGTGGAAAACTTCCTGCGCGCCGTGCTGGACGGAAGCCTTTATGACGAGGAGGAGCTGGAGCAGAGGTATCGGGCGCTGCCCCTCCGGCTTGAAAATTATCTGGTGCTTTTATTCCGTTTCCGTCTCAGCCCGGAAACGGACAGCGGTACGCGGAGCCGGATATATAAAAGCCTGAGCGACTTTTTGGCCATGGCCTTTGAGGAACATATGGAAAAAATGCTTTTCATACAGAGGGATATGCTTTGTGTGCTTCTTAAAGGGATGGAAGAAGGATATGAAGCGGCGGTGAGGGCCAAATGCGGGCAGATCATTGAGATGATGGATAATTTTATGCAGCTTTTTGTATGTGTGGGAGTCAGCGGCATGGGAAGAGGGGCAGGAGATTTGAAGCGCCTTTATGAACAGGCGGTTTCCGCTCTGGCTTACCGGTTTCCGGATGGTACCGGGAAACTGAATTTTTACAGGGAAGGAACGGAACCGGAGGAAATACGCCTGCCGGGGGAAGAAAAGTGGCTAGAGGATATCTGCGGCGCTGTGGAAAAGGGGGACGCCGAAAAAGCCGTTTCTCTGTTTCACGGGCTGCTTCAGCGGCAGAAGGAATACGGCTGTACCGCTTCCGCCGTCAGGAATTCCGGGATGTCCCTTCAGGAACGGTGCCGGAAGCTGCTGATGGAGGGGGAGGCGGATGAACGCAGCAGACAGGGCCGGCCCGGAGGGATCGCCCATCAGATCTATGGCTGTGTCTATCTGGAGGAATACAGCCTGCTGATGGAAAGCCTGCTGAAGAATACCGCACAGGCCATGAAGGGCGCTGCCCAGGGGAAGGAATCCCTTATCAATGCCTGTCTGCGCTGTATCGACGATCATTACCGGGAAAGCCTTTCCGTGTCGGATATTGCGGGCAGAATCGGCGTGAATGCCAGCTATCTGAGCCGGATATTCCGGGAAGAGACAGGCAATACCATAATCCATACAATCAATGAAAAAAAGCTCAGCAGGGCCAGGGAATATCTGGTTCAGACAGATATGAAAATATATGAAATCGCGGAAATACTGGGATTTGAGAACGTGACCTATTTTTCCCACTTTTTCAAAAAACACACCGGTTTGTCACCGAAGGATTATAAGGATAAAACGGAGCATAATCAGAAATAGAAAAGAAGCGTCGTCCGGGCATTTTTTCCCGAATGACGCTTCTTTTCATTCCTTCCATATATCTCTCACAAACCCTACATAGGCTGCAACGAAGTAAAGCAGATATATCCCCGTAAATAAAACAAGAGAGGGGCCGAAATAATGGAAAAAGGTACCGTTTAAACCTGTTATATCCAGAAACTTTCCGCTCACGATCCAGGCGATCGTTCCGCTTATCAGTACAGCGGGGATAACCGGACAGAGGTAAAAGAAGAACATCTGGCGCAGAACC
>ERZ773183.305-NODE-305-length-61085-cov-6.454039_pt1 | contig 61085 bp, 64 predicted proteins | sample MGYA00580532_ERZ773183 | MGnify/ENA primary metagenome ERZ773183 (study PRJEB29015, sample SAMEA2737791) | human gut metagenome | biome: human gut; feature: human-associated habitat; material: faeces | place: China | collected 2012 ...
TTATGTATCGCCTCTATCATATTATTAAGGTTGCATATAAATTTATTTAATTCATCGAAAGAGAAAGGCGCTAGTTAAAACTAACGCCTTGTAAAGTCTGGGACTACTCATTATCTTTTTTAAAGAAAATTTTTAATAATTTCTATCGCTTCCATCCAGATATCTTCTGGACACTTTTCAACGAATCTTGCATGCCTTGCTCTTACGTCTAACATCTTTGCCTGATCCGCTAATATCACACCTTTTACACTTGTGGAATCGTCAAGGTTCACATGAAAAGGATGTGATTTGTCAGTGTTTGTGATAGGACAAACCATAATTAATGAGCTATGCTCATTTAATAAAGTGTTGCTGACTACCAAGGCTGGTCGTCTTCCATTTTGTTCATGACCCTGCTGAGGGTTGAAATCCATAATAATAATATCACCTTGTTTAAAAGTTACCAATATTCATCACCTTTAGGAGCTCCTACATCTACTTCTTGTGTACTTTCTACATAGATTTCATCAATTGGTTTTTGATAGAAAGCTTCTAACCTTTCTTGTAAATTAGTATATTTTGGATATTTAATTTTCTTAATAACCATTTCCCCATTGTATATGTTAATCTCCACATTGTCATTTTCTCTTAAATGCATTAAATTAGTTATTTCTTTTGATAATCGTAATCCTTGACTATTTCCCCATTTTTTTACAGCTGTTTGAGCAGTAAAGATTTTTTGTTCCATAGCATTTGACATCATATTTTAAAATCCTCCGTTTTTTTAAAAAAAGTATATACAATGGGATATACCTCATATATAGTATATACAATAGTATATACATTGTCAATAAAAAAATAACCTTATTTTTAGTATTTTGTTGAACAATACTAGCAATATGCTATAATGAACTTAAACAAGGAACTGAAAGTTAGATAAAACCTAACTGCCGGTTGTGTTTTAGTTAAAAATAACGTCCTGCACTTTGAACGCGGCAAGGGCGTTATTTTTTTGTGTTAATATTATTTATAGTTATAATAATAATTATAACATTGCAAATCATGTTTACAAATTCAAATAAATCTTTATATGTAACCATTTGCACCAGCTCCCTTCATTTTTATTCCGGCAGTTGGCATTTCGCCCCTTCAGTCCCTTGTTTAAGCTCATTATTTTTTAAATTATTCTTACAAGACAAAATGATGCTGCAAAATTATTGCCACAACTATTGCAATTAATGATTTTTTATGAATAAATTTAAAGTTTTTTATATTAATAAATCGCAGAAAAAAAAGACGTCAGCCATTAGCCAACGCCTTTTACTATTGAATGCATTTAAAAACATGATTTTCTAAATTTCTAATGCTTTCCAGTAGAAACTATGCTACAATAAATATGAATATCTTCATATTTATGTTTTGTATGATTTAATAATCATATAAAAACAAAAAAGGCACACACATTACTTATTTTTAAAGCTTGGGTGTGCTTTTTACTTTATAATAACTAAAAATGCCTTATGGTGTATTTTTTAGTTATTTAATTTTTCATTTTCTAATTCTTCTATTAAATAATTTTTCAAATCTGTTATATGTTGTCTGAAATAATTAGGCTTACTTTTTTCAAATTGCAATATACGCCCTAATTTATACTCCAATTCTGTCAATAAAACTTTGTTCTTAACAATATGTATTTTATTTGTCTTGTCTTTATATTCCCTCTCAATATATTTATCAGTAATGGGAACTGCATCACTAATGAAAAATATGGATTTTATATCTGTATTACCAATATGATAAAAGCACGATCTTATGTCTTTTTTTTCACAATTTATGTATTTTTGTATTCGTTGCTTTGCCTCCTTGTTTCGATGTTCATAATTTCCTACAGGAATAGCCCAATACAAATTTTCGTGCTCTTCAGATTTTACAAGACAAATGATTGGTCTTTCTTTTATATCATTCCATAAACCACCATTTTTTCTAATAATCTTGTAAAAATTTCTTTTTCCAAAATACATTCCATGTTCTTTCATTAATTCCTCCATTTGTGTAATATAAAAGCCCTATATATAATATATAGGGCCTACAATGTTCTTTGTCCTACATTGTGAAAGGTATTTGTGTCATAATACAATGTTCTTTGTCCTACATTGCGAAAGGTATTTGTTAAAATATTTAGACCTTTACTTATGGTGATAGTAAACTTCCAAAAAACAAATATTAATATTCACATTTTTGTGAATATACAAGGAACCCCCCTGTTCCTAATATCATTATATGCAATATTTTATAAAAAAACAGTGTTGTTTTTATAAAATATTTGTGATATGATAAAATATTATTCTTTTATATCTATATTTTTCTAATATAATTTCAACTAAACCTATCATAAGTAATAAAAAGGAGGGCCAGACACATCTAACTCTCTCAGGCTAAGTCCTCTAACTTTCGTCCCATTTCAATTTTTATTATGCCATAATTGCTAAAGAAACACAAGTTTTTATAGCAATATATTTCTATTTGCAAATAGGCTTTCTTCCTCTTCTTCAGTTTTTATCAAATGTAATATGTTTCTTATGGATAAACAAAACACCACCCAAAATGCCAAAAATATAATCCCTAATAATAGTATTGTTTCTAATCTAAGTATCATTGTATTTTCCCTCCTTCTACTCTTTCGCCCACTACGAGTATTCTATAATTTCCGTCATAGTCACAAGTAGATAAAGTTATAAACCTGTTGCTATGATTACTTAATTGCATACAAGGATACAATTCATCCTTACTTAAACAGCTCTTTAATTCATCCAACGTCAGCTCACAACTCTTTAAATTCGTAAACTGATACCATTTATTACTGGTAGTGGTTCTTATCACATTTACAATTTTGTATTTGCTATTTTTTTCAGGAGTGTACAAATATATGTCCTTATGCTGTGAATAATAGTCCTGCTCCTTATACTTCATTAACTTGCCGAACATTGATGTATTCCAATGTCCCATATTATGTCCGTATATGATAAGATTATCTGCATCATTGATATTTTCCATATTATAATAGCGTGCATCCAAATATATTGAACCATATATGGAACTTTTTCCGTACATATCATGGCTAAGATAAAAATCATTATCCGTTGCCTTGATTACAGGATAGTCCACACCTGTTCCGGGAATATAAAGCCATGCCACAATGTTTTCATTAATTGCCTTTAACTTGTTCCAGTCTATTACTTTCTTCTTTTCTTTTTTTCCTTTTAACGTTTCTTCAGACACCGCCTGCTTTTTTATTGATGTATAAACATTATTTACATTATAATATTGCAAGCAAACAAAGATTATCAGAATGATACCGGTTATGATTAATAATCCAGATAATTTTTTTCTCATTTCTCTCTCCAATACTTATAAAAAGCCTCTACGACATTCAAAATCATAGAGGCTTTTTTCTTACTACTATTTATTTTGCAATTTGTTCGTAGATTTTATCCAAAGTGGTATCTTCCATGACTTCATGTCCTACTGCCGCAAAAACCTTTCCGTTTGAACCTTCTGGCCACTGTACTTCCACTATGAATTTTTTGTGTGGGGATACTGTTATTGCTAAGTTATATTCTGCATCCACTAATTTCTTTAATACTCTTTTTGACACGTATTCATCCTGTACTGCTAAAACAGAATATGAACCATTGATCTTAGCTTTATTTATTTCATCTATTATATTCTTTAGCATTACATAGTCCACATTGTCTCTTTTTTCACTTGCCTTTGGAACGTTAATCTTGTCAAAATCCCACTCTAATTTTATCTTATCCATTTTTACCTCTTTCCTTGTATGTTTAAATTTTATTTTTTTATTGTTACTTTCTTCGCCTTGCTCCACTTACCATAGCCAGCCTTATTGTAAGCCCTTACATAAATCTTGTATGTTTTCTTTCTTTTGAGCTTTTTAATGGTATATGAAGTCTTTGTGGTTGTTTTTGTTATTGATTTATTTCCACATACAGCCTTAACCTGATACTTTGTTGCAATACTTATCTTTCTCCATTTTACAGAGATTTTTTTTCTCTTGACGTTCTTTGCAAACGTTATCTTTGCCCTTGCAGGCTTAGTCATTTTTGTTTCCGTTTGTTTATTGGCTTTTCTCGTGGTTTCAACTGAAGGCTTTCTTACTGTGGTTGTTGGTCTATTCTGTGATGGAGTTGTTGTTATTTCAACCTTTTTAACGGTCCACTTGCCATCTGAATCCCTTACATATTCATAATTAACTCCATCTTCCTTTTCAATTTCTGTTCCGTCAGACAAAATCCAACCTGCAAGTCTTTTAGTTGATTCATCTACCTTTGACGAATGATAATCACAATTTTCACGTTTGCATACAATAATTAATGTGTCATATCCATACTTTAATGTTAATCCTTCATGTTCTGAATCAGGTTCTGTTTTGTATGTTTCTTCATTATGTCCCAAACGCTGATGATTCAACTTACTTATTGTTTTTCCTTTTTTTGCTATTTGTCCGCATACCTTGCATCTTTCATCACCGGTATATCCATCTTTCTCGCAAGTAGGCTCCTTAACATTTACAAGTTCTGTTTCACCGTGACCTTTTGCAGCCACTTCTCTTGTTTCTGTTTTATTACACTTTGTACATGTGTAAATGTCTTCACCTGTTTCCGTACAGGTAGGCTCCTTCTTGTGACTTGTAAACTGAAAGTCGTGTGCTGAGTAGTAGAGTTTCTTTGATGTTGACTTAACATCACCACATTCGCTACACTTCTCTACAGTGTATTCACTCTTTTCCTCACAGATATCTACTTTTTGTGTTGTTGTAACATAATGATGTTCTGTTTTTGGCGTTGTTTCAGTCCATGTATAGCCACAGGTTTCGCATGTCTTTTCAACCTTTCCCTCTTCAGTACAGGTTGCTTTCTTTACAACCTTGATGTCACTGTCTTTTACTACATGACTTGCTTCTCCATCTATGACGGTATGCTCTGATGTGTAATTCTTGCCATCAACAGTTACGCTTGCCTCATACTTTGTTACTGTTGCGTCACCACATTTTTTTTCTGAAACCTTTGTAACATCGCAGTCTGTTCCAATGTAATCCCTGTTTACATATTTATAAACCATTTCGCCAACATCAACCTGTTCTATGCCGTCATTTTCATATTCACCACATTCACTGCAGGTTCTGTAAAAGGTTGCCTTGTTTCCGTTCCACTTAATGATGTGGTTTGTATAATTGTGTCCTTTATAGTCCTTGTATGATATGTCACTTACCGGTAACGTGTCTCTAATCAGCTCATTGCTTTCATCAAGGTAAATGCATGGATGTATGTATCCGTTTGGAATTTTAACAGCCCATTCATCCATGTCTGTTGTTCCTGAAAGAAATGGTCCTCTGTCTGTAAGATTAAAGTTTTTGACTGCATCATGCGGAGAATCAATGACCACGTTCTGTGGCTCTGTTTCATACCACTTTCCACATATCTTGACCACGTTCCATGCATGATTGTCATTTCTGTATTCACCCCAGGCAATCTTGTTTTCAACACCTGCTATTGTGGCAAGAAAGCTAAAGGCATTTGCAAAACCAACACAAGTGGCTCGTCCTTCAACCAATGCTGTATATGCATCATCAACCGTCTTTCCGGCATTCAATGAATCATAATCATAATTAATGTATGACATAAATGATAAAATTCCCAAAACCTTTTCGTAATCGCTCATTTCTTCAAGATTTGGCATTGTGGCAAGAAATTTCTTTTTAACTTCCTGCATTTTTACACGCTTTTCAGCGTATTCTTTTAAATCACTGTCCTTAAATCGGCTAAGGTCAAATGTTAACACTGTATACTTTTTTCCATAATTTCCATTTAAAGATTTTTCAGTGCAATCGAATGCATATATAAAATGCATAGCCTCATTATAATGTTTACTTTCTGTACCGTCTATTGTGTCAATAAAACTTCCACCTTTTACACTGTTCTTCCAATCCACATCTGCATCCAATGTTATTGAATATTTTACAATGTTTTCTTCTAAATAATACTTCTGAATCTGCTCTGCTTCCTTAAGCGATGTTACATAGTTTTCAAGAGTGTACGTATCACCTACATTTTCTAAAATTTTTTCTTCCATTTCTCCTGCATTTACATAAGACGGTATATTGATTCCGCTAAGTATCATACATGCAGATAAAGTTAATGCAATAAGTTTTTTTCTCATGTTTACCTCCAAAATTAGGGAACAAAGTTGTCCCCCTGCCTTTCCTCATTCTTTTTTCAACTTCTGTTGCTAAAATGTTTAAAATTTGTACAGCCTTTTTCGCTTAATTATAATCTTCACGTACAGATTAAATAGTGCGAAAATCCACTCCTTTAGGTGGTGGGCAGTTCACAATTTAATGTGTATGTTGCCATTGACTTTATACACATATTATGAAAGTTTTCCTTTTAATAATATTCCTAATACTAAAATTGATATTATGCTAAACATAATGTTTTTGCAAACTCTTTCTATAAAGTTTTCATCTTCAAGGAATGCTTCAGCATTTTCTACGTTTAATGGCAATGTATATAATGCCAACAGTAAATTTCCGCAAGCCATTGATGCCATTATCGAAGAAAATATTATTGCAATACTTTTTTGCTTAGTTACCCACCTAACATTTTCGCATAATAAATTTCTAAATGTCAATTCTCCAATAATGGATATTACTATTGCCCATATTATGCTTTCAAGAAAATTTATGTTTTTATAAAAGAATGAAATTTCTAACTCATTATTAATAATTTTGCATATGCATATAATAATAAAACCCAAAATAAAACTTTCTAAAGTTAGTTTTAATATTTTCCAAAAATCCACTTTTATATGCAATATTCTATCTATATATTTATATTTTTCTCCCTTTGATAAAAAGTATGTTATTAGACCAATGTAAAACATACTAATTGCCATTATTATTATTGTTTGACTTCTTCCGTTACTGTTTCTGCAAAAATTTATCATCCAAAAGCATATGGGAACAAACAATAGCATTTTTAAATTGTAAAAAAATTCTTTATTCATATATATCTCTCCCAAAAACATATTATATTATATATTACCACACTGCAACACTTTTTGAAATAAAAAAATAATGTTACCCTATTGAGTAACATTATAATTTTCTGAATAGAGATATTCAGTTAGGGAATATATTTTGTAATAATAAAGTATCCAGCAATCATTCATTACAAAATCATTCTTTAATTATCAGTCATATTCTGCCAGAATTTTATATTTTATTAAAGGCAAAAAAGTTATAAAATCAGGCACAAAAAAAAGTAACAAAATACTCCTCGAAAAACAAATTTCAAAAAGTGTTTAGTTACTCCAAAAAACTGATAATGCTATATTATCAATTTATATTTTAAAAGTCAATATGATTAATAAATTTTTTCACAAAAAAAGAGCCGCCTAAGCGACTCCTTTTATTATTTTTAATAACATATTTCAACCTGATTCAGAATTGCGTTTGCAGACAACGCTTTCTCATATAAATCGGTTGTGTCATCAGAAGTATACTCTCCGATAAATTTTTCCTTATTATCTTTAATATACTTATTGTAAAAAACAGAATCTACAATTAACAGATTTTCTTGCGTTTTTGATTCGTCTTCATAAATACGCAATCCCTTACCATATTTAATTGTATACTTGATTCTGTTTTCGTCTAACTCCTGGCATATGTATTCTCTACAGGTTATATGTTCGTATAAATTCCCTATATTGAGAATCCATCTTCTATATGCTTTTTCCATCACTTCATAAGCTTTTCTGCTTTTCTTTTGAGATGTTGTTACGTAAACATATTCGTCATAACATTCAAGATAAAATTCTATTGTTTTATGTTTCATCTATTCTTCTCCTAACTAGTTTAAAATTTTACTCATTCATTGGAAATGATATGAAAGATACTTTTACATCATTAGTTTTTTCAGTTCCATTATCATAACAATGTTTAAATTGTTTATTAATATTTGAAACAAAAGCTTTTTTATTAAACATATCCAATTCCTGTAAAAGAATCTCACAATCCATTTCTTTGTTCTGCGAAAAGAAAAGCTGCAACTGTTCACCAACATATATTGACTTAAAATTACTAACAGTAGTTTCCGTTGATAATATTGCTGAAGCATTAGGTGTAAAAATGTTTATTTTATTATTTTCACAACTAAAAGTTACTTTTTTTTCATTTCCAAGCATTGCGACGGAAAGAGCGCTTTCAACGTCTTTTCCTTTAACCGAAAAATTAATCGTATCTTCGTTCTTTTCAATTAATTTTTCAATTATGCCAAATGCCGTACATGCCATCTTATTGAATGATAGCGGAATTTCAATGTTAAGCATTTTCCACATCAACTGTATCTCATTTTTACATACGTGAAGTAAAAATGCTTCCTTCTTGCATATAGAAGTAACTTTTGCCCATAATTCTTTTGAAATCGAAATTAAAAAGCCATTACGTTCCGGACTAATTCCAAGCACAGCTTTAGAAAACATTTCAGATATAGAATCATCCACACTATCCTTGTTCTCTATTTTTTTTGTATCCGTATCAATCTTAACTTTTGACACGTCAATGTGTTTAGACTGCTGAATAGGGACTTCTGCTAACAAAATTAGAGATTCAGCGAAATTACAAAGGTATATTTTATCCTCACACACTAAAATATGAATCAAATCTCCTTTTCCCTTTGCGACCTGATTCATTGCATAAGAAAATTCTTTTCCATCCATAAGATAAGATGCAATCTGTTCACTGCCTGAAATATCTGCAGGTTTTTCTGCTAATTTTGCAAGACATACCTTCGCCTTTGATGTGCTGCAGGTAATGGCTGATTCCTTCACATCAATATTCATTTCATCATCATATGATGCTAATGCATTGACGCTGTTTTTCAGCTCTTTTGACAGATAAATCTCCGTATTCTCACCTTCATTCACTTCAAATATCGACATTACTCTCATTCCATTATTTGTATTACTTGAAATAAAAGTTCCCTTGTTCCCATCTACTTTCATGACAATATCATTAGACATTGTACTTACTGCGTTTACTGCTTCTCTTAATCCTTCCATCTTAACTTTCATAATTTAAAAACCTCCTTTAAAAATATCAAAAAAGCCAATTTGACCTTCTGCAAGGTCTACCTTTTTGTTTTTTTTCTTCCTTTCTTTGTTATCTTCTTTTCGAAGTTTTTTTGTTTCTTCTTTTTTCTCAATAACTGAAAAATTATTAAACTTTTCTATAAAGTCCATTGTTATTGTGTTTTGTTTATTAACTATTCCATATATGCAACTCTTTGATGTAACATCAGATATAAGTAAATTTTTGATGCTTTTCGAAAATTTATTACTTGCAGACAATGATATTGCCTTGAACATATTTTGAACTTCATCAATATTTGCCTTTTTACCGTTTTTTAATCGTCTGGCCAATTCAATTTTCGGATCTACGCCCTTTGCCATTGATGCCAAACCTCTTGCCGAAAATTCTCCTCCTTGAATTGCCGATACAGAAACCTGTTTTTCCGCCATTAGTTGTAATACGTCAAGCTGCATAGTTCCATCTGAACACATATAATACGTTCTACATTCCTGTTTCTGTATTAATCGGTATGCTCTTCTTGATGCCTGCCATAACGTATCAAGTTTGAATCCACTTTGGTAGAAAATGAGAGTTGGAAAATTATAGACGACACCATTACTTTCCCACACAAAATCAATACCTGTTTCAACCAATCTCGGATTAGAGATAATGATGTTATAATCCTTATCTTCTACCTGTTTTTTGAACCAGGATTCTCTTTTGGTTGCTGCAACTGTATTCGCTTCCAATGTTAAAACTTTTGCACCTGCAACATTTTTTGTTAGAATGGATTTTATTCTTTCAAGTAAAAAGAAATCTGTTTCCCTACCTGTTTTTTCAACATATATGTAACAGTTTCTATTTTCTTGTAGTTCCTTTTCTACGATGTCACATAGCTCAATTTCCTTATTTAACAATCTCATTTCTTTGTATTGTGGATAGTTTTTAGGTTCACATACAATCTCATTTCTCTTAATAGGACTCTTTATTTCATGCATTTGGTATGGTTTATCAGAGTAAAATAATTGATACTGAAGGGCAAGCATATTCATTGCCGGACATTTTTCCGTCTTAGAATATGATTGCAACTTATCAGTTACCATTCTCAATGAATTCTTTATGTTTTCTTCCAACGGAACATTTACAATTTTTTCAGTCAGCTTGGGTAATCCTTCACTTAAATCTGAAATTTGTAACTGAACAACACTTTCTAACAGAAAATCCTTTAGAATTTGTGGCGAAATGCCTGGCTTTACATTTTCTCTTGTCTGTTTTGTCCCTCTGGAAGATTGATTGTATTCACTTTCCGTTACTCGTGTTCTCTGTTCCATTACACCATACATGCTGTTCCATTTGTTGATTCCCTGCTCACCATAAAATTCATAGCCTAACTTTTGCATTTTCCCGGGATCCAAACGCCAAAACATATAGAATAATCCACTAGCCTTGCCATTTGTCAATGTGCCGGTTAATGCCAATGTTTTCTTTGAATTTTTAACAAACGTTTCAAACGCTTGTCCTTGTGCTGAAGATGTTTCATACATATGGCATTCGTCAGCAATGAAAAAGTCAAAGAATCCTTTCATATGTTTAGCAATATATTTTGCCGGAGAATATTTACGTGGACCACACGTATTTGACTCAAAAATTTCATCATCATCAATGTTTTTCAATCTCTTATAGTTTTTTAATTCTTTTTCAAGAATCCAGGCACTTGTTTTTGATTTGTGACTTTTTGATGTGTAATATGTATACTTCTTCCATATGTACTTTGCATCACCAATATTTTTAACCTGGCTTCCCCATAAGGTTGCTCCACAATGATAACATGACAAATTAAAGCTCTTTCTTTTGTCAAAGTCTTCTGGTAATAGAGCTTCAGTAAGATAAAGATTTGCACATTTTTTTAAAAGGATTTCACCACATTCAGGGCAAATCATTCCTTTTACTTTACCTAATGAATGGTCTACCTTTACCCACTGGCGTTCACCACATTCAGGACACTTATTTGTGTCCCAACCCTTAACTACCGTTTTATCGTAATTATCTTTACAACTACCACAAATTCGATAATATGCTTGTTTTTTTATTGTTTTGTTTGGTATCGGAGCTAATGTATCTCCCAGCTTTGCAAAATCTTTTGAAAATACAAATAAATGTTTTCCCTTTTTATACAAGTCATTATTTTCATTAATTTGAAGAAGTTGTGAAAAACTCTTTACTCCAATGCACTCTAAGTTTGCAATTTCTTTGCCTTCTGATACCCATTTGTCAACAAGATGTGGAGGACAAAGCACTGCAACCTTATAATTGACCAAATCCTGTTCCATAATATCCTTTAATGATAATTTAGGATTGGCAGATAAGGTTTTTTCGTTGTAATAAGCATCACACGTTGCAAGAGCTTGTAATGTTTTTCCAGTTCCCATATCCATATTTACTATGGCATATTTGCTTTTTTTTAGACGGGCAACCAATGCGTTTACACCATTTGCCTGTGCCGGATAAAGTCTTTTACTTCTTGTTGCAGTTGTCTTAAGTTCACCATTAATATCTGTTAATGGATGAATTAATGTTCTCAAATTCTTAACAATGTTTGCCCCATATCTGGAATAATATTCATCCAAAGTCTTAAAGTTTAATGGTTCAACCTCTGCATCAGTAATTTGAATTTTTTTTCCTTTCAAGCCCTCTGAAATAATTCTTTCCAAATATTCCTGTGTCATTGAAAATTTAATGCATATAAGAGAACTTAGTTTTACATTGCCAAAACCTATGTCAACCGTCTGTTCCTTATTTTCTGCAATAACGCAATCACTGTGTATCTGAATTACATTATTAACAACTCCAACATTTAAAAAATATCTCATCCATTCCTTTTTTAGTGGAAAAGGATATTTTCTCATTAAAAAAGAATATGTGTCACTCTCCATTCTCTCTTTTGTTGTAATGAGATAAAATTCGTTAACTGTTTTTGATACACACAATGCTGAAACAACAACATCTCTACCAGAATTAAATCTTTCTATATACCTTGTTCCCTCCAATGCTCCTTTGGAACCATAGGGACAAATATAATCTTGATTTTCAACGGAAATCGTTGAATGAATGCTACTGGCAGCAAATGACCTTACATTAATTGCCGAGCGGTCATAAATTGACCACACTAACTTTTTTTCTTCTGCATGTATCAAAAAATCCAAAAAAACTTCTTGAAATCCAATTTTAGCTTTCATTTAAAAATAGGGAAAGCATACCTGCTTTCCCATCCTCCTTTATATTTTATTAAAAACTAAATGGCAATCCTGATTCGTCAGATACTTCAGGAATTCTTACAAAATCATCCATTCCATTAGTAGCACCGTTTTCCTTAGCCATACTAACATTATTATTTTGTGCTGCTTGTTTGCTTTCAGCAAATTCCTGATTTTCAGCAACCACCTCTACTGTGTACACTGTCTTTCCATCCTTATCCTGATAACTACCAGTCTGAATACGACCTTCCACAACTATCTTGGTTCCTTGATGGAAATATTTTTCCGCAAATTCTGCACTTTTCCCAAATGTAACACATCTAATAAAATCAGCATTATTTTGTGAATCTTTCTGATACCTTCTGTCTATTGCCAATGTGTATCTTGCTATTGCCAATTGTTCTGCTCCAGTTGTTGAATATCTAACATCCGGTTCACGAGTCAATCTTCCCATTAAAATAACTTTATTCATAATTTGTCATTACCTTTCTCATAACTTTCTTTGTTATGGCTTTCGTATAAATTAACACCTTTTTTATCTATTTTTTGCAAAATAGCCTTGTCAAAATGATAAAGTGGATATTTACAAAAACCACTTTCCATGTACATACCTGTATTTGTTCCCAGTCTATATTTTTCTATAAATTCTTCTATGTATGGCATGTCGTTTGTATCAACATACGCCATATACTTTGGTAACTTATTTTCAAAATTAACTGTTGCATAACCATAGCATTCTCCATCTTCCAAGAACTTGAGACATAAGCCATTTCCATACACATAATACATTACCTTTATTTCAACAATTTTTTCTCCAAAAGATGTTTTCAACCTAAATCTTTCCTTCATTTGCCTTCTCCTACTCCAATATTGTTATATTTCCATTATTTTCAAGTATTGTAACTGAAACTTGAGTTGATGTACGTACAACTTCATCAATAGAACCATCCTCATTTTCTTCCTGATATGTGTTCTTAACAATTTTCGCACACCCTCTTTGTAAATGAACGTCTTTATCTTCTGCTGTGCCGGTTATTCCTGAACCACATCCCAAAGTTGATAGCAAGTATAAGCTATTTTCGTTTGGCATTATTGGAGGATTTGACAATTCATCATCCTTAAAAGGCTCAATTGCAATATTTTTTAAATTGTTTTTTTGTGGTTTCATCTTTAAAAGATTTTCATATCCCAATTTTTCATCAAATATTAAAGATGTAAAAAATGTTATGTTTTCTTCTTTCGATTCTTCCACAATAATTTTCTCTTTATCCCACTGCTTTGGTATCAAAGGAAAATCTTCCTTTTTTCTGCCCAAATATTCATTTAACACGTCATTATCGTAAGAACTTGTTTTTCTTTTCCCAATAAATACTATTTGGCGATACTTTGCATACTCCGCATCGTCAAATCTAAACTCAAAAATTGGTTCAAATTTAGATAAATATGTTCTTAGGTAACTTTTATTTGTTGCTATCGAATAAGGCACAATATAAGCCAAAATTCCACCGTCACTCATGTAATTTGCAATTCGTTTCAGAAATTCAATTTCCATTCTTCCTTCATCATCAATGTATGGTGGATTCGCAAAACAAAAGCTAAATGACTTATTTGAAATCTTAGTTTGAAGGAAATCACAATTTATTGCCTCAAAAATATCCTGGTCATTTTTTAAGCCGATATACGCTTCTGTAGATAATTCAACTGCAAAAATTTTTCTATTGATACAATTTTTTGTTATTGTTTTTACAGCCTCACCGTTTCCAGCTGAAGGCTCCAATATGCACACATCACCTGTCCCAAAATCAAATAGATTAGACAAGCGTTCACAATGTTCCACATCCGTATAATATGCACCGGCTTTTTCAATATTTTTAGTCGTTTGAAAAAAAGTATTCTCAATCATTTAAAAAATATAAGGCGTATATAAAAATACGCCTTGAATCCTCCTTCATTATAAATTTTCAATTTTCTTTAAATCATCAACAATTTCTTTTCGTGAAAAGTATTCTTCTGCACTTTCCTCATCATCGCTTAGTATGCCTTCTTTAAGAATTTCTGCAATTTCAACAAGTCTAGCATAAGGAATATATCCTTTTTCTGTCTTAATTCTTAAATATTCCAATGCACTTGATAACATATCCATTTTTCTTGATTTCTGGTTCCAATGTGGAAAATATTCTGCACCTTCCCACTGTTTTCCTTCCTCTGCTTTTGGATTGTAACCATATGCAACAACATATTCATTCTGATTTTCTAAAAGTACATATTCACCTTTTTCAACTATAACACTATACATAATTTAAACCTCCTTTTAATACTTTATTACCTTTCTTAAATTACGATTTTTAGTTCGGTTTTTCCTTTTGAGTTTTCTTTTAATAATAATTTTCATGTTTCTCAAAAATCTTTTGGTATATTTCAACACGACATAAGCTTTCTGAGAAACAATTTTTGCCAACATTCCCGGGAAAAATATAAAAACCATTATTATTATTCCAAGCGTTGAACGCTTTGGTAATATTTCCAAAAATTTAGGGCAAAAAAAGACATATGCCTGTACATATACATATAACATAAGCATTGCCATTTCGTATAACGTGCCATCCGGGCCCATGTATACAGAATTTCTTAAACTTTTTTCACAAAACTCTAAAAATTCTAAAATTAAATCTGTCATAATTCATCCATAAGAAAAAACATACGTGTTTTTCCCATCCTCCTTTTTATTAAATTTTAAAAATAACTTTCATCAAAAACTATATCTGGAATACCATAAGTTTCAGATAATTTTAATGCATTAAAAAAGTCTTCAAATACCTTGTACTTTACAACCAATTTTGCATTATTTTCATCAAGAATAATGATTTTTATTCTCTTTAATGCATCTTCAAGAAATGGAAAATCTTCAGATATTGCTTGTATCCTATCACGGTAGTTTCGTTCCAATGAAACATTCACTGATTCAAAACTACCATCCGAAGGGATTATCGAATGCTATTGAACTTTCATTGCTAGTTTCATGACTTTCATTTGAATCTTCATCCTGATTATGTAAATCAGCATCGTCAATCTCTTCAAAATCATTCTGTACACTATTTTTTAATGGTTGATTTTCCGTTTTTTCAGGTTTAACCAACTCATTATAATCAAACTCAACACATTCTTTTCCCGTTTGTTTTGGATAATTTTCTGAAACAACTTTTTCATCTTCATAAACAAGTTTTTCAAGTTTTGCAATTCTATTTTTTAGATCTTCCATTTGCCTATTCTCAGATGTTTTTGAGATTAATAAGGCTTTCAGTCTTAATGGAGTGACATCACTTTTCATTATTGATAATTTTTCCATTAAGTCCAAATACTTGTTGTCATCGCTAACAATTACCTTAGTTAAAATTTCCTCTGTTAAGGAATTAATCAAAATTGAGATATTGGAGCTCCCTAAGAATTTGTCTACAAGAGTACAAATTTCCTGTTTTTCTCCTTTTTCAATCATTTCAATTATTCTTTTAGCTATATCATCATTTCCAAAACCAACTATCTCAGCAACCTGCTGTTTTGTTACATTCTTTGCATTCTTAAACTGGTCTAAAATGGATAACGCATCACGCATTGCTCCATTCGCAGCCTTTGCAATAATTTCCAAGGCTTCATCTTCAATATCTATCGAATGATGTGTTTTAGCTTTCTTCAATCCATTTACTATTTCATCCTGTGAAACAGCTTCAAAAACGAATTTCTGACATCTGGACACTATTGTTTTAGGAACTTTGTACACTTCAGTTGTGCAAAGAAATAAAATGACGTTCTTAGGTGGTTCTTCAATTGTTTTAAGCAATGCATTAAATGCACTTGCTGACAACATATGAACTTCATCTATGATGATAATTTTTTTCGATAACTGTACCGGCTGATACCTTACTGCCTCAATTACCTTGTCTCTAATCGCATCAACCCCTGTATTTGATGCAGCATCAATCTCAATGTAATCAACAGAGTTTTCCATGTTTTTGCAACTTTCGCAAACACCACAAGGTCCATTTTCCGTTGGATGCTGGCATACAGAAGCTCTAGCCAACAATCTTGCAGAAGAAGTCTTTCCACTTCCATGATGTCCATAAAATAAGTATGCGTGACTGTATTGACCTGTTTCCACTTGTCTCTTAAAAATCTTCTTATTCATATCCTGACCTAATAATTCATCAAAATTCTTTGGTCGTTCGTCATTGTATAACATTAATCAATACCTCCTTCTACAATTTTTTAAAAATCATTTTTATAAATAAGTTATTTTTATAATTAGTTAATCTCTTCATAAAATTAATTAAGAGAGCTAAAAGCTCTCTTTTACTCCTCTTTAAATTTAATCGGCTATTACTCTTAGTTCGCCTTTTTTAGAATCAAAATAATATATATTGTCTGATAAAACATGCTCCGGATCTATTAGGTTACTATCCTGATTTATGATTTGAATAAGTTTTTTAACTTCTTTCAGTTCATCAATATCCGATAGCCAATTCTTTGATATGACCATACAACTATGTACTGAATCAGGAATAATCACCAAATCATCTTTCATTTGACTTGCCAATTCCTGTAAAGCTTCTTCATACATAATTATTGTTGATGCAAATTTTTCATGATTTATTAAACACTTAACACCATCATCCAATTCAAAACTATTTACCTGTAAAATCCTTGGAGTATTTTTCTTCGCCTCAAAATAAATATCTTCTTCTGTCTTATTTATTTTCTGTAGATATATATTATCTATATCCATACTGGCTTTATTATGACCACCACAAATGGATAATTCCACTTTGTATGTTATTGCTAGATCTAAAAAGTTTCTGTGTGGAATGTTTGAAAGTTTATCCTTGTTTCGTTCTGCATTGATAAGAACACAATAGATATTATCCTTAACATTATCCCATACAGTCCAACTTTCCATTTCATCCTGCGTAACAGAAATATATTCATCATCTTCCATCAAGATACTTGCCATTTTTTCTAAGAATTTGTGCATATCAATTTCATCATGAAGATAACAATTATACATATCTTGGATATATATAACTGTTGTTGCATTTATTCCCTCTATGCCATCAATACGCAATGCTACACTGTCTTTTACTGCATTGTTTTTTCTGACTTGACTATAAACAAGTTGTCTTTCTTCTGGAAAATATTTTTGAAATTTTTCCATTACTTCTTTCTTAAAATCGTCATACTTTAATGATTCACTTTTTATCATAGCCACAATAGGAACTTTTTCTGTTCCATCCTCCTTTTTATTTGTTATTGTTGATATAGTTTAATAAAGAAAAAGGTCAAATCTTTGCCTTTATATGTCTTCTTTTTTATTTTCAGAAATTCTTCGTCACAATGAACTATATTTTGCTTTATTTTTGATTTTTCCCAATCATTCTCGCATTCTTCTCTTAACATCGAAAAAAACACCGTCTGAACTAAATTTATTAGCAATTCTAGCAATTCAAAGTTACTTTCAGCAAAACATTCTTTATCCTTTTCTCTAACAATGTGTAATTTTTGAAAAATAACATTCATGTTCTCTCTTTTTGGTAATAAAGCTTGAATATCACGCCATAAACCAATTTGTTTTCCAACATATTTTATTTTTCCAACATCTCCACCTGTAACATCGAAGTATAATTTATCCTGACCTATCATATTTTTCATGCAATAGTCAGAAAAATCATTAAAATTCAATTTTGTATTTCTTTTAATGATTTGCATTCTGCTTCTCACTGTGGGTAATACATTCTGAAGTTCTTCTGCTCGTGCCACACATATGCATTTATCATTATCATCTTCAATGAATTTCAGTAGTGCATTTTGCATATATTCAGAACATTTATCCAAATCAGATATGTAAAGTACTTTGCATTTGAACTTATTGGGAACAAGTGAATAAAACAACTCCATTCTTTTTCTAAATTCCTGTAAATTTTCGGTATAATCAACAACTAATATGTCTGGATATTGACTAAACTTATCTTCATCAAATGATTCTTCATCCGTCACTTCCAAACATTTTTTGATAAAAGTAATAACTTCATTTTTTTCACTATTTACAAATAGTGTATTTCCTTCCATTACATCCTGCTACTCAAAATATGGACAACTATATCCATATCGAGAAATTAAAAGTTTTCACAAACATTTCTTACTGCTTCATCATGTATGTTTTTGCAATGAACAAGTTCATGTGCTACTCACAGGTTCCTGTACACTCCACAGTCGTAAATTCCCGACTAAGCCATCGGTACATACTTACAAGTTGCTTGATCATGCCATCTTGTAAGTTAATGCATCCCTTAGATTAAGTGCTGCATTAAGATCCCTGTCCTCTGTATATCCACAACTGCATTTATAAATTCTGTCAGAAAGCCTTAAATCTTTCTTGACCCGTCCACATTCATGGCATAACTTGCTTGATGGATACCATCTGTCTACAACTCTTAATTCTATTCCAATTTCCCTGCATTTTTCTTCCAGTTTTGTTCTAAATTCATAAAACTTCTGTGAAGCAACTGCCTTTGAAAGATGCCTGTTTTTCATCATTTCTTTTACATTCAAATCTTCAATCGTTATGTAAGATGGTTTGGCTTTCACTATCTCAGCGATTGTTTTATTGATGTAATCAGTACGGATATTATCTATCCTATGATGAATTTTTTGTACCTTTAAGACCTGTTTATGGATATTTTGTCTAGTAGCTTCTCCTTTCATTATTTTCTTGTACTTCGCTAAGTCCTCGTATTTTCTCGATAGACAACGCTGTTATCTTTTTAATTGTCTTCCTAGTCTCCTTTGGATTTGATAAACATTTTTGTCTACGTTTACAATTACCTAACAAAAACCTCCTTTCAAGTATTAATCTTTCATATTTTCCAAAAACTTTTCAAAATACTCTATTACCATTTCCACAAAATGTTCATCAGATGGATATGCAAAATCAAATTCTTGTTCAATTATTGAATTATCCAATCCTTTATGCTTAACATATATCTCAAAACATCTTGCAAAAATTTCTGTAGGTGTCAGGTAATATTTTTTGTCATATTTACCTGTTAACTTTTTCTTACTTTCTGCAACATTTTTATCAAAAAGTATTTCGTAATCAGCTCTTATCTTCTGAAAATCATATTTTTCTGAAACAATTCCATTATGATAATCCAGCATATGACCATATTCATGCACCAAAGAATATGGGTTCTCTATGTCCACACAAATGCAATCAAAGCCTGGATAATATAATCCTGTTGCCTTATGTTGACCAAGTTTTCGGAATCTTATTGATGTATCCGGTGTGGATACATATTCGCCAAAAATAAATTTATTGAAATCTTTAAATTCCCTATAAATTTCTTCTACTTTCAGCAAATCAACATCATTATCAAATTCAACAAAACCAAAAAAACGATTAAAGCCTGTTTTTTCCATTGCTTCAATCGTTTTTTTATTGATGTGTTTTTTCGTTTGAAAACTTCTTGCATAATCTCCCGAAACAACCCTTTCATACTTTTCGTTTATGCGTCTTGCAGCTTGTTCTTTTATGACAGCATCGCATATCATAAAAAAGGTTAAACACCAGTTATCTTTATAACGCCACGATGGTAAAAAATAATACGTTTCCTTGTCTCTTATTTTACGGAAATTAATTACTTCTCTTTCTGGCAAAGGAATCGTTCCTTCATATATTAAAGAATAAAGACACCTATATTTTGAACAGGATATTTCCTTGGCATTTTTACCTAATTTCTTCTTTGCTTCTTCTTCTGAATAAAATTGAGGTATTTCCATATGGGGAATATCATCATTACCAATTTTTCTCCATACTTTTTCGTCTATCTGGTGCAATAATTGATAAAAGTCAAAACCTTCTCTTGCAAGCCTTTCCACTTCTTTTATTGCATATACTAAGCCAATTAAATAATAAGTGTCTGTTACGGTTGCATATTCGTTGCCTTCGTTATCTACATAACTTGTGTTTAAACAGGATTCCTTGCATCCTTTATCTGTGCTTACAAAAGGTACATCCTTACACAAAAATGTATACACTTTACTATATCCTTTTTTGGATATCTTTCCACTTATTCGTTTAGCAAGTTGACTATTCTCATCAGCGAACTTAAAATAAGTGTTTTCAAACAACTCATTAAAAAAGATGGCCGGTTCTTCAATAATATCACCTGCCATCTTTTTACCTATTCTTATGAACTCTTTCTTCAAATCCTTTCCTTCTTTGAATTGTGAAAAATAGGATTTAAAAGAAATTTTAGGTATTTTTTTCTTTAATAATGTACGTATTTTCTTTTCTCTTACAAGATAATTCTCTGAATTACTTATAATTTCACCTTTCCAACTCTGAAAAATAATATCAAAGTTTAATACTTCTTCTTTTTTCATAATAAAAACCTCCTTTTAATTTGGGCATAAAAAAAACAGCTTCTTATTTTTTTCAAAATAAAAAACTGTATCTTATCACACCATAAAAAACCACTGAAATAAATCTGCCATCAATTCTGACAGTTATAATACTACTCGAACGTTCAACTTCCGTTCGACGATAAAAAAAATAAAAAATAATTACATTTTGATTTTAACATATATATCTTCATATTACAATCTATTTTTCCAATGCTTTTTTATAGCTTTCTTTATCTAATTAAAACTTGTTTTTCTAAATCATTTAAAATTTTCAACTTTTTTAACTTTAAAGTATTCTTTAAAATTAAATTTAAATATTTTAAAGTATCTTTAATTTTAAAAAATTTATAGACGTTTTAAATGTTGTTTTTCTTGAATTATTAATATTTTAATTATACTCATTTGACTTTTTAAATAAATTATTTTAAAATTTAAATAAAATTTAATATTTTTTTATAAAATTTTATTTAAGTTTAAAGGAGGTATATTTTTGGATAATTCTTTTTTAAATGAAAGCAATGTGGCTTTTTCCCATACAACGAACGATTTAGCCAACGCTTTAAATGTTTATCCGGCCAAACTTCCATATTATTTTTCAAAATATGAAAGTGACTTAACCGGTCACATCCAAAAATCAAACGGTAAATATCTTCTTGATGATTTTGCGTATAATTTTCTTTTTGAAAAATTAAGCGAAATTTTTACAAAAAAAGCCAAATTTTCAGACTCCACCACAAATAATGATCCACTTTCATTATTAAAGGAAGTTTATGAAAAACGGCTTGAAGAAAAAGAAGCATATTATCAAGATTTATTGGAGAAGAAGGAGAACCACTACAACCAAATCCTTTCAGAAAAAGAATCCCGTTATGAAGATGTTATTAATGTTTTAAACGCTGAAAAAGAATCATTATTACAATTACATAACGATTTGCAGCAAAATTTCAATAATCAGCAGGCTCTTATGGCAATGGAACGTCAAAAATTGGATTCAGAACGGGAGACACATGCAAATGATTTGATTCTTTTGCAACAAGAAAGAGAACATTCAATGGCTTTGCAATCTCAACTGGATGAGAAAAAGAAGCATCGTTTTCTTGGCCTTTTTAAAAAATAAGGGGAGTACCCCTTATTTTTTTTGTATATTTATATGTCGCTTTATGTGTCGGTTTATATGTTTTGTTCTATGTCTAATTATATGTTGAAGTATATGTCACTTTATGTGTCAGTTTATATGTCGTAATCCTATTGTTTCTTTTATTATTTAAGCATTTTATGTATGTCATAATATATGTTATATTATATGTCACTCTATATGTCTTTTTATATGTCGCAATATATGTCAAAATATATGACTTTTTATATGTCATATACTTGATTTTTATTTCTTTTTATGTTAGAATCATTTTGAAAAAAACAAAAAGGAGATTACCTATATGAACATTTTAAAACTTTTAAAGAAAGAAAAATTATTGGGGATAGCAGTTGATTGTGGATTTGATGGTGTGAAAATCGATATCAATAAAGCAACTTTCAAATTTCCAACCTATATCTTCCCTCTGAAATCTGAAGATGAACTCATTCTCAACGCTGACGAAAGCAATGATAGAATTATTTACAGCGAACGACAAACTAATTCAGCTATGGATTCATACATCATTGGCTCAACAGCACAAGCTTTAATTAATCACTATCCTCAAGATGGTCCTTATAAAACCTTGATTGAGAACATAAAGAAACTTGATGTTTTCTTCGGAATGAAAGAAGCAATATATATGATTAGGGCAGCCGTTGCATACTCCTTAATAAAATATAGTGAAGACAATGATATAGGCTTTTCATTAGATGATTTGGAAAACTATAAAATCTTTTTAGAATTATCTTTTCCACACAGTTTAAGAAAGCAAGCTTTTGGTTATTTAAAAGGACCTTTATCTGAAAAAACAATGATTGATCTTCAATTAAATGACGAACTATATACCATTTCACTAAACATTGACAGTGACAACATAAGCGGTTCTTCTCAGGTCTTAGCTGTTTTTAACAATATGATTTTAACTGAAGACGGCGAACCTGTTGACAATTTTGAATCTGTAATGAACCTTTTGCCGACAGTAATAAATGACGGTGGCTACAGAACAAATGGTCTTGGAACAATACGAAAAGACAATGGCTTGATGGTTGAACATGTAAATTCATATGAAGAGTTTGCAATGATAGAAGTAAATAAAAAAGTTGCAAAAATAATCAATGATAGAGCCTTGGAATCAAAAGTTATTAATTATAATCCTATAAAAGAATATGATATAGACCAATATATTGGCTCAGAAACAGATTTTATTTATGATATTGAAGATTCTACAAGGAAATTAGGAAAACGCCGTATACGTGTCAAATTTGACGAAATTTCAGCAATAAAGGATAATGTTTTGAGAGAAATGTCTGAAAAATACTGCGAGTTTTTAATTAATACCTATGATATTGGAAATGCAAAGTCTTTAATAAATGCAGGTGGAACAGGAGCTGCATATGCCGATATGATTAAAGAATACATTACAGATTATACAGATGGTGAAGTAGAAGTAATTTTCGTGGACAATAATTACAACGGTAAGGAAATAAGCCCAGTATTTTCAATCGTTGTTGGTGCTCACAAGGCTCTAATGCGTACAATAAAGAGTCTGTATGATTAAAACTATTCGTTTTGGTTCAAGAGAGCAGAAACTAATTTGTTGGTTTAAAGAGCTGCAGGCTCTTAAACAACGCGATATCTCCTATGTTATCAGCAAGGCAGTTGAATATCATATGCTTACTGGAAGATATTTACAGATTGCAAAAATTAATCTTAATGAAAACGCTGTAAGTCTTCCAGTAAGATTTAATATATACATCCCCGAAAAAGGACCTTTTGCTGATTGGTGTAGTGAACACTCAAATCATTTACAGAACGACATAAAGCAAATATTGAACATCTCTGTTACTGAATTGGATTCCCCTGGCAACAACATTTATGTTTCAAGGGAATTACTTGATAAGATATTCGATAATTTGTATAGCCACAATAAACCCGTAATAAATGCTGACAATCCAGAAGATATTATTTCACAATCATTTATTACACAAAAGCCAATTGTCACTCCAGCCGTTAATGTTGGCGTTGTTCACGAACCCAAAAGAGAAGAAGTAGAAGTAGAGCACTCAACGAAACCAGTCATAGAAAACAAGGACGCTGGGACTTCATCCTATTCAGAACGAGAAAAAAATTCTTTGATAGACGATTTTTTATCATTTTCACAAATATAATTAAAGCCGTGGAAGTAGTGGTGCAATAAAAAAGGAACTATGTGTATTCAATCATAGTTCCTTTTTTATTACACTAATTTGTAAGATGGATTTAATCCAAGCATAATCAAATCATCAATGCCCTTTGCAATATGCGGATTCCAATCGGCTACCGCAAACCTTACTCCTTCATTTTCCATTCGTTCGTACAAAGTGTTCAGTGCTGATAAAACCTCTTTTTTCTCATACTTGTCTGCATCATATGCGATAACAAAAAGTTCAACACCTCTTTTTTTCAATTTCTGAATGAGATTTCTCTTAATGCCATCATAATCCATTTCTTCTTCAAACAATGGAGAAATGGAATTGACTCCTTGCACACACACCGCCATGGTTTTTCTTTTTTCTGCCACAACAATGCTTTTTTTCTCGCCTTCAATCAAGTAACAAACTTTGGTAAATCCTTCATCAGGAAGATATATGGAATATCCGACATTATTTCTGGCTCCTCCGTTTTCATTATCAGAAGTTAAAAACGTGTATTTAGGTGCCGGTCTGCCTTTATTTTCCAAATACCATTGCAAGTCCTTTGCACTGTAATTTGGTCGAAGTCTTAACTGAGTTATGCGTCCTTCTATGTCATAGCATGGAAATATTATTCCCTTTTTTCCTATAATGGTCCATTTTTTCTTTTTATTTATGGAAAATCCCGGAACATACTTTAACTGACATCCTCTTTTAATGAGTTCTTCACAAATCCTGATTCTAAAAGGATTTTTTGAATTGCAGCCCTCAAGCCTTTCTGCATCATTAGGTGGAAGTGAAACAATTCTATGTTTTCTTATCATTTCATCATCCCAACCTTCAGAAAGCAGATACTCTCTGTCTTTGTTCTCTATTTGGAGTAAACGCAACAACTCTCCATATGTTTTGTTGCGAGTCTCCACGTCAGCAATTACGTTTGCTCTTTTTTCATCCTCTGTCTTCCTTGCAATTTCATACGCCTTTCTCGCAGCTTCATACTTCTTATCCGAATGATTTTTCCAACCATTTGTTTTGCCAGCATATATGTTTTCCTCCGGAACAAAAACACCTGTTGACGTGCAATTTTTCACACATTCATATCCATTTATTTTTGTTCCACATGGTGGATTGATATGATGGCAGAAGTAGAGTATTTTTCCTTCTGAATTGGTTTTATGAAAGCACCAACCAATTCCACTATTGCAAATAGGACAAGGATTATTTTTTGTTGCATATTCATCTGAACTAATCTTCACAACAAAACACCTCCTAAACTTGTATTAAATTGTAATTCAATGATAAAGAAGCTCCGCTTCTTATCTTTAAAATCTGATAAACCAGATAATATTTGCTTAAATGCAAATCAAAAAAATATATAAATACTATTATATTTTATCATAAATTTTAATTTTGTACATAATATCATACAAAATCTATGCTGGCATAACCCTGCTCATTTCTAATGTACATTCCCATTGCTCCATTTAAAAGTGCCATTCTGTCTGTTGTATATAAAATGTTTGATTCGGGCAAAAAGCTTTTTTTCAATTCATCGTTTACTTCATCAAACTGTCGCACATCTTCACACAAGGCCACAACAAAATAATCTCTTGCAAAAAACAACCCATTTGCCTTTGAAATTCCTTCAAGTAGCGTGTTAATGTATTGGTCACCACGCCGCATCGGGATAATGAGAAAGTTTAATTTTTCTTTACACTTTAATGTAAAAAACCTGAAATAATCAAATTTCACAGCATACTTTTTAATTCCTCTCCCATACATGTCAATGTTAATGAACATTGCATTTGAAACAATTGTTTTGTTTACTGTTTTACCATCCAGCTTTTCCTTAAAGGTAGTTAAATGCTTTCTTTTTTCGCCATTTTTTAAGTATTCATAAACCTTTGCCCCATCTGACAGGATATATGCAGCCTGCCTATCCTCTCTCTCATAGTACAATATTATTCCATACTCTCTTAGTTTGTTAAGATTCTTTAAATAATTTTCTTTTGCTGTATATGCATTCTTTTTTAAGATTTTCTGAATCAGGAATGCATTTAGAATCCTGTATTCAAATAACAAGTCCATTATTTTAAGATCTATTTCATTCAAGCTTTCCTTCTTTATGAGGTTTTCTATCATTTTGACGGAACAATCCGAATGTTCCATATCACCCTTTGTCCTTGCCATAAATACATATTCATCATTACCACAAAAAGGTGTACTCGATAATTTTCTCATTATAAGTTCCTCTTTTTCCTACAAATACTGACTAAAAGCGTCTTCGGGAGTGCCTACATTGCCGGCACCATTACCTTCGTTTTCTTCCTTTTCATCTACTTTATCATCATTTTCTCCAAAAGTATATTCTCCGATGCTTATTCCATTTTTTTGAAGAGTTTCGGCCGAAACCGGAGCATCAATCAAATAATTTTCATTGTTCGAAATATACTTGTCCCACTTAAAGTTTGTTATTTTAACCTTCTCCATTTCCTTTTCTGTGACGAAAAACATCTTTCCCTGTTGTGGCGGTAGTGTTTTTCCTTTATGTATGGTAAATACAGTCACCACAAGAAAATCCGTGTTTCTCAATTCAGAAACATCTATGTACGCTTCTCGTGTTGGAGTATTTCTAACACTTTCAGAATAAGTTGGATTTTCTGAAAGCATTGAATTTTGTGAAACTGTATTCTGCAGCACATCCACAAGTTCCTTGCCTGCCAGATTTCCCAATATTTCTCCGCCTTTTAAATCAATTCTACCATAAGCAATAATCTGTCCGACACCCTGTATTACATTTCCCATGTATTTCGTGAGTTCATTTTTTTCAAACTGTGCATTACTCTGAAAACATAAGGTGCTGGCAAGTTTGTATTTTCTCAGCCATGTTATTGTTTCTTCCCACAAACTATGCATCAACATACTAAATTCATCCACTATCTCAAAATGAGGTGTCAGGAACTTATCATCTGAATCTCTTTTTTTAATTTCATTATGAAACATCATTACATAGAAAAGTCCAAATCCTTTTGCAACAGTTTTACCATACTTGTAACCATAATTCACAAAAACTATACCACCCTCATCTATTACTTCCTTGAAGTCTATCGGATCATCTGAACACAACGCTTCACGTATTTCAGGAATCTGTAACAACAAGTCCAAGGTATTTCTTAATCCGTTTGCCTCATGATGTAACTTTTCTCTAAGTTTTTCATCTCCCAACATCGAAGTTTTCACATAATCAATATCTCCAGCGAATTCATTATCTTCTTCACCACCAAAATGCTGTATTACTGCGTCCAAACATGGTTTTATTCTACTGAAATCCAATAAAATTCTTCTAAGATCGGTAAGTTTTGCTTCCCTGCTTTCAACATAAGGCATTCCTGCAATTATGATGTTTGAAATGTGTACAGTAAGAGTTGAGTTTACACCTGAAAAATAAACATCTGTAGAACCGGATTCTTCGAAAACCGCCTTAAGTGCGTCTGACACCAACGATGAAACAGTAGGAACTTCCTGAATGTAACGTCTATAGGATAACCCGTTTGAAATGTGATATGGGTTAATTCCCTTAAAGTTAGGTTTATGATTACCTTCATCATCTGTTGTCGGATCACACAAATAATATTTATATCCAAATTTCTTGCAAAACTTCAGGCATCCATTAGCCAGGTCTTCATCAGGACCTATGATTGTATGCCCACAATTCATGTATTTGTGCCTTATGTTTTCAAGTTTTTCCCTGTACTCAGGAAAAGCTTCTATTTTTTCAGGATTAATGCTACCATCACTTGAAGGTAGCAGTACAGCCTCATTGTTTTTCAACATTTTCTGATATTCTGCCCAACGTTTTGTTTGATTATTATACTTGGTAACAAAATCTCCCCATATAATCTTGTTTACACCCGTTGATGTTTTACCTGTTCCTGAAGAACCTTGAATTATCTGTTGCGTAAATCTGTCTTCGTAAAGAAAAGGAATTATCTCTCCCGTATTTATTTCTCTTATTATTCGCTGGTCATATAAGTTTTCCCTATTGTCCCTGTCGTCGTATACCTGCTTAATGTTAAAATCCATTATCTTGTTCATTATCACATCAGTATTTATGAAATCCCATACATTTAACTTTAACAAGAAAAAACACAATACCACAACAAAAGCCAATATTATTCTGCATGTCCATATTAACATTGATGCCGTTATTTCCTCGCCCGGCTTTATTGACAAAATGTTTGGAATTACAATAAAACTTGCCATTGCAACGGCATATTTTATTACAACAACAAAGAAATTTATGCAGCAATAGTAAAAAAGACGTCTTTTTCTATCCTTATAAAAGAAAAATTCCTCACTTGATCCAACAACCCATAGTCCGAACGGAAGAAGCGTCATTATGATGTTTCCCAATGCAAAAAAAATGTTAAACACTGAAATGTATCTTAATTCATAGAACAAAAGCACAACTCTAATGCAATTGTAAAAAAAATACATAAATGAAACAATAAATATAGAATTTATGATGAATGACTTTCGTTCATATTCCCATTCCAGCATTATGCTTTCACGCACATCCCTTAATTTTTGTTTTACAAATCTATTCAATCCAACCTCCAAATAAAAAAGGCAGAAGAGTACCTGATAACTCTTTTGCCTTTTAGAAAGCATATCATATTAAGATTTATTTAGCAATATTTTACATCAAAAAACAACATAAAAGAAAAGAGAATTACTTTTTTGTTGCATTTTTGTTAAATTTATTGTAAAATCGTTAACAAGAAAGCCATATTCATTTTTTTTGAATCATATGGGCAAAAAAAAACCGAAGCTGGAACCTTCAGTTTTCTTTTGAATCAGATGTGAAACTGATTCGTTAACCATATTCGATTCAATAATATTATAGCAGAAATACTTGCACTAATCAAGCATTTTTACATAAAATTTTTAAAAAATATGAATTATGAAGTCGTCAGATTTTTGGTTTTCTGTCGGCTTTTTTTATAATTGGAATAACAAAGGAAAGGAGAAAAAAGACACGGTTTTTGATTAAAAACTGAAAAAAAGTAAAAAAAAAGAACAGATTATGTTGGCGCATAAGCTGTTCAGACAATGCCTTGTGATACACTCAAGAAACACTTAACTTAAAGAGAGTGTAACATAAAGCCTTGTTAAAGTCAACCTTTTTTACATGTCTTTTATGAAAAAATGAATCAAGAATTATTATACTATGGCGACGTGGTGTGCCCTGACTGGTTCAATCACGTTACCAAGTCTAATGGTGTGCCTGATTATCTTGCAATCAACATATTGTCAAGAATCGCACACCTATTTACCCCTACAAAAAAAACAATAAATGGAGTGGAAGTGGAATGTAAACGCTTTGAATCGGACCTTCCACAAATTAAATATGCGGACTTGGCAGAACGATTTAATTGCTCAAAGAAGTCTATCCAAAGAGCCCTTGTTAATCTCGAAAATCTCGGATTAATCGAAAGAATATACAGAACTGTGGATATGGGTACGACTAAATTGTACAATGTTATGTACGTAAGTCTAAACATTTTGCAGCTCAATAAAATTTCTTCCACTTCTAAAGGCAAAATCGAAAAACGTATACCTTGTGAACACACAAAGACAACAGCAGAAGTAGAGCAGACCAGTGCTGCATCTGAAACTGAGTCTGTCTTGTCACACAAATATACGGAGGAAGAAAAAGCTTATTTTACAAAATTGCTTAATGCCTGTGGATCTGCAGGAATAACGTGGCCGGAAGATACCAATATTTTAGGAAATTCTAAGCTTATGGACAAAGCTGTCCATACAAATACATATAATAACCATAAATGTGTCAATAATTATAATATTACTATCACTACATATAACCAACTGATGGAAAGCTCATTACGGCAATATGTGACGTTGGAATGGTTGGTACAAAAAGTCACAAGAATGATACAAAAAGTCAAGTTGGCTATTAATTGGACCGATTATACGGCTTACGTAACAAGTCGCTTGCAAAAATACATAGATACGACAGGAATTGAAGATATTTACAAATACTTGGATAAGTTGCTTAATAATGACATTTACGAAAAAAAACTACATAAATTTGCAAAAAAAAGACCTGAACAAAAAGTCAGGTCCGCTTGATGTGCTATTTGTCAAGATATTTGGTTGCATCGTGACGAACAATTTTATCCACGCATTTATTATACCTAAATGCTGATTGCGGGGTCAGTCCAAGAGCCTGTTGTACGCTTTCGCCATTAGCTCCGTTGGCTATCATATACGAAGCTGCAGCATTCCTTAAATCCTGTAGAGTAAAGGAAAAATTATTTATGTCTGCTTCAGACTTGTACCATCGTTCAACTGTCCTGACTGACACTTTTTTGTTTGAAATTTCGCTGAAGAATATATAACCGTTAGGGTTTAGTCCCGAAAGCTGGATGTAGTTTTCAATTTGGTTCTTTAACTTTTCTGGAATAAAAACGTACCTGGAATATGCGTTTTTCTCTAGAAGAAGATAAGGTTCTCCATTGTGCATGTGTATGTCAGTGAGCTTAATGGTTGTAATGTCTTTGGACGAGAGCCCAAGCATTGAAACAAGTTTTGTTATTAATCCAACTTTAGGAGAACATTTTTTGCAAAAAGCATCAACTTCTTTTTGCAAAGGAATTTTGGATTCATCTATGCAACTGTTCATGTCAAAGTCCTTGCATATATCTATGAATGGATTTTTATACGTATCGTCTATTTTTTCATAAAGTGATGCAAAGGATCTTATTATAGCCATGCGATTGCAAATTGTTGATTCAGCATAACCGTTTTTCCTTAAGTTCAGACTGTAATTTATTCCATCATCTTCAGTTAATTCTGAAAAGGATTTCCCGGAGTATGCTTCAATTCCATTTTTTATGTTTTCGTAAGTCTTTTTTGACTTTTTGTTCTTTAATCCATCAAGAACTTCCGGGAATACAACAGAGTCAAAAAAATTTTCATTCTTCATGTATTAAGTCCTTTCTTAATGTTAGAGTTTGTTTTTGGTTATTACGTAGATCAAAGAATAAATTGAGGAACAGATACCAAAAATTCTTAAAAAGTGTAATATTGTGTTTAACGATTCATTTTGCCCGCTGCCTGCAAACAGAAATAGCAGAAATGTTATTAATGAAACAATGACTGTTCCTTCACGTTTACGTAGGAAAGAAACATATTTAAAAAATAATTCCAATTTCTTTTTCCTTTCTAAAAAATCATAATGTAAAAAAAGCAATCATTTTAATTTTACAAGAGGGGGGATAATACCTGGGAACACAGGTTTCTCATAAAACTTTCAACAATTGCCTTTCTTATATATATATTACCACACTACCACACAATAAGTCAAGAAAAAGAGCATTTATTTTTGTTTAATCTTGTCGGAATATTAATATATACCCGACAATGAATTGTGCTAATTTATGCTCATTTGTTTTTGGTGGTGTTTATTGTTTTTTTGCGGTGAAGTTCCATTGTTGCAAGGAAAGGAAGGAGAGAAGGAGAGAGTATAAAAGAAAAAAGTTAGAGTAAATTGTATGCGGGTATGGTAAAAAATGAGAGGATTTTTCTGTGGTTTTTATTTTTGTTCTGTGTTAAACTTTGGGTGTCGGGAGTATATTAATATTCCGACATAATAAGGTAATGAAAGGATATACTACTATGACTACAAAACAAAAAGTAAGCAAGCGCTGCGTTCAGAAAACCATTCGTGTTGAGCCTGCAACGGATCAGAAGCTTGAAGAAATTTCAGAAAAGCTTGGAATGACACAGGCTGAATTTGTTAATGTATGCATAAATATTGGAATTAATTTCTATTCTTGCATAGTCGAATAAATTGTTACTATCTGCCATTTATGTTATATTTATATTGTGTGAATGGAGGATTTTATGAAAGCACATAACAAGTATGAGTTACAACAGGCTTTGTCTGAACTTAAAATGACAAAGGTAGAATTATCACGTCTAACTGGAATTTCTTACTCCATGATATGTTATCTTGAAAAGGGAAGCAGAAAAGGTCGTAAGGAAATATGGGAACGAATTAATGGTGTATTGGAAAGCAATGAAAAAAATAAAACAATGTTGCAGCGTTTGAAATCGGACATAAAGTTATATGGTCCTGATGCAAAAATAAATGTTACTCTGGAGAAAATCAATTATAGAACAGTACGTGTTTCAGATTATGTAATATATGCTGAAGGGCAACCAATGCACTTCGTTACAACAACAGAGCATTTGTATTCTTTGCTTACAAGCATAAGAAAAAGCCCTGAATAAAGGGCTTTTTAATACTGTGCAACAGGAATTAAAGTTCCGAATTTCACTTCATAATATTCATTTTCACCTTCCAGTATAAAAATGATGTTATGGCCAAGGTAATTTATCTTTTCACAGAAAAGTTGGGCCACTTTCTCTGCAAAAGAATCCGAGTTACAGTGTATCAGCAGCTTATCATTTGAGTCCATTATTGATTTGTATGTTAAATAAGCTCTCACAAGTCCGGCAACATCATCTTCAACATATTCTATGTACACATTTCCATTTTCGATATGAATGCATTCATCAAAGCAAGCTCCGTGTGCCTTTTTTAATCGTTCATAAACAATGTTTTTTCCATATAATCTTTTGAATATTTTGCAGCTTTTTCCCTTTGTTCCAAAACGTCTAAATGCGTTTGAGGCATACGCAAGCTCTGGAGTAACACAATACAAATGCATTCCCTTCAGGCAAAGTTCTTTTTCAAATGATTGTCCCAAAATATAATTAAACATTCCCCAAAGTCTCATTGTTTTGAAATTATACTGTTTTTCAAGTCGCAGTATGTCCGAATAAGCATTAATCTCAACTGCAACGGCATCCGCCAGGGATTTATTTTCATTTCTGCTCAAATATATGTCAAGAATTTTTTTATGCTCATTTGATAAATTTTCATCATTGAGAGCTTTTTTCATCTTTTCCGACGTTTTATATTTCTCGTCAAGGAAAAGAACATCCTGATAGTTGATTTTTAATTTCTGTACAGCCTTGTAAAAGGAAAAAATAATTGTTTTTGAACTGTCATTGTAGTATTTTATCTTTCCAACAAGTTTTCCTATTGTTTCAGTTCCCATATCCTGTTCAATGTAATATTTCTTATTATAAACGTACAATATTCCGTCTGCACGTACAGAGAATTTTTTATTTAACGTGTTAGTGCTTTTTAATTCATATTGTGAAATTAACTGTTCCAACTGAAAATTAATCTTATATCCATGACTTATTAATGTCTGAAAGAATAAACCTAAGGCATATTCATGAAATCTTATGCTGTTTCTTAAGGGATAACTGTTTTCTGTTATTCCAATTGTCTTACATATTCGCTCATGCCCTTGCCTTGTCAATCCATAAATGCGTCTGGCTCCATTATCTTCTTTTTTTAAGATCGTTTGTACCATATTTCCCATCCTGACCTCTCTTGACAATGTTCTGTTAATTGTCTCCGGGTCCATATCCACATATGGCCACTTAAGCCTTCTTACCTGCGTATTTGTTATTGCACCAAAAAGTAAAGCTATAATTTCCGCTTTTCTTGCTCCATATAAATTTTTCTGTGGAAGATTTAGTATGTTATATAATTCCGCTCCGAAATCTTCTCCCTCAATATCATTTTCCTTATATTTATTCGAAATGTAGCTTAATTTGTTCATTTTTAACCTTTCAAAAATCAATGCTAATTTTCTTTAATCACTTAATTTTATCATAACGGTATAAAAAGGCAATAAAAATAACAAAGAAAAATCCCAATAAAAATGAATAGAGAATACTTTATAGCCTGAAAATGCCCCATACCAGCACTTTCAAGAACATAGCCAATAAATCATTGTTAAAGACATTTTTGCTCATTTAGTTCAAAAATATAAAAAAATTCATTCTCATAAAAAATCAATTGACAAACCCTACAATGCAGTATATAATAAAAGAAAAAAGATACTGCATTGCAGTATAGAGAAAAAGGAGACGAAAAAAGATGGATTTAAAGTTAGTTAGAAAAATAAAGGGCTTGTCGCAACAGGACGTTTCAGACATATTAGGTATTCCAGTGAAAACAATACAGTCTTGGGAATCAGAAAGTAGAAAAACTCCTGCGTACACAAAAAAACTCATAAATGAAAAAATCTTAAACATGTCAATAGATGAAATGAAAGATAATTTAAGGTTCATTGTTTTGAATGATAATAACGAAAGAGAATATTGGGGAACAAAAAGTGAATGTGAATCTTATGTAAAAAAATTTCCAACGTATACAATTGTACAATATTTCGAATTGATGAAAAAACAGGATTATGAAAAAAAATACAATGAATACATAAAGGAATTGAGTAAAGAAGAACAGGAGGAAACAGTGATGGTCGACAATAAAGAATATAAGAAAAGTGACATAGATTTTAACAAAAAATATTATGGGAGTCTTAGTGAATATACGTTTGAAGCATTAAATCCACAAGAACAAAAAGCATGTATTGAAGCGTTGAAAACATTAGGATATTATGATGTGGCAGAACATGTTGAGTCACTTAATGATTGGCTTCAAGATGACACAATATCAATTTCTACCTGTAGAAACAAAAGGGATGTTGTATGGATTCTTACAGACACGCAAGAATGTTGCCTATACATTGATACATTGGAAGAATTAAGCCAAGAGGAAATAGAAGAACAGTTATTATAATGAAGTGTTATGAGTATAAGGAGAAGTTAATGACAAATTTAGAAACTATGAAGTGTGAAAGTTTGTTAGATGAAGCAATCGCATATGCAAAAGCTGCAAGTGTAAGTTTTGACAATGCTTTAAAAGGTTCTGATTCAGCAGATAAACGTATTTCAGAAAGGGTTGCTTGGAGAAATAAAGGTTACGCAGAAGGTATTTATGTAGCACTTGTAAAAACTGGATTTAAAAATGAACGAATGCAGGAATTAGAAGAATTAATAAAGTGGTACTAATTGGTAATTTAGATTGGAAATAACAACTTATACTATTACTAAATCAAAAATAGAGGAGTGCAGGAATGAATGAATTTTTAGGTTTGGAAGAAAAAACCATAAACATATGTAGAGAATTAAAACCAATTGGAAAAACAAGAAGTAACATTGATAAGTTTAAGGCAATGGAAGATGATGATTTCATTTATAAAAATAAGTATGTAATCAATGACTTATTAAAAAAGGTAGCAATGGAAAAGGTGGAAAAGGCTCTGAAAAGCATAAGCAAGGAATTGGACTTTTCTGAAATGTTTGCATTAATGGAAACTCTTGATGAAATGCAGGGTGAAGAACGTGGGGAAGTACTTCAAAATCTGTTTGCGGAAAGAATAGCATTGTTAAATGAATTATCCACTGTGTTTGACTTTAAGTTTACGAATAAAAAGACCATTGAGGTTATGCTGCCTGAATATGTTGAAAATCACAATTTTAAAAACAAAGACGAACTTATGAAAATTGTTGAAATAATAAAACCACGTCAGGCAAAATTCGAAAGATTTGAGAAAAACATTGATTCACTTATAAACATGAATTTAAAGAAAGGCTCTTTATCATACAGAATACTTGTTGAGAATCCTCAAATCCATTTGGAAAATGTTAGGCTGCTTACAAGATTTGATTATGCAGGAATATTAAGAGAAGAACCGGATGAAGTTATTTCATTTTGCAAAAATTCAAGTCTGGACGATTATAATTCATTATTGTTTCAGAAAAACATTGATGTTTATAATTATTGCGTTGGGGTTATCAATCAGAAACTTAATGAATATTGTCAACAAGAAAAATTATCATATTCAGAGCTAGAATTGAAAACATTAAGAAAATTGCCGTTAAGTGAAAGGAAATCTTTCTTTGATAAAATTCCTTTTTTCGAAAGTGATAAGGAACTTGTAGAATCTTATAATAAATTAGTTACAGAACTTAACAAACATTCATTTAACAGTGATGTTTTAAGCAATGATTTAAATATTTACATAAAAAGTAATCAAATTAATAAATACTCAAACATTGTATACGGAAAATGGGGCATCATAAATGATTGCTTGGAAGAGTACTGTAATGAATATGGAGAAAAAAAGGAAAAATTACTAAATAATATCAGTATTTATGACATTAACAACATAGTTGAGGAATTTTCTGAAAAGTTAGAAATTCCATATAATAATAATTCCCTGCAACAAATCATAGAGTTTTCTTTTGCAAATACAAAATATGCAAAATGTGACATTCCTATGATTTCGCTTCGAAATGATGAATGTAAGGAAAAATATGAAATCAAGAAAAATCTCGATAAGGCAATAGAATTTATCAGGTTGCTTAGATTATTTGATACTGAGAATGAGAATTTTTCATTTGATGCAAAGCAGGAAGTAGAAAAAACATTGGATGTTTATAATGACGTTAACTTGCTATATAACATGGCAAGAAATTACATCACCCAAAAAGGTAATAATAAAATAAAAAATGCTCTGAGTTTTTCAACATCAGGCTTTGCGGGAGGATGGTCTGAAAGTATCGAAAGCAATAAAAGGGTATTTTTGATGAAGAATGACTTAGGCGATAAATATCTTGGAATTTACAATTTACTTGGGTGTAAGGCAAATAATGAAAGTGTAAGCTCAGTTTCACGAATTATAAAGGAAAGTCTAACAGAAGAAAAAACAGAAAAGCAATGTTATAGAAAAATGGTATATAGTGTTACGTCTGATGTAAAAAAATCAATTCCACGATTATTTGTTAATTCTCAATTACCTGAGCCTGAACTTACCAGATTTAAAAAGAAGGAATATAATGATGACGAGAAGTTCTTAGCATTCATAATTGACTTTATAAAAGAAAAAATTGAAAAGCATGAAACATGGAGATCGTATAACTTTAAATATAAGGAGCATTATGAATCATATGATGAATTTTGCGAAGACCTGCAAAAACAGGGATACATTTTAAAATGGAAGTACATTGAAAAATCAATAATTGATGAATTGGTGGATAATGGATGCATATATTTATTTAAAATAAGTAGCAAGTATGACAGATACAATTTTAAAAAATCAATTCACGAAAAGTATGTTGATGCTCTATTTTCAGATGAAAATGAAAACGGCAAGCTAATAAAGTTGTTGGGGAATGCAGAAGTATTTTACAGAGAGCCACAAATCAAAAACCCATACATTCATAAAAAAGGAAGCCTACTTGTAAACAAACATTATGACAATGGAAAAACAATAGGTTCTGAATATTCAGAAATTGCTAAAAACATTCAAGGCACAACGGTAGATGGAATTGTCACAAAGATATGTGACAGAGACATCATAAAAGACGAGAGATATACAAGGGAACAGTTTTCAATTCACATTCCCGTTAAGATAGGAAATATCAGTTCAAAAGAAAAGGTAGATTCACTGGCAATTGAAAAATTAAAAAAGCCACATAACACTATTGTAATAACAAGAAGTAACAACCATTTTCTTTACGCAGTTGTCTTTGATGATAAAATGAATGTTTTAGAAAAACGTTCTCTAAATGTAGTAAAAGGTGTAAATTACAAGGAAAAATTGGAAATAGCAGAGGATTTAAAAAAGAAAGATGCGTCATCTTGGAAAGAAATAAAAAGTACAAGCGGTTTAATGGATGGCTACATTTCATACGCCATAAGAGAAGTTGCTGACATGGTACTTAAATATGATGCAATGGTTGTATTGGAAAAAGCAACAAATGAAGGCTCATTCAATCTGTTATCTACAAGAACGTATGTAAAATTTAAAAATGCCTTAATCAATAAATTACAATTTTTAAATGATGTATCTAAGAAAGATACTGAACCTGGAGGTGTGTTAAATCCATATAATCTAACACATGTGGATAAAGATAAAGATTTTGAAAAAGAACTAAACGGAATTGTGTTGCAAATCCCAGCGTTTTACATGGCAATGAAAGACATTAATTCAGAGTTTGTTTTATTAAAAAGCCCATTTGCCAAGAATCAATCTCAAAGAAAAAATCTTGTAAATAAATTTAAAAATTTTAATTTTAATAATGAAAAGAATGTATTTGAACTTGAATATGATTCAAAAAAATTTAACAGCAAGTATAAGAATACATTTATTTGCGATAGCTTTGGCGAAAGAATCATAAGGCAGAATGGTGAAACAGAGAGAGTTAATCTTACTGATCACATTAAACAAAACTTGTTGGAGAATGGATTAGACTTTAGAACTGGAGAAAATCTTTATTCCATATATGATGAACAAAATAAAAGTCATATAAACGCTTTATATGAAAGCATTAAATTAATATTACAAATGTATAATTTTGATTCAAATGAAGCATATTATGTTTCTCCTGTAAGTCATACCATTATTACAGATTCCAATTGCAGAGAGATTGTTCAAAGCATTAATTTGTATAAAAAAGCAGTAGAACTTGCTAAGCAGTATTATATTTAATTCAAATTGCAAACCTTAGTCTTAATGCTGAATAATTTTATATTTAGCTTGAAAGATACCTAAAAAGTTGTTAAACTTACATAATAGATAGCAGTGATATAAGTCCTTGTCTTGTTTATAATGATGAGGCAAGGATTTAAATAATAATTTAAAATGTCTACTTGTTAGATATTTTTCGCTTGTAGCTTTGTGTTTGTTATTTAAATAATAATTTAAAATGTCTACTTGTTAGATTTCCTGAAAATCTATTCTGTATATTTTATTTAAATAATAATTTAAAATGTCTACTTGTTAGATAATACTAATGCAAAATGCCTACTTGATAGGTTGCTGATTCAATACTTTTGCAGCATTGATTTAGTACTATTGTAAAATGCCTACTTGGTAGGTAATTAGATATTCGATTATGTCTTTGTTTATTTAGTACTAATGAGAAATGCCTACTGGATAGGTAATAATTTATTATAAATATCTGCTTGTCAGATAGCGTTGATGATGGTACGTAACAACAATTTAGATACTAATATAAAATGCCTACTTGGTAGGTTAGTATAATAATGAAGGATAATATATTGATTTAGTACTATTGTAAAATGCCTACTTGATAGGTAATCAGATAGTCCGTGTCCTTGTACAGATTTAGTACTATTGTAAAATGCCTACTTGATAGGTTATATTGTAGGTAACATTAATTCTGTTATTTAGTACTATTGCAAAATGCCTATTTGGTAGGTAAGAAATCAGTAAACGAAGATGTAAAATTTGGTACTAATGAGAAATGCCTACTGGATAGGTCTATCTCCGGCAATAATTACCTGCTTTATTTAGTACTATTGCAAAATGCCTACTTGGTAGGTTGGGATGTACAATCTAAAGGATATAAGTCATTTAGTACTATTGTAAAATGCCTACTTGTTAGATTGAATACATTGGAAGTAAGTTTTTCAAGATTTAAATAATAATTTAAAATGTCTACTTGTTAGATTAAGCGTGATAACGTGGTAGCCGCAGATTTAAGTAATAATTTAAAATGTCTACTTGTTAGATTGGGAGCAAAGGATATTGTCCAAAATTTAAATGCTAATTAAAAATGTCTACTTGATAGATTATATTTCAGTTCTTTTTTCTTTCTGTATTTAAATACTAATTAAAAATGTCTGCTTGTCAGATAGCATTGATAATAGTACGTTTTGTTGTAAATTTAAATAATAACATGAAAGGTTTGAGAAAAATAACAGAGAAACATAGAATAAATTAAAACCACGCCTATAAACGTGGTTCTAATTTATGTTTTCAAAACATTATTGATTATTCTTATTTAATCATTATGCATAATATCTTTGCATTTTTATCGCCATACAAATCATCAAAATCAGCGTATATATCACAGTTTGCCATTAGTGTATCATTATAATCATCCTGGTTCATTAATTCATATAATCCGACTTCCATATTATCTGAAAAACTTTCAATACATTTACAATTATCCGTATGAAACTCGCTGGGATAATGTTTTCCTTTGCTTAATGGTTCATATACCTCAATATCATTATAATCTCCATTGTATAATTCTTTAACTTCACCTATAGTCATTGCTAAATCCTCCTTAGAGATAAAATAATTTGTTAATTTTTTATTTTAAAAATAATCCATAATGTAAATTTTACCTATGGAACATATTTTATTATTTCCTCCACCGGCTTACCTGTTAGCTTGCAGATTGTGTTTAAGTTATCTATCGTAATTGACTGGTTTCTTCTTATTCTTGACAACACTGATTCAGACAATAGTTTTTCTGCTCTGATTCTGGAAGTGTTATACCCGGCCTCTGCCAGCTTTTCCAACACATTTAAGTAAACTATCATATTTTAAAATAATCCTTTCAGTTCATTATAAAATTTCATTTTGAGTTTTAAAAAGTAGAAGAAGAGCAGTCATTGTCATTGTTTTTATAAATTCACCTTCCTTCAGTTCTTCTTTTTTCAATGGCTGCGTTTCATCAATGAAGTCATAATTAGTATAAACTTCCACACCATGCGTTTTCTTGCACCAAACAGCAACAATCGTATTTCCACCAAATTCATCAATGTCATGTTTTAATTCATCAATTAATGCTGAACACTCATAACTGATTTTTTCACCATTTTCATTAATAAATGCCATGTTATACCTCACTTTCTTTAATTTTCTATCTCAATGCAAATTGCAGCAATCAGATCATTTCTCAGGTAGGGAAACACATAAAGTATTTCCCTATCAAGAATTTTTCTTAAAGTCATAATATTATTTTTCCTCCTGACCATAAGGTTTCAAGCCGTGTATTCTTTTCTTAATAATCATCTTCACAATCATCTTCGTCCTCACTCCAGCCCTGATTAGGATCATTTAATGATGGTTCTACATTTTCATATTCCAATTCTTTTGTTGTGATTTTAATTGGAAATTCTAAGATCGCATTATCTTTATCGTGATTAGCCATATAAATTCCTAATTTTCGTGGTTTACATTCAATCTTTTCGCCATCATAATAAGCTTGTAAATTTTTAATTGCATCTTCCGTGTTATACCTAGGAGTATGCCATGTTCCATTTTTAATCCTTCGAATAATCTCAGGAATCATTTCCCTGTTCCATTCAAGAACCAAATCATAAACATCATAATCGCCAAAATGTCCGTAACCATCGTAACATTTCTCATAAATTGCCTTTCCGTATTTTTCCTGAAATGGTTTTGGTACAAGCAAATATGTATCTGCATATACATCATCTAATAACTGTTTGTCTGTGTCTGAATAAATCCAACTAAATTGTCCCATAAATATCACCTTTTACCTTTCTAATCTTTAATTTCCATAATTCCATTATCTTCAAGAATTGTTTTTACTAGTTCAAATTGTTCATCTCTGTTTTCTGTAGATTCAACAGCATCCACAATACTTTCGATTAATAATTCCATACTTTCTCTTGTTAAGCTAAAGTACATATCATCACCTCTTTCATTTTTAATTTTATTATAATACATTGAAACATTTACATTAATCTTTAATTCTTTCAATGCGTTTAAATCCGTTTGCCGTTGTTTTCTTTTTGGTACCATCTTTTCGGTAGAACCAATTGCCTTTTATAACGCCATCTTCAATAACTTCAGTTGCCTTTGGATGTTTTCTTGTTCCGGACCACTCTAAGAAGGCACATCTCCATTTTTCCTCCAATGGTTTGATTTCTGTCTTTTTTTCTGCCTTGTAGTTTTCAATAAGTTCTTCAATGTTTTCATCCGTTAAACTTTCAATCCTGTCAATGTTTAATGAATAAAATTCTGTTTCATTATAGTGATTGCTTGTATGATGCCAGGAAGAATATTCCAGGCAAATTTCCTTTAATACCTTTACCGGAAGTTTCCTTAATTTTTCCATTGAGCATTTCAACTCAACTTCCTGTTCCTGCATCGCTTCAAATATGTTTGTTTTTGTCCATTTACTGATGGGCATTTCTCCGTTTTCATAAGCAGCCACTGCATTGTTACTCATGCTCCATCCTCTATATCCTGCCATAATGTACCTCCATTTTATTTTAATAATCTTAAAAACCAATTTAAATTTTCTTTGTATGCCCTGGTATATGTTTCAAATTTTACCTTCAGATATATAATCAGACTTTTCAATTTCTGTTTTACAATTCACATAATAATTTAGCAACATTACAATATCTCCATCCGAAATGTTGTAGCTATAATCAATAGTACCATCGCCACTACAACAGGTAACTTCAACACCGTCTGAGTTGTTGTTCAATACAAGCTTGTCTCCATTACATACTTCAATTATTTTATGCATAGCACCCGTTTCTTTCCGTAAATTTCCAAGTATAATATTATTTACAGTAATCTTTCTTAATAACCCAAAAGTCTTTCATAACCATCCGTTGTTTTTACCCAGGCAGTAGGAACACAATCATTGCTCGTTGCGGATAATTCCTTGTATCTTTTATCTAATTCTTCTTTAGTCCTGAAGAACTCTTCACGTTCCTTATTTCCTTTTTTTGCTCCGGATGTTTTGTAAATTTTTAACTTGTACATTAAAACCTCCTTAAAAATATCATATTTAACTTACACTTATATAATACACCAAAATCGGTGTAAACGCAATGACCTTTTTTATTCTTGTGAGTAATATTTCTTGATATATTTTACACTGAAATCGGTGTAAATATAAGACATACATAATATCGTCAATAGGTAAAAATAAGCAATGGCAAAAATTGAAATGACAAAGAAAAATCTCCAACTAAAATGAATAGAGATTGATTTATAGCCTGAAAATGCCCCATACCAGCACTTTTAAAAACTTAACCCATAAATCATCGTTAAAGACATTTTTGCTCATTTAGATCAAAAAAGTGAAAAATTTCATTCACATAAAAGGGGAAAAATAAATGTCAATTAATTTCAAAAAAACAATAAAAACTTTGTTTCAAATAACTATTAACAATTCAGGAAACAACTGATATATTTAAGACATAAAGGACGTCCGAAAAAATAAATAATAAAGGAGAATTTTAGAAAATGCAAACTGTAACCGGAAGAATAAATGAGATAAAACAGCCCAGTGGTGGCTATGTGAAACCACGCTCACTTTTAAGAATAAAATATGATGATGGAAAAACTCTAAATGACAATGAGAACATTCCACCGCAATTAATAGGCATTGTTGTTGATTATCTGACCAGATACATGTTAACGGAAGATGTATATGAGTCATTTGACATATCATATAGGGGTTCAAAAATTGCGACCAGCTACATGCTCTCACGCATGAAAAAAGGCGAAATCCCATATGATTTTGAAAAAGCTTTATATTTAATAGACGGAATACAGGGACTGGACGATGAATCAATAAAAAGGGCGTGTAAGGTGGTTACGTATGATACCTGGTACAGAAATCCAAGTGGAGCAATAACATCTGCAGGACCTGAAGAAATAAATCCAAATAGGGAAACAATCGAAAACATACGCATAATGGTTAAAAGGGGACTTACAGACATGATATGTAATGCCGATGCAGATTATCTTACAAATGATACCATTTGGGATTTTAAGGTAATAAAAAGCGAACCTTCAAGCAAGCATACATTAGAGTTGTTGATGTATTGGCTATTAGGACAACATTCAGGCAAGGAAGAGCTTGAGAGAATTAGAAATCTTGGGATATATAACCCCAGAAAGAACATTGCATATTCAATTAGTCTCTGTCTGATTCCTAAAGCATTTATAGAACAGGTTTCTGAAGATGTAATGGGATATGCAAAATATTAAAAATACTTAAATAAGAGAATAGAAAGAGAGGTTATTTTTATGATACTTTTAATTACAGCAAATGGATACTGTACCGAATTATATTTTGATGAAGACATGGAAAACATAATTAAAATACTTGAGATTATGGTTGTTTTATTATTTGGATTATTAATGTTACTTATTGCTACTTACATAATTTTGCTACTATATAATGTGGGCAAATACATAATATACAAGATTAAACAAAAGGTAATCAATAAAAATAAATAGAATAGATAAGTTTCTTGAACTTAAAAAATGAAAATGGTGAGAAATATACATTGGAGGAATCGGAAAAATGAATATTGCAAATAAATTATTGAGAAAATTTACACAGAAATCTAGCCTAGATAAAAACATTTATGACTTTAATTTAAACACAATTAACAAAAGTGTTGTAATAGGAATCAGTTCAACAGGCAAAACAGCAAGTGAAAAAACACATAAATATCCAACTAAATATCCAATCATTAACCCGGTTGTGTTTGTTGGAAAAAGTGAAAAAATAAGAATGGATAAATTAATGCATTCTATCATAACAAATTCAAGGTCAAGTTTTATGATAATGGAATCAGGGGATATTTTTCAAAAAAATAAACAGTTATTGGAAAGTAAGAGCGTAAAAATAAAAAGACTTGATTTTAGTGATACATTAAAGAAAAATCATTATAATCCTTTTAGATATGTTCGGGATTATGCCGAAGCAAGGAAGCTGGCTAAAATATTAGTTTTAAACGGAACAACAGATGAATATTTTCCTGAAGAATTTAAGAAGGGATATGAATTGATTTATGGTAGCTGCATTTATTATGTTTTGGAAAATTATGATGACGGAAATAAAAATTTAAAAGGCTTAAAATGCCTGCTTATGGATCTAAAGGATAATAATTTTAAAATGGATGCTTTCTATGAAACATTGCCACATGATACCCATGAATTTATCAGTTATAATGATGTGAGAAATTTTAAACTATTTCCTGAATTAATAGAACAAAGTCTTTTCATTTTGGAAAAACTCTTTACACCGGAAATGTTTACCATAACTGAAACTGATGATTTAGAATTGGAAAAAATAAATTATGAACAAACAGCATTATTCATAAATGCAGAGAATGAAGAAAATAAACCCGCAGTTCTCATTTCAATGTTATATTCCCAAGCAATGGATATGCCCTCAAATATTCCTGAAAACATAAACGAAAGAGAAGAGATTGTAATTAGTATCTTAATGAATGATTTTTCAAAAATTGGCAGGATGCCAAAATTAAATAATCGACTTTCGAAATTTGAAAACATTAAACCGGGTGTATTCATTGCAGCATATTTCAGAGAAGAAGAGGAAATGAGAAAATACATGGGTGATTTATGGGAATGAAATACGGTTACATCATTTAGGTAATGGTTAAAAAGATGAAAATTAGCCAAAAACAGCATTACATTTTATGATATAATAAAATTAACAAATAAGTTAGTAAGGAGTCTTAAAATGAGCAAATTTTTATTTAAAGATAAAAATGAATTATATAGCCAATACTACCCACTGGCTACGAATACGGAAAAAGAAGAGTTTTTGATTAATAATGGCAGTTCTTTATTGAAAATATTAGAAAAGCGTAAAAAAGATAGAGAATACGAATTATATGCATTACAAAAATTACAAAAGCAGAATTATAGAAATAAGGATTACTATATGTTTAAAAAAGAGAGATTATTGAAAAAACAAATATTCGATTCGATAATGTTGGAAGATAAGCTATTTATGTATGACATTTCGGTGGATGAAGTCAATTATGCACTCAAATTAACATATAAGGAAGATGGTTTATTTACAAAGCTAATTATAGGGATTATTGGCACAATATTCGATATGATGTTTAATGGCATGTAGTATAGGTAGGCAAGAATAATGCCTACGGTGCCAATTCTAATTCTAAGACAGTTAAAACATAATATATTCCGCAAATATCAGATTAATATTAACGGATTTAAAACAATGCCCACATTGAAAAGTGTGGGTTTTATTTTTTGAAAAAATCAAAAAGCATTATATTTTTACTTGATTTTACCACGCATTGCGTGGTAAAATGTAATTAACAGATAGAATAAATAGGAGGAATATAACAATGAAAGAAGTAGGAAAGAACAAGAAAGATTTTAACGATTTTAGATTCGCAGGTTTAAATTGGAGACAGCAGAGCAACAAATATTTAACAATGGATAGAGTTTCAGAAGACGAAACAAAAATAGTTGTAAAAGTTGCAGATGCACATTTGAGCGAAACAAAATACGGATATGCTTTAATATTAGACTATTCACACGTTGTATTTTTAAAAAGCTGGCAAGTAAGCAAAAACTACTACGGAAACGAAGTTTTACTTACAAAAGAATTTTTCAATGTAAAAGAGTGGGGAGAACACGAAGAGTTTAGCGACGAACCTGAAAATTTAAAATTCGAAGAATGGCTTAAAACAGCAAAATCACAAAACGAAAAAGATGAAGATGGAATCAGACGTAATCCAGTAAGATGGGAAAAGTAAAAGGAGGAAAAAACAATGAAAAAATTCGAAGTAATTAACAGTACATATGAAGTAGGATATAAGGACAGAAAAAAAATTAAACCGGGCGCATGCCTAGACATGGAAGTTCCCGACCCAGTAACAGTAGCCAGATATGATACGCTAGAAGAAGCACAGGCTAAATTGAAAGAATTTAAAACAGATATTAGGGAAAATCACTATAACGGAACATTCTACACAGTTGATGAATACTACATCGAAGAGAACGAATACGATGAAGATGAAGAATACGTTATAGGCGGACTTGTTTATGATTTTTCAGAAATGAACATAAACGTTGTTGAATGTGAAACAAGAAAGGACTTAGGAACATTTCACGATTTTGAATCAGCTTTAAAATTCGCTGAAACTTGCGACTGCGAATATGGCACAGATTTAGTATTTTAACAAAAGAAAAAGGCGAGAACAAATCTCGCCTAACGCAGCATCAAATAAAACTTTTGACAAACCGCTTTAATCTACAAAAGTAGAAATTATGATAATTATAGAATTAAAAAATAAAATTGTCAACAAAAAGGAGAAATAAAAATGCAGACAATAGAAGAAAATATGATTTCTGTTAAATTTATAGGTGAAGAACTTGAACAAATGAAAAAAGAAATGCCAGCGGAAATGGATATATTTAATAATACATTGATGTATTACAATAAAGCAAGAAGCAAAGATGCGTGTCTGTCAGTGAATGGAATAAGTGACGGCGTAAGATATGACTATGTGATGGATTCCGACGCATGGCACACATTTTCTGAAATTGAAAAAATGAATAAATATACGCCTGTCTATGATTGGGCATTCATGGATAAAGAAGACGTGGATATATATGTTAATTCTGATATTGCCGACACAATGGACGAGGATGAAAAAATACTTGTTTTAATATTCCCACCAAAAACAGGTGAAATCCCTGACGAATCCGTGTGGGAAGACGTTATCAATGGAAAAATTGGCGAAGATGTAAAAGCTAAATTGATTTACTCAATTTCAAAAAAAGCAAAGGACTACAGGGGATGGAATCTCGACAAGAAAGACACAAATACATTAACAAGAATAAAAGGCAGCATTGATGAAAAAAACTATAAACACTACTACGGAATGAAAGACACATTGCTTGAAAGTCTACCAGTGCAGGAATATCATTACGATGAAGAAAGGGGAATGCTGTACGAATATAGAATATTAAACACATATAAATATCATACGCCAATAGGTGAATATGAAGAGAACGAGGCAAGAACAAAAGCTGAAAAAGAAGGCTTGAATTTTAAAGCGTTTAGCGAAAATCTATTCATTGATGGAGTTGAACACGATACAAAAAAAATCTATTGCGATGAATTTGTCGAAATAACTTACAGTAAATTAATGGAGGAAGAATAAATGGATTTAAAAGACATAAGAAGAATAAAAAAATTATCACAACAGGATGTATCGGATATATTGGATATATCCAAGCGAACTATTGAAGACTGGGAGACAGGAAAAAGAAAAGCACCTGATTATGTGCTTAATTTAATAAGCGATAAATTATTGAATATGACAAAAATAGAAGAAGAAAAGACTTACTGCGTTATAGAACACAGCAAAAGCACAGGATCTAAGATTATATTCGTAGGAGATAGAAACGATTGCTTGAATCTTGAAGACGAAAAAAGAAAAAAACTTACCCAAGAGCAGCAACTCACGATCAACTATTCAACAGAAAGATACAAGAAATATTTACAGGAATTAGATTACTCTAGAGAATTGAGCAAATATAGCGCGGAGTTGTCGGTAGAAGAAAAAAAGAAAACAATATCGAAATCTGGAAGAACATATTTAAAATATATATGGGATTTTCAAAAGAAATATTATAATAAATGAAAAAAAGGAGAATTTTACGTTTCCAAAAATACAGTGATATATGAGTATAATGTTAATTTGCAACAAAATAATTGAATTTGGAGAAAATAATGGCAAAATTTTATGGAGATATACCATGTGTTAAAATTAATGGCAAAATTCACATAACGGTTGGAGGAACAAAGTGCTTATGTGGAAGAAAATATGTGTACGGTATGGCTTACAGCAGGGAAACAATGTCATCAAGAAATATCATTTGGAGAACATTCAATGCTGTGACCTGCAATGAATGCCAGAGAAAATATATGAAAGGTAGAGAAGATTATTAATGTAAAAAGAGAGCTTATAAACGAGCTCTCTTTAAAAATGTAAAAGTATAAAAATAAATGAAGAAAGAACATAAATTAAAAAAAATGATTAAATGATACATTTGGTAAAATACAGTTTCTTATTCCTTTAATGTATCTGATTCATCTACCTTTTGTCTTGTTTTTTTCTCAATGTAGTAAGAAGAAAAAGCCTGACCGCAATAAGGGCAAAAATACGCCCTGGTCCCATAACTGTCAAAAAGATGACTTATGTTTTGTCCGCAGGTTCTACAATAATTCATTGATTTGATTTTCCCCTTAATGGCATATTTCCTTGAACTTATTGCTTTTGGATGATCCCTACGTATAAGTTGACGCAGGTATGCCTTTATTTCCCTGGAACATTCAGAGTTACGAATAAACTCATCAGCCTTTTCATTTAAATTGCGTCTTTTTTTATTTATATTAATGTTATAATCTAAATTTCGTTCAGTGTTTATATACATAAATTCTAATTCCTTTTCTATGTTTTATAAATAGCCAGCCAGAAAACTCATTACCTTTAGGTGGTGGGTAGTTCACATATGAATTGGTGCAAACAAGTAAGGTTTCACTTATTAGCAAATATATGTATGTGAGATTAGTTATGTATATTACCCATCTCATTAATAGTGTTGGATAATCTATATTTATCTACTATTATCTTAATATTACCATAAATGGTAAATTTTTCCAAATGACAAAATGAATTAGGTGATTCTTTGTTATGTATATGAGTAATACTATGTGTATGTATGGTGTCAATTATCCCTTATAGTTTTTCTTTGCAGCAACTTCTGTTTTTCATTTTGTAAATTAAACCAACTGCTGCAAAGTTGGAAAATATGATATTAGGGAACTGCTGCAAAGAAAGATATTAAAATAGTGCCGGTGACAACTGCTGCAGAGCAGAGATAATAAGATTGCCCCCTACATACATATGATAATATTTGAATTTATATTACGTCAGCAATGCAGGAGCATTGATATAACTCATACTATAGTTGTTTGTATTTCCATATGTTACCCTTATATCTTTATTCCTTTTTTCTTCGAAAAGAAGAACGATAACAATTACAGAGTAAGCATAAGTAACAGAGAATTGTTTTCTGTCACTTAGAGTAAGTTCATTTAAATGAGAATTAAACCACCTGCAGAGATATTGCAAGGAAGGAAAGGAGAGAAGAAGGTAGAAAAATTGCTGTACATATTTTTATTAGTAATGAATCAGACTGTTTATTATATATTATTAGTTTATAACGGTTATTATTTCTTATTATTGAATATTATTGGTTACTAGTAGTTATTAGTACTTTTAATTATTTTCCCGGAGTAATGATTTATTCTTTTCAAAGAATGAATTTAGGTCAATGTTTTTATCATTCAAAAACATATGTGCATTTATTTTTTCTATGATGTCTAACGTAACAAGCTCATAAGTTTTGATTTATGGATTGTGAGCTTGTACGTGATATGCATTCTTTATGTAATACGTAGGAATATTAATTATGCAGCAGAGCCGGGATATTTAACTACAGAGCTGCTGCAGATTCTAAAAATAACATATGTCTTAATAATACCCAACTGTTGCATGTTAGAAGCAAATAAAGGTCCTGCTGCAGAAATGAAAATACATACCTTCTTCGAAAAGAAGAAATGGCCATTCCAGAGTATGTCTAAGATACAGAGTATGAGAAGATGAAGGAAAGAGGGAAAGAAGATGGTTTCCTTATCACAATCATAATACGTATGAATTAATATGTTTAAATAGTACCGGCAATGAAAATTTTAAATTATGTCTGATACTCTGCGATGTCAACGTATCCGGCTCATGAGTTTTGATTTATGGATTGTGAGCCGGTACGTGTAATGTATTCTTTATGTAATAGAGATAAATGTATTATTAATTGTATTAGTTAAATGCATTCATCGGGCAATAATAACATTCTTCTGCAGCAGTACGTTTATCAAGTTCTTTCCGGCTACGGTCCTGCTGCAGGTATTAAAAAAATATCATACTGAGAACTGCTGCAGTAATTGAAATATAAAATATGCCAGATATATGTTACAAGAATCAGGAAATAAGAAAAGAATGAATGAAAGAAGTAAAAGTTTCATAAATAATTTCTGATGCTTAATTTTATCTGCGTGTTCGTTTTCTTCCTTGCAACGCATGAATGAAGGTATTTATGTTAAAAGCTATTAAACAGATACCAACTGCTACAGAGTATTATTTATACATACATACTGCGTAAAATGAGATAGTAGTTGCTTACAGAGCATAAACAAATGACAGAAAAATAGAAGGTATGTATGAAAGAGTGAATGAATTGAAAAAAGAATGCATTCGGATAAAAAAAACAAGAACTAACAATAACTACTAACTGCTGCAGCAGTTAGATAAATATTATTGATGACTACGGTGCTGCTGCAGATGTTAAAATAATATATTACTGATTAGAACTGCTGCAAGTAAAAGATACATTAATTATTTCTATTTATTGCATAAAGAAAAAAATGTGGCCAACAACAGAGTAATTGAAAATACAGAGTATAAAGGAAAAAACGAATGAAGAAAAGAATAAAAATGTTAACTTAATTTATTATTGGATAATTCTAAATTATTCATAAAAAATAATGTAGCTTATGTTTAATGAAATAAAAAGGAATTATAGTTTCAATATTTTAACCTGGTATTTAATTTAAGACTTGAACAAAACTCTGCGATGTCAACGCAACCGGCTCATAAGTTTTGATTTATGGATTGTGAGCCGGTAAGTGTTCAATCTTCTTTATGAAACAAGAATAAATGTATTCTTATACTCTGAATGTTCGTTTTATCATGGCGATAATGGAAAACCATATTTGGGGGCAAAAATAATTTTGCAGCAGAACCTATTAAAAAATTATATTAAACAATCATGGAGCTGCTGCAAAGTCAAGAATATAAGAATATCAAAACAACAACTGCTGCAGAAAACAAAATATATCTCTATCTATTTCATAAAGAAAAAGTTTGGCCACAACAGAGTAACTTCAAGCCACAGAGAATGAGGAAAGAGACAAAGGAAGAAATATAGGTTCTTCACAAAACTTCCCCAAACTAAAATTTTCTGAGCAAGCGCTTTCTTCTTTGCAAAGCAGGTAGAAATAAGAAAGAGAGGTGGTAGCCTGTTATGTATAATGATGTGACTACGGAACTGCTGCAGCAGATAAAAAATAAAGGAAGGTAGGGAAGAAAAAACATTGATATTTTTTAATGTGCTTTTAAGCAAGGATATTATTAGGTAGTAATGATAACGAGATACGCTAATTTAAAATTTGAAAAATAAATGTATTAATTGTTATTTAAATAATTAAAAGCAAGATAGTGTTTTAAAGCATTGAACATACTCTGCGATGTCAACGCAACAAGTCAATAAATTAAAATACTGAAACATAACCTGGTACGTGCGATGTCTTCTTTATAAAATATGAAGAAATGTATGTTACGTATATTTAAGAAATTAATAATAGGGTAAAAAGATTAATACATACATCAACTGCTGCAGCAGTTGCATAATAGGCAAACCACGTTACTATTAAAAAACTTAAACCAAAAGTCAATACTAACTGCTGCTGCAAATTTGAAAAATAAAGAGAAACATATATGAACGAAAGTATCTGCTAAAAAACGCCCCCTTCTCCGTTGGTTAAAAAAAGTCAATGACCTTCTTTTCTATATTCACGCAGAAAAAAAGAAAAAACATAAGAAAGAAAACGCCCCCTTCCCTGACGGACAGAAAACGTAAGAGAGGAAAGACGTACGTAAGAACAAAAGATGAAAGAGAGAAAAAAAGAAAGAAGAAAGAAGAAAGGAAAAATCGCCCCCCTATCCCCGGAGGGACTATTAAGAAATTAGCACTCTGTTTAACTTCTTTACAAAGTATCTAAAAATGAAAATGAAATTTATTCATAAAAATATTTGCCTTTATGCTTTTCTATGCTTGCTTTTTTCTTCTTTACGAAGTAGGTAAATATATATTAAAACTTCTTTTCTTATGAAATAAGAATGTAAGAATGAATGTAAGTATAAAAATACTTATTCTTAATTTCTGTTACTTATATTATTTTCTAACATAATAATTTCTTCTTTTTATTTTTAATAAATAAAGGTATGTATTTATTATCATACTGCAGCAGCAGTTTAGTTTGTTTCTTTAGTCAACTTTTCTGCTTTAAAACTAATTCTTCTTTATATAATAGTGGGATTTTTCCATTTTCTGGGTTTTGCTTTTATTTAAGCCAAAATCAACTTGTAAATAGGATTTTCTATTTACAAGTAACCACACATAAAAAAAGTTGTAAATATTTGGTAACTAAAAGCATACCTCTATTTACAACTTTTATACGTTAGAAACGGTTCATTCTCATTTGCATTTTTACATTCAATTTCAATGAGATTCTTCTTCCGTAGAAACTAAAAATATCATACAGATAATCATATTCATCTTCATTCTCAACACGAATGTAGTAACCTGTTTCATTTATTCTTAATATGTAAGGAACACATTTCTTTAATCTTCCATCGGTTATGTAGTCATTTAAAACCATTCTGTAAACAGTGGAAGGAGTGATCTTTGTGTTGTTTGAACTCTTGGCATTAAAATTAAGTCTAAAGCATATTCCATCTTTTGAGCTTGTTTCAAGTGGTTCATCATCGTAACTTATTTTCCCTTCCGGAGAAAGTTTTACCAGGCTGTTGTTATTAGTGATGGTATTACAATCCATGCTTATACCATACAATATATCCGTGTTTGATGTTTCCTTGATTATAGCCATCAAGTCTTTTTCATAGGCATCGATCTTTGCTTTTTGAAAAAACTCAGCGTAGCGTGATAGATAAAATAAGTCAATGTTCCCTGAATTGTCCTTGGAGCCACAAATGTCTTCAATGGCATTGCTAAGTAACATTTTTTTATCAGGATACAGGATTGAAAAAAATCTGTAGACTGAAAGAACATTTGTAACAATAACATCATACTTTGCGTAAATGCTACGGCATAGCAACCATGGAAGAGATGTATAAATCTCAACATTGTCATTCTTAAAATAACGTAACAAAGTTTTCATGGCTTCCTTATTATTCATTTCAACACAATAATATTTCTTGGAACATTCTACATAAATAACAAGAAATTCAGTGCCTTTTAGGGAATAGAAAATGTCGCAGCATACATAAGCATCATTAACAATTTCATTTTCCATCTGTTCAATATCGGCTTCATCACCGTTTACTTTTATTAAATTATCAAGCACGTTATCATCCAATACACGAGTCATCAGGAAAGGAACGTTATTGATTTTTTTTATTTCCTTTTTTGTTTTTTCTTCAATGGTTTCCTGAACATTTTCTGAAACTTTTTCTTCATTATTTTTCAAAACTGGTTTTTGAATCTCCGGAGTTTCAACTTCTTTTTTTACCTGATTTTGATTGTCAGGAATATTTTTCTTATCATTTTTTTGCGTAGTGACACTCTCTTCATTGTATGCAACTTGTGTATTAATTTCTTTTTTAGGCTCTAAATTCTTCTTTTGTTTTTCTTCATTTTTTACTCTTAATATATTGGCTTCAGTTATCTTTTCAGCTTCCTTAACTGCAGGAAAAGTGTCGAGCAACGAGATCTGTTCGACCGGATGTTTACGTTTTTTCTTAACGATTCCCATAGGTGGAAATTCCATCTTTTCTCCAAATTCCTCATGGATTCGTTTACAATAACTGTTGATTTTAGCCTTGGTGAGTAACGGTTTTGTAAGCTGACTTTTTTCAACATTCAACATATTCAAGTAGTCTTTTGCACATTTTCTTGCGGCATTTACATCGCCATATTTATTATCTATTGAATTTATGAACTCTTCATCAGACTTCTTTCCTATTACAATGTCATTAAAAATCATTCGTGGAAGTAACATAATGCAGGCTGGTATACACGTCTTGTCACTGTTCTTAAAGAACCCATCAGTAATTACCGAATTAAAGATAGGCCCATTTTTTTCATTTTCAACAACTACTTCAGCAAGGGTAGATCTCATCATACAGCTTAAAAGGATTTCCTTTTCTTCCTTTGCAAACATGTTGGTATCCATTTTACAGTGTTGACATACTCTGCACATTGTTTTATTTTTGTCAAATTCAGAATAGTAGTAGTAGCAATCTTCATACTTAATTTCAGAATCAAACAACTTGTGAAGATATTCCTTGTTTGACATTCCTTCAGGTTTATCATCAGTGAGTCCCTTTAACATTAAAAATGAGTAAATTGCTTCAAAGGAAAGATTTTGTTTCTTTAAGAAAGTTGCAAACTGATACTTGTATCTTTTCTTTTTTTCCGGATCTGTCATAATATCCTTACGTGAAAGAATCCATTCAAAGCATAAACCATAGTATTTTATGTTGTCATTTTCCATATAATTACCTACTTTCAAATTTTATAACATCACCATCTTCAATGTAAAAGTTCTGATTTTCCCCCTTCAGGTACGGTTCGATAATTGATAATCGTCCCCTGACTTCTCTATCTGACCAGTTTGTAATCTGATTGTCGTCATTAATTCTGTTAGTCAATTCAAGTCCAAAGGCAAGAATTGTTTTATCAATGATTGATTTTGAGATGAGATTTTGATTTTCTCTTTTTGTTCTGAAGAAGGAAATGTAATTTCCACCACTACGTTCTCCATATACATGATGTGGAACTTCCCAATATTTTACGCTGAAGGTTTCTGCTATGTCAGGAAATTCAAACCCCTTAATGAATTTACAGAAGTTATATTCAACAGCACTCATGCATTCCACAATTTGACTTATTACATCTTTTTTACTTAGAAACTCAGCAAGAGCTTCGTAATCATAATCTTCAATGAACCATTTACAAATTGCCACGGCATCTGTAAAGCCTTCAAAATAACCATCTTCAAGATTTTCTCCATTAGAAAAAAGTTTAAATGATGGTAGCTTTTCTTCTGAATCAGTAAATATTAATAACTTATAACCAATGTCATTTACATAATAAATGGTTGCATTTATGTTATTTATTATCCTGTTAAATTTTACTCTACCAAGCCCGGCAGCCTGCATTTTACGGTCAAAATCTTCGGTTTTTATGTGCAGCTTCATTTTAATCACCTCTTTAACTCTTTTATTATTAAGTTCTATTGGCTTAATTTTATCATATAAGCGATGGAAAAAAAACACTATCAATTTTATAATTTAAGCATACATAAGGGCAACTTTTACGAACATATGAACCTAGTCAGTTTTGTTCATGCACAAAAAGTGTTAAATGAAGCTTTAGAAAAACTTTATGATGTTGAAATCAGGCTATCATAAATTTTGTGTTGAGCATGGAAAAATAAAATTGGAGACTGTATATTTCAATGAAGAAAGAAACTATATCGCAATAAGTAGCACGGATAATTTAACTATAGAGTTTGATTTTAGTACCTGCGAAGAGGGAATAAGTTCAGAAAGGCACGACAAATTGTATTTTTACAATGGCAATATGGCACTCGCAATAACAATAAAGAAATGATTATAAGTAATACTTAAAAAAGAGGTAGAGTACATTTTAAATAAGTAAATATTGATAATATAAAAGCAATCATTTTGATATGACACACAGATGGTTGCTTTTATATCTTATTACTTCATATATAAATTTAATTCTTGCATTTGAGATAATAAGATTATAAAGCATAATTTATTGCACATTCAATGGAAAAATAAAAACATACATGTTATAATTTAAAGAAAAAGCGGTGCTATTTTTTACTATAAAATCAAAGAGATACAAGATATGAAAAGTTTTATGCAGAAATGTTTGGTTGGAAGTGCAATGTTATCTGAAATAGATGATTATATTGAGTATTGGCATACTAATGAAACAGGAGTTTCCCTGAGAATTTTTTTAGGATTGACAGAACACGAATATGAAGAATGGGGAAAGCACGGAGATGCAGTATTAAAAGAAATTATTGAAAACTGTCATAAAAATATGAATGACATTGATTATGACAATATGCCATTAGATGAAAAGATAATAATGAAACTTCGAAAGATGGCATTAGAAAAATAAAAGATTGTAGTAGGTGGAAAGGAAACACTAGAGTATGGCAATAACAAATAGCCAGGGGAAAAAAGAATAATCTTTAAATGCCCAGAACTCATTAACGAACTAAAAAGTGACATTGCTGAATTTGGAGGAGATTTAATCGTAAATGTATGGTGCCGTGAAGCTCATGGTGTAATATTATATGTAGATTATAATTTCATTGTAGAAAATTATTCAGTACAGGATAAGGATTTAAAAGAAAATGAGTATATTCAACAAATGACAATGACAGCGTTATTAACATTACTTGAAATTGAAAATACTGCATAACCAAAGGTATTTTATATAGAACTAATAATTTTAGCAGAAAGAATTATAATTGAATTAATAATTTTGATTGAAATTAAAAACGATAAGAAGAAAAATATTAGAAAGACAGGAAGCTATAGATGGAAAAAATAATAAAAATAATACTTATAGTAATTGGAGTTGTATTACTTCTAAAAATGTCATACACATTTATAAAATATGTCAAGGGTAACGATGCAAAAGACAAAAAAAGTTACATAATTTTAGGAATATTGTATGGAACTGACATAGTTTTTTTTGAATCGTTATATCGTTTAATTGATTCGTATTTAAAAAATCCAGGCAAATCTACACCTAACATTGTATTTCATAGCATACTTGTCATTTACTTTTCTATTGCATTTTTAATTTTCAATTCAATATTATGTAAAATAGAAAGCAAGCATTTTTGGAAATGATTAAAAAATAAATGCAGAAGGAATATGACAAAAGTTAACTAAAATGTAGATTTACATAAGGGAGAAGAATAATAGAAAGGAGAACGTAGTAGACAGTATTTTGTGTAAAGAAAGTAATAAATGCTTATTTTATAATGCTTTCAGACGTATGATACAGTCTACTACTAAAAATAAATAATGAAGAAAAAAATCATTAATAAACTAAAAGATAAAAAATATAGTATCATAGGAATTATTTTAGTTTTTATTTCTGCGGAGCTGTGGGCAACAAATACAAGTAAAGTACCTTTATATTTATTAAATATTATGTTTGTAATAGGTATAATCTTAATTATCATATCGTCATTAAAGAATATTTATAATGAACTAAAAGATACAGCGGATAATAAATAGTATGCAATTATCATACGATAACTCTAAAACAGAAAAATGTCTACTTGTTAGAGTGGAAGGTTAAACTAGATGTTGGAGCTTTAAATTTTATTTTAAGAAAGAGAGTTGGTGCAGAATGAATAATAAAATGATTTTAAATAATGGTCAGATTATATATCCATCATATATGAGCAATGAAGATAAAAATAAACTGAAAACGTTTATTGCCAACAGAAATAATGTAATGTATTGCGGATGTAAGGCTGATGTTCCAGACGAGGAAAAGCTATATTATAGACTTTCTGCAGACAATAAGTTTATTCCATTACACAAGGGATATAAACATGCAGTTGGCTGCGACAGATCTTCAGAGAAAAGAAGTAGTGCGTTTATCACATTGGATTCTTCAGATGACTATATTGCTACATATTTACGTTTTAATCCACTAAATTTCACACCTCCGGTTAAGCAAAGAAAGTTGGCCCAGGAAGATGAAAATACAAATTCAAATAATGAAGTAATTAGCAAAGAGAAAAAAATAAAAGAGCCGTTTTTAAATTTAGAAAATCTTATAAGATGTATTAATATTGATGCCTATATGGAAAGACTGATTGGAAAAGGAATTGTGTTGAGCCGTGATTATTTTCTAAATGCAATTAAGGGAAGAATTAAAAAAGTAAAAGTAGTAGGTATGGATAAAAGCTTAGGCTCATTAAATTATGAAAATGATTGGTGTACATTTTTTTATTGCAAATTTATTGATTTATCTAAAAATGAAAAAGGTTATTGGAATCTTACATTGGAAAATAACGGTAAAACTTTTAGAATAGGTATAAGAGAAGAAATAGCAGAGAAGCAGATAGAAAAATTTCAAAAAGCATATTGTGGGGATTTACCATATAGTGATAAGTCTGTTATGGCTGCAGGTTTTATATACAAAAGAATATCTAAAAAAATGAAAGAATATTATACGGTGGGACGACTTCATTTATTTAAAACAACTTATAATGAAGGAGTGTATTGTTGCGATAATGTTGAGAAAGAACTTTATGAAATAATCTTTAATTATATAAAGCATAGAAATACACAAGCACGTTTATACATTCCTGTAGAATATACAAATTATAACTGTGAAATTGTAACAAAAAAAGATAGAGGAAAAATATATGTAGGGTCACCAAAACACACTTCTGAAGAAAAAGCTTTCAATTATAGTGGAGACAATGCTACCATAGAACAATTAGTAAAGTTTATTGATTCATTATTAGTTTAAATTTGCGATAAAATTAATAAAAATAATTAATAGTAAAAAAGTCGAAAGAAAAGTTTAAAAATTTCTTTCGACTTTTTTATCTTATTATTTAAATGACCAAATTTCCACATATTTTTCAAACCTATCAAGTAGACATTATTTTTCTGATAAAAAACAGAATAAAGTACATTTTTTCAAAAAATTTTTTTTACTTATATTAATTATTTCAAATTATTAGTAGGTATATATAATTTCAACTATTCGCAAAAGACAGCTTTTACGAATTTATATATAATGTAATTATCTACAATTAATATAAGACATTAAGTAACTGTTATTATTTAAATAAAAATGAACTAGAGAAGAAACAGAAAATCTAACAAGTAGACATTTTTAACTAGTATTTAAATCTTCCTCCTAAAATTTTTGCTTAAATCACTTAGTCGGGAGTCAAGTATATCCATCTGACAAGCAGACATTTAATTCTTTGAGCTTTTCGTTACTATTTAATGTGGAATGCAGTTCTTAATGTTTCACAAATAATTTTAACATTTTTTAAGATTTTTTCAATAGCGGTATTCTCAATATGAGGATTATTACGCATCAGTTTCCGCTACATTATTTTCATTTTTTTTAAATATAATGCAAACTACGAAAATATTAAAAATTAAAAGAAACAAATATGGTATAAATATGTTTGAGTCTTTTAAATACGAAATTATCATATCGAGATTTTGAGAATCAGAATTTTTTAATAAAGTAAGTAAGCTCTTCACATCAAAAAAATACAATAAAGAACACATCGAATCCACTGCCCCTAAAATGCCCAAAAATAGATACTGTTTTTTCCTTGTTTTAATAACCCGATAAATTCCTGATATTATAGATGTACAACACGTAACAATGGCGATAAACCAAGCCACTAATAAATCTGCACTAATTAGGTTGCCGCCGTAATTATTAAACATAAAATTAAATATAAACATAAATTTAAACCTCCTTAAACTACACCATGAATAACTTATTTTTATGTTTTAATGAATGTTTTTGCATATTCACAAATTTCATCATGTTTATTATTTTCAATTAATGTGCCATCATTTCTAAAATAAGTAATCGTCAGTTCTTTCTTATATTTATAATAAGAAGTTCTTGATATTCCAATTATTTTTATCACCTCAATATCATTCAATGTTCCATAGAAAGTTTTACTGTATTTTAGAATTTTCTTTTTACTGTCTATGGATTTTTTTGTTGTTATCTTTACACCTTGTTTTCTACCGGGAATATGTCCTTTGATTTTTGCCTCCCGTATACCTTCTTTTGTTCTTTGAGATAAATAATCTATTTCTCTTTGAGCTCCGGCAAATGCATCATATATGTCCTGTTCCAATTTAATGTACATAAACTTGTTTACAGCATTTAGAATATCTTTAACTAAATCATCTGTTGCATTATTTCCTGAATCAATGTCAATATCCAAAGAACCTTTCATTGCCTTCTTATATGAATCGGTATTTATGTATGGTTCTTTTATAAATATTAAAGTGATACCTTTTTCATAAAGTTCTTTATAAGTTTCAAATCCTTCCTCGGCATTTCTGCTCATTCTGGATACTTCGTCAAAAGCAATGCCATTCCCTTTTTTTATAATCTTCATTAATTTATTCCATTCAGGTCTAATCATATTTCTACCAGTACACTTATCGACGTAAATTTTCTTAATTGTCGGAAAGGTTTGCATAAGATTGGTTATTTGCCTGTCTATGTTTTGTTTTGGTGTTGATATTCTAACATATCCGTATAGTACTTCAGGTATTTTCATTAAATCATTCTCCTTAACAATGCTAAAATAAACGACCGTTTTATTTA
>ERZ773183.316-NODE-316-length-60129-cov-9.222109_pt1 | contig 60129 bp, 61 predicted proteins | sample MGYA00580532_ERZ773183 | MGnify/ENA primary metagenome ERZ773183 (study PRJEB29015, sample SAMEA2737791) | human gut metagenome | biome: human gut; feature: human-associated habitat; material: faeces | place: China | collected 2012 ...
AAACATATTCTTTGCAGAATCCTTAATCATTTTCTGAAACGCAGGACGCTTGTCGATAGTAGCGGAGAACGCTCGGTCGATATATGAATCAACGATTGTAATATCGTTGCGTTTTGTAAAGTCGTTGCACTCACGGAGCTGACCTTCAATAGACTCCTCACGCTGATTATCACTTGAATATCGTGCATAAATTACACCGTTCATATTCAATTTTACCTCCTGTGTTGTGTGTTATAACTCTAAACAACAGGAATGTCAAGTAAAAATAGAAGATGTTCAATTGAACTATTCTTTCTTTTGGTACAAAAAACAGTTTGTGCTATGATGCTATATTTTAAGAAATAAATAAATTGAACCATCCTTTATAATTTTTCTATCCATTTTAAATCCGACATCATAACACATATCAATTAACTTGTTTGGAGAAATTAGAGCATAAAAAGAATATGAATTTCCTTTTTTAATCAGCCATCCATCATTTTTCATAATAGCATTAGGATTGGATTTGTATGTATTAAAATAGGAATTTCTATATTGTACACTCACTAAAACTTTACCATCATTTTTTAATAAGTTGAAAATATTTCTTAATACATTCATCCTTTCCTCATAAAAAGGAATTGCCGATAAAACATTGGTACACAAAATGAAATCAAATCGTTCATTAAGCTTTTTTATTTTTTCAATTTCGACTATGCTGGAATTTGAAAAAAATTTTTTTGAATATTCTTCAACACTGGTTTTATTTCCACATATGGTTTGTGTACGTTTTAATTGAATTTGTGAATCTGCCAAATACAGTTTTTTACATCTATCGTTAAGTAATGGTGAGTATCTACATTTACCACAACCATAATCCAACATTTTATCACAATATGGTAATTCATTAATAAACTTGACTATATTCTGATTTCGTTGAGAAGATGATAATGCTGCATTTTCTGATTTGATTATACAATTATCTATTTCATAATGCATTTTTAATTTCCTTTTTCAATTCTTTATTAAGCTTGTCACTATTATTATTACTATCATATTCCACTGTACATTTTACTTCTTTTTGCGAATATTTTTTGCAATAAGTAAACAGTAAAACAATTACCACGCATAATTCAAACAAACGGAATACTGAAAGTCCAATAATCAAAGACTTAGTATAAAAACCAAATATTGCTGTAAATATAATTAGTAGTATTGAAAAAACGAAATTATCCAAAATTATCCAAACCCAGCACCAAGAACCTAAAGCCATATAAACATAATGATTATCTATTAATGTCTTCTCATCAGAAACATGATGATAGAAATGTTTTCCTAAATTCAATTGTAAGTTTTTATCTTTTAAGTATTTTTTTAATAAACCTAATCGAGACAACTTTACTTCAATTTTTAACTGTTTAATATATTCAGGAAAAATTACAGTCCCGGAAAAAAGACTCCTGATTCCAAAAATTCTTCCAAACAAATCATGCATTTTAAACACATTTTCAACAATTGAGAATATTATAGGGATATATATGTATGAAATATATAGTTTTAAACTTGAAATTTCTACCTCAGTATTAAAAGATATTATTTTCATAAGTTCTGAAAACTCTTTAGATACTTGTGATAGAATAAATAATTCAATTAACACAAACCAAAACACACTTGTTGAGATTTTTTTACACATTTCTGTATAATTTTTTGGAGTTTCAAACAACCACATATTATCTACCTTTCTACTCACTAAAGCGAAATATTAAATTACTAATTTTTTTAAGTAATACTGTATGAGCCCATAATTTCTAAAATAGAATCCTTATATATATTTCTGCACAGTACATCACCGTTTGCAGAAAAGCTTATCGTTTTCACATCTTTGGGATTTTCTCTGTACGGATTATCATATTCGACATCTTGGTCAAAATATTCACCTAAATATTTTAGTGCATTTCCGCTCGGAAAGATTACATTGCCGCTTGATTGCTCAATTCCCATTTCACAAAATTCATTTAGCAGTTCTCTCGTTTTTAGGTTATACGGATTGTTGTCATCAGCACTGACAAGCCAAGCAGGATGAGTATGTATTGAAATTGCTTCTTTAACAACAGCACTTGCAAATTCTTTAACATACTCAAGCGGAATAGTTTCCTGATGAAACGCATCAATCGAAAGACAAATGCCGTTAACACCGCTTTGTGCTAACATATGGGCAACCTCTCTAATTCGACCAATATCCTTACTGAAATATCCGTTTGTTATCAGTTCTCTCTGTGGTATATTCATTTTTCTTGCGGCAGAATGTATTTTGCAAACAGTTTCGGGATAAAGCAGAGGCTCTCCTCCAAAGGTCATAAGTGAATCGATATTGTAATGACTGCAAATATCGTAAATTGCCTGCTCGGCTTTTAAATCATCAATATGTTCATTAGAGATATGACTTCCCTGTGAACAATGCTTACACCTGCCACTGCAAGCCATCGTCACTACAAACTCAATTCTATTCAGATTTTTCAAATATTTATTCATTGTTTCTCCTATTTTAAGTATTCTCCTATTTCAAATACTCTTTTTCAATCAACCAATCAAGAATAACTTTTGCTTTGCTTTCAAGATTAGGTAAATTGTCCTTTGAAAAATACTCTAATTTAAAGCTCTCACCATCGGTTATTTTTAACTCACCCGATACATCATTTGCAAAATACAAAGCAACAACAGAATATAGCTCGTCAACATTAGGATATTTGAAATAAAAAACCTTGCCGGAAAAAACATTGAGCAATGTAAAACTATTGCAATCAAGATTAGTTTCTTCCTTTAATTCTCTTGTCGCCGTTTCCTCTAATGATTCGCCAAGCTCTATTTCACCGCCGGGAATACCCCAAGTATTAGTATCCGACCTCAAATTCAGCAGTATTTTATTATCCTTTATAACTACAACTGTCGCATCTGCTGAAAGCATTGGCTGATGTCCGATATATTTTCGCATATTAGATATGTAGCTCATTGAATTATCCTTTTTACTCACAATACTTCAATTATTTGTTTTCAAATCACATTACAAATCCTCTTTTGTCATTGAATAAATAATTGCATCATTTCTTTCGCCGGTATGCTTGTTTATTCTTCTGTCTCTTAATATGGCATCCTTATGCATTCCTGCTTTTTCCATAACTCTGCCGCTTGCAGGATTTTCGCTGATATGCCTTGCCTCGACTAAGTAAAAATCACATTCCTTCAACAAATACTCAATTACTGCTCTTAATGCTTCTGTTGCATAGCCATTGCCCCAATACTTTGAGCCATAGCAGTATCCGAGTTCGCAAGTAGAATGTTTTTCTAATGCAGTCATAACGCTTATGCTACCTATAATTTCGTGAGTGTTTTTAATTTCTACAACCCAATTATAGCAGCCCTCGTCATATGCTTTAATCCAAGACTCAAGTAGGGCTTTTGTTTCGTCAATATTTTTGTGAACATTCCATGCTAAATATTTACAGCATTCAGTATCGCTCGCCCAATTATTGTACATATCATCAGCATCAGTAATAGTAAATTTTCTTAATATCAATCTGTTTGTTTGAATAGTTTTTGTATTATCCTTAAACATATTTTTCTAATTCCTTTAATAACTTTGCTTTCATTTTTTTAAGTTCTTTTTCATTTGGGATATTATCCTTATTCCACATTATTTCTTGCGGCAACCACCACACAGGACCTTTGCCGTCATTTCCATATTCATCAAGGTCCCCTTTAACTCTTGGAAACAAATGCCAATGCAAATGGGTATCACCGTTGCCGAGGCACTCATAATTCATTTTGTCACATTCAAATGCTGTTGCAACAGCTTTTGAAACAATAACCATTTCTTCCATAAACTTTGCAAGAAACTCGTCTTCTAATTGATAAAGCTCGGTTGCGTGCTTTTTGCACATAAAAATGGTATATCCGTAAAAATGTTGATTCCAACCGAGGACGACAATTCCTGTTTCGAGCTCTTTAACAAAGAATGGATTTTCACCTTGTAAGGATTTTTCTATCGTATTGCAAATATCACACATTACAATTCCTCCGACGATTTCAAATATAAATTACATTCGTATCTGTCACCTTGATAATATTTATATTTCTATTTCCATAAAGCCTACAGTAAAGGGTAGATGTTCAAATTTCTTAGTGCCTGTATGAACAAAGCCTATTTTTTCATACCATTCTTTCAGTATTGTATTTTCTTCAACAATTCCGATTTTAATTTTATTTGCGCCAAGAATGTTTTTTGAATATGTAATGGCATAATCGACTAACTCTTTACCTATCCCAAGATGTCTGTACTCAGGCAACACTGCCAAATTGTTTAGTTCAACGCTATCATCATTAATTGACAAAGAAAAATATCCAGCAAAGCACCCGTTATACTGATACAAAAACATAGGTGCATCATTATCAAACTGCGAGATTAGTTTTTCAATAGGCATAAACGCTGTATAGCTTGGACAATTATCCTTTGTTAAATTCATTTCATCTGCAACTGTTTGAAAGCTTTTATGGATTATATTAAGGCAAATATCAAATTGTTCTTTTGATTCTACTCTAATAATCATATTGAACTATCCTTAAGTAATATTTTACAATACAATAATATCATAAAATTACAAAATATCCAAGTATAATTAATTATTGATAGGGTGCATTTGATGTACCCACCGAGAGCATTAGACTGTACGCAAGCAATAGAAATCCTTTTCAAAAAAATTAAGCTACCCCTAGTATGATAATTTATATAATAACAATAAGAAAGGGCAAACTTAAAGTTAGGGTTTAAAGTTTTATTACTTTAAGCCCCCTTTTTTCTTGAAATGTCTCTCAAATTTTTTGCTCATTTCAATTCGTGTTGAGATTTTGATTTGAGCGATGTCTCTCAAAAGTCTCAGTCATAAATGCCCTAAATCGCACCAAAACGGATTTGGAATTTTGAAATTTGCTGTCTCTTAAAATCTCTCAAACGCTCTCACAATATTTTGAGACAAAGAAAAAATGACCGAATACCGCCATAAAAAGCAGTATTCGGTCATAAAAAAGCCTCGGAACACGAATGTTCCGAGGTATTGGCAGATTATATCAACCTGTCAAGTCACGGTAGTATTTGCTTTGCAAATCTCCACCTTAAAGACTTGACAGAACAATGTTACGGGTTTAATTGCATTATAAACCCGTAATAAGTATTCTTCGAATCCTTAATTTCTTTTTACAAAAGAAAAACGAGATACTCACTTGAGTATCTCGTTCCTCTTTGGCAGAGGTATAAGGATTCGAACCTTAAATGACGGAGTCAGAGTCCGGAGTGTTACCGTTACACTATACCTCTATATTATTCAAAGCGGTGTGACTAATACAGCCATATCGCTTAGTGCTGAATAATATTATCATATTTATATAAAAAAGTCAATAGAAAAATTATTCTTTTTCTTTATTTTTGTATTTTTCAAGGAAGTTATGTTTTACTCCGTCTTTTTTAAAAGCAATTACGGTATCAAGATTTACATTTTCAACGCTTTTAAAAATATTGCTTTCAACCTGCGGATTGATTTTGCTCATTTGCTTAATCATATTTTTGATTTCCTGCCTTTTTGACGCATTGTCGGGATTACAGGAGGTGCAGGTATCCGTAAACTTGCAGGCGCATTGAATGAAATGCAAATCGTTATAATCTCTCCAACGTTTAATCTCGTTTTCACGGATAAGATACATAGGGCGAATAAGCTCCATACCTTCAAAGTTTGTTGAATGAAGTTTAGGCATCATAGTTTGCACCTGACCGCCGTAGAGCATACCCATTAAAATTGTTTCTATAACATCATCATAATGATGGCCGAGGGCGATTTTATTGCAACCAAGTTCCTTTGCTTTATTATAAAGATGACCTCTTCTCATTCTTGCACAGAGATAGCAGGGGGATTTTTCAACGTGGAGTACGGATTCAAAAATATTTGACTCAAAAATTGTTATCGGAACATTTAAAAGCTTTGCATTTTTCTCAATGATTTCTCTGTTTTCAGGGCTATAGCCGGGGTCCATAACAAGGTATACTACCTCAAACGGAAATTTGTTGTGCCTTTTAAGTTCTTGAAAAAGCTTTGCCATAAGCATAGAATCCTTGCCGCCTGAAATGCAAACGGCAATTTTATCACCTTCCTCAACAAGCTGATAATCGTTTATTGCGGCGGTGAATTTGCTCCAAATTCCTTTGTGGAATTTTTTATTTATGCTTCTTTCAACATCTTTGGCTCTGTCGTTGCCGCTCTTAAGATTTGCAAGCATATAGCCGTAGTAGCCCTCTTTTAAATTAGCTGCATTAAAGCCGTGCTTTCTTAAATTTTCTGCGACGGGGTCGCTGATAATTCCGCTTTTGCAGCAGATGATCAGAAGCTTATCTGTTGGGAGAGTATCAAGCCTTTCCTTAAGCTGATTTTGCGGAATGTTAACTGCTCCGTTGATTGTGCCGTAAGTAAATGCTATTTCGTCTCTGATATCAATAACAACATATTCGTCACTTTTTAATTCAAGCATTTCACTTATGCTTATTTCTTCGTATTTTTTCATAATGTTTACCTGAACAATTTATTTTTTGATAAGGTCCTTAATAACCTCGCCTGCGATAATTAATCCGACTGTTGACGGAACAAATGCATTACTGCCGGGCACCTGCCTTCTTGCAGTGCATTTTCTCTCAGTTCCCGGAGGGCAAACGCAATGGTGTTTGCAGCTGTTTTCCGTATCCTCCATCGGTTTAATCGGAATTTCTTTTGAATAAACTACCTTGAGCTTGCGAACCTTGCGCTTTTTAAGCTCATATCTCATAACTCTTGCAAGCGGGTCAACGCTTGTTTTGTAAATATCCGATACTTCAAAAGCGGTTGGGTCCATCTTATTTCCTGCACCCATTGAGCAGATGATAGGCGTGTTATGCTCCTTTGCCTGCATAACAAGTGCGATTTTGCCCGATACCGTATCAATTGCATCAACTACATAATCATATTTTGAAAAATCAAATTCGTCTGCCGTTTCGCTTGAATAAAATGTTTGGTGCTTATATACAACACAGTCGGGATTGATTGATTTAATTCTTTCCTCTGCAACGTCAACCTTGAATTTTCCTATCGTGTCTGTTGTGGCAATAATCTGCCTGTTAATATTGGTTAGGCAAACCTTATCGTCATCAATAATATCAATAGTGCCGATGCCGCTTCTGACTAACGCTTCAACAGTGTATCCTCCGACACCTCCGATGCCGAAAACTGCCACATGTGAATTTTTAAGCTTTTCCATAGCTTCATTTCCTACCAATAATTCAGTTCTCGAAAAACGGTTTAACATAACTGCACCACCAATAATATTGTTTAATTTATTATTTTATAAGATTATATATTTCTTAACTTACCTTGTCAATAGGCTAAGTTATTAGTCGATTAATATATTAATAAATAATTGCGGATATTGACATTTGTCAGAAAAATGTGTATAACTAAGATGAATCGAGTAATAATATAACAAAAATCGGAGATATTATGATTTATGAGATATGATATAGGAATTGTCGGAACGGGGCCTGCGGGCATTTCTGCCGCAATTACCGCTAAGATAAGAAATAAAAATATTATCCTTTTCGGCAATAAAGATTTAAGCGAAAAAATGGTAAAGGCTCATTCAATAAAAAACTATACCGGCTTGCCAAATGTAACGGGAAACGAACTTGCAAATGATATGAAAAAGCATCTTGAAAGTCTTGATATAGAAATCACGGATAAAAAGGTGAATGCTGTTTATTCTATGGGCAAGTATTTTGCTCTTCAGGTCGGCAAGGAAATGATTGAATGTTCTTCATTGATACTTGCAACAGGCGTTATTCAGTCGAAAACGCTTAAAAATGAGGATGGATTCGTCGGCAAGGGAGTAAGCTACTGCGCAACCTGCGACGCTCATTTTTGCAAGGGTAAGGATGTCGGAGTTATTGCTTACAGCAAGGAAGCCGAGGAGGATGCGAAATTTTTGAGCGAAACGTGCCGAAAGGTCAAATATTTTCCGCTTTATGATTTTGAGCCTAAGGTTTTTGACAAAATAGAAAATATTGAAATAATAAACGATAAGCCAATTGGATTTGTCGGTGAAAATAAGGCTGAAAAAATAGCTTGCCAAAACGGTGAGTATGACGCTTTTTCGACTTTTGTAATTAGGGACAGCATCGCCGCCGATAAGCTTGTTCCGGGGCTTAAAACAGACGGGGCACACGTAATTGTTGATTTACAGATGAAAACGAATATTAACGGCCTTTTTGCCTGCGGTGATATTGCCGGCAAACCGTATCAATATATTAAAGCAGCAGGGCAGGGGAATGTTGCGGCGCTTTCAGCCGTTTCCTACCTTGCAAATCAAAATAAAGGAGAATAACAAATGATTGAAGAAATTAAAAACAGTGATTTTACAGATGTATTAAACAGCAAACTTGCGGTTGTTGATTTTTCTGCCGTTTGGTGCGGTCCGTGCCAAATGCTTGCCCCTATTATGGAGGAACTTTCCGACGAAATGGACGGCGAGGTTGATTTCTTTTCGGCAGATGTTGACGAAAACAGGGATTTAGCATATCAATTTGATATTCAAAGCATTCCTGCAATTGTGGTTTTTGCAAACGGAGAAGAGGTTACAAGAACGGTAGGTTTTCAACCAAAGGAAGAACTTAAAGAATTAATTGAAAATTGCAAATAATGCGGCTTTCAATTGGTAACTATAATTTTTTCTAAATAAAAAGGATTAGATATTCGTAAATTAATACGCTTATCTAATCCTTAGTTTTTATTATTATGCTTTTTTCTTTCTGCCTGTAAATATTGAAATTCCGAATATTACTGCAAGTAGGAAGGCTGCAAAGATGAACCAACCGACAAGCATTGCCGTTCCCTTTGACTTGAACGTATCATAATATCCTTTAAGATAAATTATAGTTACTATAACAGGTAAAATGTATTGCATATAAAGTCTGATCCAATGCGGGAATTTGATTCCGTCGCCGTGGTTAGCCTCTTTGATGAAATTCTCAAAGCCCCAGCCGTTCTTTCTTACACAGAACATAACAAATGCAAGGCTTCCGAGAGGCAAAAGGTTAGATGAAACAAGGAAATCCTCAAGGTCCATAATTGAACTGCCTTCGCCGAGTGGCTGAATGTTTGAAAGAAGATTGAAACCTAAAATAGCCGGCATTGAAAGAGCGGTTATAAGTACAAAATTAACAGCAACAGATTTTTTTCTGCTCCAAGAGCACATATCCATAAACATTGCAATAATGTTTTCAAATACTGCAATGATAGTTGAAAGAGCCGCAAATGACATAAAGATGAAGAAAAGCGTTCCCCAAATTCTGCCGCCTTTCATACTGTTAAATAAATTCGGAAGAGTAATGAAAAGAAGCGAAGGACCTGAGTCGGGTTGAACACCGAATGCAAAGCAAGCCGGAATAATGATAAAGCCTGCCATGAGCGCAACAATTGTGTCAAGCAAAACGATATTAACTGCCTCTCCTGTAATCCTTTTCTTTTTATCAAGATAGCTGCCGAAAATTTCCATAGCGCCGATACCGAGACTTAATGTGAAGAATGCCTGGCTCATTGCGGCAAATACTGCGTTGCCGATACCTGCTTGCTTGACAGATTTGAAATCAGGCACAAGGTAAAATTTAATTCCCTCGCTTGCATTTGGCAGGAAAACGGAATTGACTGCAAGTGCAATCATAAGTACAAGAAGCAAAATCATCATTACCTTTGTTACTTTTTCAACACCTTTTTGAACGCCTAAAGCACAAGCACCGAAAGAAATGACGATTGCGACTATTGCCCAAAGCGCCATAGTCTGCGGGGTGGAAAGCATATTGCTAAATGCGCCCGAAACGGCAGTATTGTCAAGCCCGGCAAGTTTGCCTGTCGCTTCCATATATGCGTAGTAAAGCATCCAGCCGCCTACCATTGTGTAAAACATCATAAGAAGGTAGCTGCCCAAAATGCTTATCCATTTTAAGTGATGCCACTTTGTTCCTTTAGGTTCAAGCTTTTCAAAAGCTTTGCCCATACCCATTTGGCTTCCACGACCTACGGTAAATTCGCATACCATAATCGGAAGACCGAGTATAACTAAAAATGCAAGATACATTAATATAAATGCCGCACCGCCGTACATTCCCGTAATGTAAGGAAATTTCCAAACGTTGCCGATGCCTATTGCGCATCCTGCCGAAACCAATATAAATCCAAGTCGTGAGCCGAATTGTTCTCTTGTTGCCATATATTTTTCCTTTCTTATAGCAAGTGTGTTTTTAAATTTTATCATATTAATTTATTAATATCAATACACCGCTTTCAAGCGTTAAAGTAAAGAAGAAACCGTAAATAGAAAATTACGCAAAACAATGTCTAATTATGAATTGATTATTAACATTAGCACTCTCAACTTGACAGTGCTAATTTATAGTGATATAGTGTAGACAGAACGAAAGGAAAGAAAGTTAAGAGAAGAAAAAAGGCGATAGCCTTAAAAACTCCGCTTTGTTTTCTCATCCCCGAGTTCATAGAAAACAGGTAGTCACATATAGTTAAATGTATGGTGTTTTTTATGAAAGGAGCGATGACTTATGTTGATGCCTAGTGTATTTGGTAAAGATTTGTTCGATGACTTTTTTGATTTTCCGTTTTATGATAATAATGAAATGGATAAGCTTGAAAAGAAATTCTACGGTCATAGGAGTAAGAACCTTATGAAAACAGATGTTCAGGAATCCGACGACAGTTACATTATGGAAATGGATTTGCCGGGATTTTCTAAGGACGATGTTAAGGTTTCTCTTAAAGACGGTTATTTGACTGTTAAGGCAGCCAAAGGACTTGACGAGGAGAGCGAAAAGAAAAATACAAAATACATTCGCAAGGAACGTTATGCCGGCGAGTGTGAGAGAAGCTTCTATGTGGGCGACGTTAAGGAAAGCGATATCAAGGGCGAGTTTAAGCATGGTATTTTGACCTTGACAATTCCTAAAGTTCAGCCTCAAAAAGAAGTTGATACTACAAAATATATTGAAATCGAGTAATATTTAATTACTCGTGTTCCCCTTTAAGTTACAAGGCGGTGGGTGCTTATGCGCCCGCCGCCAATTGCATTATTATACTTATTACAAAAGCACTAAGCCATTGATGACTTAGTGCTTTTGTTTTTACTGAACTGATTTTTTGAAAACTTTTTTATCTAATTTTCTGCCGACTATTACGTAATAGAGAATTGTTCCGAGAACAAGCATAACTCCAAGCTCACCCAAAGCAACTAAACCGCCCTGTGTTAAAAAGCTTGCAAAATGGAATTTGCCCTCAATGAAGAACACTTCAATCTCCCATCCGATAACAATTCCGTTGAAAACAGCAGGCATAAGAAGAGATAAAAGCGGATAATTTCCGATTTTTACATTTCTTAAAAGGTACATTGCCGTTGTTGCGCCGAGTGTTGCAAGCGAACCGAATATCATATCAAGCGGTAAGCCCGAACCGATATTGTAAATATTTGAAAGCACACATCCAAGCGTAAGCCCCGGTATAGCCGCAGGGGTGAAAAGCGCTAAGACGTTGAGTGCCTCGCTTACTCGAAATTGCACGGCGGCAGATGTTGTGCCGGGCAATAAAAAGTTTTGCGCATAGGTGAGCGCTGCATAGAGCGCCGCAATGATTGCTGTTTGAACTACGAATAATACTTTCTTGTTCATATTCTTTTGTCTCCTTAGTTTTGTTTTTAGAAGCACCGCAATTGCGATACTGGTCAGGATTTTGCGAACTGACAGAAAGTATTATATTCTATTTGGATTTAAAAATCAAGAGAAAATTATATATGTTCCTTAATAAGCATTATATCGCCCTTAGGGGTGATATCGATTACGCCGTAGTCGCCGTTCATACCGACAGATCCAGGATTCATAATATACAAACCGTCAAGGTATTCGGTATATTGATTATGAGTGTGACCGAAAAGGACGATATCGGCATTTCTTCTTTTGGCCTCGGCAATTATGTTTTCATATCCGAATTTAACATTATATGGGTGGCCATGAGAAAAGAAAATTCTTTTGCCGGCAAATTCAATTTCCATTTTATCGGGATAATTTGAATACCAATCGCAGTTGCCGCAAACACGCTCGTATTTAATATGAGGATATGCGTCAATAACTGCGTCAAAATCGTCCTCGCCGTCGCCGAGAAAAATATATAAATCCGCATTGTCAAGATGCCTTTCGACAGCCGCAAAAAGCCTGCCGACATTCTTGTGCGAGTCAGATAAAACAACAATTCTCATTCATAAATCACCGTGACCTTTCATAGATTATATTAAGTTAATTATATATCAAAGGGGATTTTATTTCAATGAAAAAGGAAAATATGAACGAGTTAAATAAAAAGGTTGGCTTTGACGTTAGCAAAATGAAGGAAGCGGCAGACAACGGCAAGCTTGACGAATTTGTAAACAAGAATCTTTCCGAAAAGGCGACGAAGCAGTTAAAAGACGTTTTGTCCAATAAAGAGGCTTGCGAAAAACTGCTCAATTCACCGCAGGCTAAGGAGCTTATGAAAAAGCTGAAAGAGGGAAAATAATTTGGATAACACACCTAATATCAACGATATTATCTCGAATTTAACGCCTGATGATATCAATATGTTAAAGGGCGTGGCCTCGTCTATTTTAGGCGAGGGTGCGCCTGAAAATACGCAAAGTACCACGCAAAATTTTAATAACAACCAAAATAACAATCAAAATGCACTTCAATCGCTTAATTCTCTCGGACTTGACAGTCTTGATTTTAATATGATTATGAAAGCAAAATCAATATTTGATAAAATGAACAATACGCCTAATAAAAACGTTGATTTGATTATGGCGCTAAAGCCGCACCTACGCCCGGAAACGCAAAACAAAGCCGATCAGGCGATGAAAATAATTAAGCTTTTTGAGGTGTTGCCGCTTTTAAGGGAGCTGTTTTAATTGGCTTATTTCAGCGAAAATGATATAAATGAGGCTAAAAAGCGTGTGAACGATATGCAAAAAAGAGCAAAAAGCCTGACAAACGACAATGATAAAGAACATAAAAAAACCGATGATGAAAAAAGTGAGGCGCTAAATGAAGAAAACAAAGAGGAAAAGGACGATTCTTCTTTGATAATTTTGGCTCTTATTATGCTTCTTTCCCACGAGGGTGCGGATAATATGCTGATTTTGGCACTTCTTTATCTTCTTTTTTAATAATTATTAACTAATAATATATGGAAATTATGGCAATAATATGTTATATTATAATTTAGTGAAAAATATTATCGTATTTTTTCGGAGGATAAATAAGTGGAATTTATTAAAAAAGATATATCCGACGGGATTGAAGTTGTAGGCGTTCCCGTCAATAGATTTAAAACCAATTTGATTACCGTCAGCATTGCACTTAAGCTTGAAAAGGATAAGGTGAGCGCTAATTCGGTGATGCTCGGTCTTTTGGCAAGGAGAGGCAAAAAATATCCCAATATGCTCTCTTTAAACAGAAAACTTGCTTCTCTTTACGGCGCAACGCTTAACGATACCGTTTCAAAAATCGGTGAATGTCAGGTTTTGTCGCTCAGCGCAACCTGCCTTAACGATAAGTTTTCTCTTGACGGGGAAAGCATTGCTTTTGAATGTGTTAAGCTTCTTTCATCCCTTATTTTTGAACCTAAACTTGATGAAAACGGCAACTTTTTTGATGAGGATATTGAAGCTGAAAAGAGAATTCTTATTGAAAAAATTAATTCTGAGGAAAATGAAAAACGAATTTATGTTTTGAGGAAAACCGAGGAAAAAATGTTTTCAGACGAGCCTTATTCTATTAACAAATACGGATATGTTAAAGATGTTGAAACGCTTTCAAGTAACGATATCAAAACTGCTTGGGTTAATGCTCTTTCAAAGGCGAAAATTCTTGTAACCGTAGTCGGCAACACGGATATTGATAAGGTATATAATCATCTTTTGGGCGAATTTAAAAATATTAACAGAAATTATATTCATTTGCCAAACCCCGTATTTGTCGGCAAGAGCGAAAAGGTGAATAATTATATTGAAAGAATCGACGTTAAGCAAGGCAAACTTGTTTTGGGCTTTAGGGCAGATGTTAAGCCAAAGGACGACCTTGCAAAGGCAATGCGAAGCTTTACCGATATTTTCGGCGGCGGTCCTTATTCTAAACTTTTTGCAAATGTCAGGGAAAAAATGAGCCTTTGCTATTATTGTTCTGCTCGCTATACAAGGCTTAAAAGCTGTATTTTAGTTCAATGCGGTTGCCTTGAAGAAAATATGGACAAGGCTGTTAATGAAATATTGCACCAGCTTGACGTTATCAAAAGCGGCGACTATGAGGATGAATTTAATTCCTCAAGAATGGCGCTTGTTGATGCAGTCGGCGCTGTTTGCGATATGCCGGAAACTATTGAAAGCTGGTATATTCAGCAAATTTGTGACGAAAGATATAAAACGCCGCAGGAGGTTTGCGACGATATTAACAATGTGAAATATGGCGAGATTAAAGAGTGCGCAAATCTTGTTTTGCTTGATACTGTATATAAGCTTGTTGGTCAGGAGGAAGAGTAATGGTAGAAAAAGTATCCAAATCGCTTGATGAAAAATATTACGAAATTGACCACAAATCAGGCTTGAAAATATATGTAATGCCAAAGGAAAATTACAATTCCACCTATGCGATTTTCGGCACTGATTACGGCTCAATTGATACTAAATTTAAACGTTCCGATAAGGACGAATGGACTGTTGTGCCGGAGGGTATTGCTCATTTTCTTGAGCATAAGCTGTTTGAAAGTGAGGACCTTGATGCTTTTGCACGCTATGCAAAAACAGGCGCTTCGGCTAATGCGTATACTTCGTTTGACAAAACGTGCTACCTTTTCCAGTGCAGTGATAATTTTGAAGCGTCACTTGAAATCTTGCTTGATTTTGTCACTCACCCTTATTTTACAAAAGAAACCGTTGAAAAAGAACAGGGTATAATAGGGCAAGAGATTACTATGTATTATGACGTTGCCTCTTGGATGAGCACGTTTAATCTTCTTCGCTTGCTTTATCATAAGCACCCGGTAAGAATTGATATTGCCGGAACGGTTGATTCTATAGCGCAGATTACGGACAAGCTTCTTTATGACTGCTATGACACTTTCTATAATCTTCATAATATGACGCTTGCAGTTGTCGGCAACGTTACGCCTGAGCAGGTGTTGTCCGTTTGCGACAGGATGTTAAAGCCGGCACCTGAGCTTTCTATTGAGCGTTCTTTTGAAAAAGAAGAAAGGGACGTCGTCGGCGATTATACAGAATATAATCTTGCAATGAGTATTCCTGTTTTTTCATTCGGATATAAGGAAGCGTGCGAAAAGCCTAAGCAGGATTTGAAAACTATCGTTGAAACTACTGTTTTGCTCGAAATTCTTGCCGGTAATACCTCGAATTTGTATAATTCGTTGTTTGAACAAAGTCTTATTAATGAAAGCTTTTCTAAGGAATATTTTATCGGCTACGGCTATGAGTCAATCATTTTCGACGGCGAAAGCGAAAATCCCAAAGAGGTTGCAAGGCAGATAAAAAAAGAGGTCGAAAGGCTTAAAAATGACGGCATAACAGACGATGAATTTGAATCGGCAAGGCGTTCGCTTTACGGCAAGGAAATTATGTCATATAATGATATTGATACCCTTGCAAACGGTCTTGTTGCGGCTCATTTCGGCGAATATGATATGCTTGATATTGTTGAAATTTACAAAAATATAACTAAAGCCGATGTTTTATCTCGCTTGGCACAGGTTATGGACGAAAAATACAGCGCATTAAGTGTTGTTAAGCAATGTGAGGAATAAATATGAGCGATTATACAAGAGTTTATTTTGAAGGGCTTGGAATTGATTTTGATGTTCCGAGTGTAGCATTTACAATCGGCAGCTACAGTATTCATTGGTACGGCATAATCATTGCTTTCGGTTTTGCACTTGCCGTTCTTTACGGCGGCAGAATGGCTTATAAATGGAAAATGAGCCTTGACGGAATGACCGACGTTTTGATGTGGGGCACTATTTTGGGTATTGTTTTCGCAAGAGCGTATTATGTCATTTTTGAATGGTCTTATTATAAAGAGCATCTTTCCGAAATTCCTCAAATTTGGAACGGCGGCATAGCAATATACGGCGGTATTATAGGCGCATTTATAGGCGCAATTATAGGTTGTAAAATCGGCAAGATTGATTTTAGAAATTTGCTTGATTTGGGTGGTCTTGGGCTTCTTATAGGTCAGGGTATCGGCAGATGGGGCAATTTCTTTAATCAAGAGGCATTCGGTACAAATACTACTACTGCCCCTTTTAGAATGTGGAGTTTAAAAATTCACGATACTCTTGCCGCAAGCGCAGATACTTTGGCGGCAAAGGGAATGGATGTTGACCCAAACGTGCCAGTTCACCCAACCTTTCTTTATGAAAGTGTTTGGTGCATTTTAGGATTTTTTATACTTAACTATATTGTGCATAAAAGAAGAAAATACAAGGGCGAGGTTTTCCTTCTTTACGGCATTTGGTACGGGCTTGAAAGAATGGTGGTTGAAGGCCTTAGGACTGATTCACTTTATATCGCAAATACCACTATTCGTGTAAGTCAGCTTTTGTCGGCAATTATAATCGTAGCATTTCTCGTTATGCATATAATCAATATGGTTAAGCTTAAAAAGGGCACGTTGCCGCAAAGATTAAGTCTTGCTGCTCCTGCCACGGTTATCGGCGCAAACGCAGAGAGCGTTGAAAAAATAAAAGATAATAATGATGAAAGAGAGAATGAAGATGTCACAAATAATTGACGGTAAGCTTGTTTCAAAGCAGGTTAGGCAAAGAGTTAAAGAGGAAACCGAAAAGCTTAAGGCAAAGGGCATTACTCCCGGTCTTGCGGTTATCATTGTAGGCGACGACCCTGCTTCACAGGTTTATGTAAAAAATAAGGAAAAGGCTTGCGACGAGGTCGGATTTTACAGTGAAAAATATGCACTTTCTGAAAATACAACTCAAGAAGAATTAAATAATCTTGTAAAAGAACTTAACAATAAAAAGGAAATCAGCGGCATTTTGTGCCAACTTCCGCTTCCGAAGCATCTTGATGATAAAGAGGTTATCAATCTTATTGACCCTATTAAGGATGTTGACGCATTTCATCCCGTAAACGTCGGTGCAATTATGATAGGGGATTATAATTTTCTCCCTTGTACTCCGGCAGGCGTTATGGAACTTATTCATTCAACAGGTGTTGATGTAACGGGTAAAAAAGCTGTTGTCATCGGCAGAAGCAATATTGTGGGCAAGCCTATGGCAATGCTCCTTCTCCACGAAAATGCAACTGTTGAAATTACTCATTCAAAAACTGTTGACCTTAAAGAAGTTACCAAAAGTGCAGATATCCTTGTTGCCGCTATCGGTAAACCGAAATTTGTAACTGCCGATATGGTTAAAGACGGCGCAGTTGTAATTGACGTCGGAATGAATAGGGACGAAAACGGCAAGCTTTGCGGCGATGTCGATTTTGAAAGTGTTAAGGACAAATGCTCGTTTATCACCCCTGTACCGGGTGGTGTAGGCCCTATGACAATTTCAATGCTTATGCAAAATACATTAACTGCCGCTAAAATTCAAAACGGCTTGGAAAAATAATAAAAGAGGTTTAACCTATGGCACTTGAGGAACAGGTAGTAAAAAAGCTTATTGAAAAAAATTTTCATATTTCTTTCGCAGAGTCTTGCACTGGTGGTATGTGTTGTGGTACAATAGTAAACGTTGCAAATGCATCAAAGGTGCTTGACGTGTCTTTTGTGACTTATGCAAACGAGGCTAAGATTGAGTTCCTCGGTGTCAAGGCTGATACCATTCTTTCTAACGGAGTGGTCAGCGAAGAGGTCGCTTATGAAATGGCACAGGGCGTTGCCAATGTTGCTAAAAGCGAGGTCGGCGTAGGTGTAACGGGTGTTGCAGGCCCCGGCGGCGGTACTGCTAAAAAGCCTGTCGGTATGGTTTGCTTCGGCTTTTATGTAAACGGTAAAACGGCGACTTATACTTGCCATTTTGGCGAAATCGGGCGCAATCAAGTCCGCAAATCAAGCGTGGAGTTTGTTATGGCAAAGCTTCTTGAATTGCTTGATGATTAATTTAATACTTTGCTGATATGGCTCAGTTGGTAGAGCAGCGCATTCGTAAACGGAAGGCTGTTCGCTGATTTAGGCTCAAAGCAAGTGAAAAATTGAATAAATGCTGATATGGCTCAGTTGGTAGAGCAGCTCATTCGTAATGAGCAGGCCGTCGGTTCGAGTCCGACTATCAGCTCCAAAAAAGAGGTTTGATCTATGCGTTGGTCAAACCTCTTTTTGATTGTCAATAAGCGTATTAAAGCCCATATAATTTATGGCTTTTTGTATTTCTTTTTATCACTGCCTTATAACCGACATTTCTAATGGTAACAATTTCAAATTCTTTATTGTTCCTTAGCTTGTTACGAAGTCTGTTCACATGTACATCAACAGTTTTATCATTGCTTTCCGTATTAACTTATGATATTATAAGTATATAATTATCAGTTTGTTTTGAGGAGTAAGATGAAAATGTATATATGTAAAATAGCATCTGTTGATGAAGTGATAACAAAATGGAACTATGAAATAAAAAAGCAGAAACAAAAGAAATCGGCTTTAGAGTTAGTGAAAAATAATGCAGTTGAGAATATAAAAAACGAGCAGGCTGTTACATATTACGGTAAATTAAATCACAAAATTATTTGTCAAGCGACTGCAATGTTTGACGAAAATATTATTCAAAACAGTGACGGCCTTGTTGGAGATAAAACTGTATATCTATGTAATTTCAGTACAGATAAAAAACATCAAGGCAAAGGATATTTTTCAAAGCTTTTCAAATTTGTAATTGAGGACTTAAAAAACAAAGGTTACACAAAGTGCACTTTAGGCGTTGAACCAAAAGAAACAAAGAACTTGCAAATTTATCGGCATTACGGTTTTAATACACTGATAAAATCAGGGCACGAAACCTATCCCGACGGTACGATTATTGATGTTGATTATTATGAAATGGAATTAGATTAGAACAAAAAATCTCACTCTTTTTTACGGAGTGAGATTTTGTTCGTTTATTCGATTTTTCGCCCAAGACCATCTATTGACCGGTTATGAATTTGCCACATTTCCGCCGAGTAGATTACCCATTGTGTTTGCAACATTTTCTTGCATAGAATCCGTCACATGCATATAGGTGTTCATTGTAAATCCTGCGTCTGTGTGACCTAACATATGCGATACCGTTTTTATGTCCATTCCTTGTTCAAGGGATAAGGTTGCAATGAAATTGTTGAAAAACAGTTTATTTAGACTTTTGTATGATTAATAATATATTGTCTTGAAAATAGTTCAATTTAGGAGTATAATTATTTTGCGTAATGCACATTTGTTTGGAGGGGTATTGTGGTAAGTTTTAGGGAAACTTTGCGTGAATATATAAAGAAAAACGGATATTCAATTAATGAATTTGCAAATAAATGCAATATAGACAGAGCATGGTTGAGTAACGTTCTTTCGGGCAGAAAGGAACTTAGCGAGGCAAAGTTTAAAAATATTATTGAATCTAATATTTTGAGCGAAGCTCAAAATGAGAATTTGACTTCGCTTTACAGGCTCAGGGATTATACGCCTGAGCAAATTGAGAGAATTGAATATATGCTTGAGCGCCTTTCAAGAAAGGTCAGAAGAACTGAATGTTTTATTCCTATTGATTTTGATGATGACAGACAAATATATATCGGAAAAGAAAATTTGCTCTCGGCTCTTTTTAAAATTCTTGCAAAAAGAGAGGAAATATCGTTTATTTATACCAATATTACGGCGGAAAGTGAACAAGCAGTTGACGTTCTTTATCATTTTATGAAAGAGGATAAGTATAAAAATATAGATTATAAGCATATTTTTATGACCGACATCGGCATATCAAATCATAATCTTAATACATATTTTACCGTTTGCGATTTTGCCGAACTTGGGTACACAGGTTTTTCGGTTATTAAAAATGTTGAAATTAAATCGATAGAAGATAATGATTTTCTTCCTTATTTCATTTTGACCGACAAAGCAATGATGATGTTTGACCCCGAATTTAATAACGGAGTGTTCATTGATGACGAAAATATTATTAAGGTTTATACAGGAAAGTTTATGAGCCTTTATGAAAAGGGCGAGAAAGTAATTGTTTCTTTTTCAAATGCCGTTGAGCTTATGAGAACGCTTACGACTATGCACGACAGCACCTCGGAACTTTCGTTTACACCCGATTTTTGTGTTACCCCGTGTCTTGATTATGATGTTCTTTCCGATAATGCTTCTGAAAATTTGCCTAATAGGGAACTTTTAATTCAGGCTGTTTTAAACCACTATAATCTTGATTATTCCAAGTTTTCAAATTTCTTGACTGTTGAGTCACTTAACAGATTTGTTAAGGACGGAATTATTTATGAAATTCCGAGAACATATCTTAAGCCGATTGATATTAATGGCAGAGTTAAGCTTCTTAAATGTATTAAAGAAAATATCGAAAAGCACGGCAAATATAACACATATATTTTAAACCCTACTAAATTTGAATATAATTCCTATGACGTTCAGGTTGAAAAAATCGGTGTTGTTACTATCTGCGGCATCAGGCAGGGTAATAAGGAAAACGAGGAAAGCTTTATGGGCGAATGGCTTTGCTCAATCAATGATGAAAACATATTTAAGGATTTTATTAATTTAAAACGTTTTCTTGTTGAAGGCTTGTATGTTTACTCCGATGAATTTTCAAGCAGTTATGTTTCAAATCTTATTTTGGAGCTTACTGCCGAGCTTGGCGGGGAGAAAAGCTGATGACGCTTCATACCATTGCTCCGGTTTTCGACGAAAATTCAAAAATTCTTGTATTAGGATCTTTTCCGAGTGTTAAGTCAAGAGAGGAGGGCTTTTTCTACGGCCACCCTCAAAACAGGTTTTGGAAAGTGATAGCAAATGCCTTTGATACTCACACTTTGCAAAGTATAGAAGAAAAGAAAGCACTTCTACTTTCAAACGGCATTGCCCTTTGGGACGTTATTCATTCGTGCGACATCGTCGGCTCGTCCGATTCGTCAATAAAAAATGTTGTGCCAAACGATATTTCAAAAATTCTCAAAACGGCAAATATTGAAAAAATTATCACTAACGGCAAAAAGGCGGATTCGCTTTATAAAAAATATATTGAGCCTAAATTTAATATTAAAGCTACCTGCCTGCCGTCAACAAGCCCTGCCAATGCGCAATGGTCACTTGATAGGCTTTGTGATGTGTGGAAAAACGAATTAAGATAAAAAATGGCTGTTCATTTGAACAGCCATTTTTTGTTATTTTGTATAGCTATGACATTCGATGAACACCGTTAAGAAATATTTTGTCCTTAAACTTGCCGTTGGTTTCGTTTTTCTTAGAACGCATTTCTTCAAATTCTTTGCCGTTAATGTTTCTATAATCTAAAATAGCGCTTATTACCTCAACAAGGTCGCATAATTCCAAGATATCATCGGATTCATTAAATTCAGTTAATTCTTCCGAAAGCTTTTTCTTTAATTCATTATAGTAATCAAAGGAATCAAGAATTACAAAATCCGGTTTATCTCCTTTTTGCTCTATTATGTTAGGTATATTATCTCTTACAAGCTTATTCATTTTTTCGTACATAAAATGACATCCTCCATCACTCGCCTTACTGTAAAAAAATTATTTAATCAGCGCTGCGAGGCCTACGCCGAGTCCGCTGACAGCCATAAGAGCCGCTAAAATTACTGCGGTTACCTTAACCCATTTTTGTTGCATTGTTTATATCTCCTTATTTCATAAGCTCGTTTGCATCGTCAAGAAGCCTTTGAGCAATTTCTTTTGCATTTTCCTCACTCTGGCCGATAGCGGTAATGTATGCCTTAATTTTAGGCTCTGTGCCTGACGGACGAACGATTACCTTGTTACCGTTTGTAAGCGTGTATGCAAGAACGTTTGATTTAGGAAGAGTGATTTCACTTTCCTCTCCTGTTTTGACAATTGTTGATTTCGAGGTTTTGTAATCGTCAATTTTAGTGACCTCATATCCTGCAAATGATGAAGGCTTGTTATCTCTTAAGCCGTCCATAATGGCTGCCATTTTTTCCATTCCTGCCGCACCCTCAAAGGTGTAGCTTTGAACGGTATTGCAATAGTAGCCAAATTCGTCATAAAGACCGTTCATAACGTCAATAAGAGTTTTGCCCTGAGATTTATAGTATGCTGCCATTTCGCAGATGAGCATAGAAGCAACTACAGCGTCCTTATCCCTTGCGTGAGTGCCTGCAAGATAGCCGTAGGACTCCTCAAAGCCCATTACAAAATCGCTTGCCTTGCCCTGCTTTTCAAGCTCGGTAATAAGCTCGCCGATATATTTAAAGCCTGTGAGAAGATTTTTAAATGTGCAGTTATATTTTTTTGCAATAACTTCTGCAAGGTCAGTTGATACAAAGGACTTAACTGCAATTGAACTTTCGGAAAGAGTACCTTGTGCCTTTTTCTGCGATAAAAGATAATTGAGAAGCATAGCGCCGACTTCGTTACCCGTCATAAGCTGAAAATCGCCCTTGCCGTTGTTGACTGCAATGCCTACTCTGTCGCAATCGGGGTCTGTTGCAAGGAGTAAATCAGGCTTAACGCTTTCTGCAAGCTTGAGCGCACATTCAAACGCTTGCTTAATTTCCGGATTAGGAAATGGGCATGTCGGGAAGTTGCCGTCGGGATTTTCCTGCTCAGAAACAACAGTAACCTTTTTAACTCCTATTCTGTCAAGAATTTTTCTTACCGGCTTGTTGCCCGTGCCGTTTAACGGTGTGTAAATAACATTGAGGTCGGCTTTTTCGCAAATTCCGAAATTAACGCATTGCTTGATTACCTCGTCAAGGAATAAATCGATAACATCCTGACCCATATATTCAATAAGACCCTTTTGCTTAGCCTCATCAAAGTCCATAGTTTTAATGCCTGTGAAGTAGTCAACCTTTTGGATAAAATCATAGGTTTCGCTTGCTTCCTCATCGGTCATTTGATATCCGTTTTCATTGTAGCATTTGTAGCCGTTATATTTTGCCGGGTTGTGAGAAGCAGTTAGAATAATACCGCTTGAGGTTTTAAAATGCCTGATTGCAAATGAAAGGCAAGGCGTAGGTTCAAGTTCCTCGTAAAGATAAACCTTAATGCCGTTTGCGGCAAGAGTTTTTGCCGCTTCAATCGAAAAATAGTCCGATTTGATACGTGAATCGTAGCCGATAGCGATTGACGGATTTTCAAAATGCTTGTTAAGAAAATCCGCAAGTCCCTGCGTCGCTCTGCCGACGGTGTAATAATTCATTCTGTTAGTGCCTGCGCCGATAACGCCTCTTAGTCCTGCAGTTCCAAATTCAAGACTGCGATAAAATCTGTCTAAAATTTCTTCGTCTTTGCCCTTAATTGAAAGCAATTCTTTTTTTAAATCAGGGTCAGCAGTTGCCTTTTCAAGCCAAAGGTCATAAATCCTATTTATATTTTTGTTTTCCATTAAAAACACGCCCTTATATAATTTATATTTATATTTTAACCTTTATAAAATATATTGTCAATATTCTTATTAAATGTTATAATTACAAATGGTGATGAAAAATGTATTCAAAAGTCAAAAGCTTAGGCATATCGGGTATTGAAGCGTTCAATGTTACTGTTGAATGTGATATCAGCGGTGGGCTTCCACGCTTTGACGTTGTCGGTTTGCCCGATACCGCCGTTAAGGAAAGCAGGGAAAGAGTAAGGTCGTCAATTAAAAATTGCAAACTTAATTTTCCCGTTTCAAGAATAACCGTTAATATTGCGCCTGCCGATATTAAAAAAGAGGGTGCGATTTTCGATTTGCCCGTGTTTATCGCTATACTGAAATCAAGCGAGCAAATTAAAGAAAATATCGACGATTATGCATTTTTGGGTGAACTTTCTCTTGACGGTGAAATTCGCAAAGCAAGCGGTATTTTGCCTATGATTATGGCTGCAAAGGAATATAATATTAAAAAAGTTTTTGTGCCTTTTCAAAATGCGTATGAGGGAAGCGTTGTTGACGGGGTAGACGTTTTGCCTGCTAAAAATGTTATGGACGTTCTCGCTCATATTAAAGGTGAAAAAGTTATTGAAAGCGTTAAATATGATTTTGACGCCGAAGAAGAAACTAAATATAGTGTTGATTTCAGCGACGTTAAGGGTCAGGACCAAGCCAAAAGAGCACTTGAGATTGCGGCAGCAGGCGGTCATAATTGCCTGCTTATCGGCCCTCCCGGTTCAGGCAAGTCTATGCTTGCAAAAAGACTTCCCACCATTTTGCCGGATATGACCTTTGAGGAAAGGCTTGAAACGTCAAAGGTTTATTCAATTGCGGGCAAAATTCCGTCTGGCAAGTCGCTTGTAACAAAAAGACCTTTTCGTTCTCCGCATCATACCGTGTCTGCCCAAGCGCTTACGGGCGGCGGTGCAAACCCAAAACCGGGGGAAATAAGCCTTGCTCATAACGGCGTTATGTTTATGGACGAATTTCCGGAGTTTGACAGAAGGGCGAAAGAGTCGCTTCGTCAACCTCTTGAGGACGGAGTGGTTACTGTTGCAAGGGCAGCAGGCACTTTTACTTATCCGTCAAGTATAATGCTTGTTGCAGCAATGAATCCGTGTCCGTGCGGCTATTTCGGTCACCCCACAAGGCAGTGTACTTGCTCTCCTGCCGCTAAAAAGAGATATCAGGACAAGGTTTCCGGTCCGCTTCTTGACAGGATTGATATTCATGTTGAAGTTGCGCCGGTTGAATATAATGAACTTTCGGATAACAACGAGGGCGAAAAGAGCAGTGATATCAAAAAGCGTGTTGATAAAGCGAGAGCTATTCAGCAAAAGCGATTTGCGGGAACGGGAATTACCTGCAATGCAAAAATGACTCCTAAAATGACTAAGGAATGTTGCGTGTTAAGTGAGGAAGCTGACGAACTTTTGCATGAAAGCTTTGATAATTTTTCAATGAGCGCACGTGCTTACGATAAGGTTTTGCGCCTTGCAAGGACTATTGCTGATTTGGCAGACAGCGAGGAAATCAAGCTTGAGCATATCGCCGAGGCACTTCAGTTTCGTGCTCTTGATAGAAAATATTGGGAAGTATGACAAATGAAAAAATCTGTTAAAATAATCATTCTGATTTTGGCAATTGTTTTGATAGGTGCAATTGTGTTTGACGTGACGCTTGTTAACAATGCGAAAACGGGAAATGAAAAAACCGCTTCAACTGCTCAAACTGTCAGCGAGAGTACAACAAAAGCGGAAAAAACATATTCCGACCCTGTCGAGGCTCAGGCTAGGGAAATGATTAAAAATATGACTCTTTATGAAAAGGTAGGTCAAATGCTTCTCTACTATATTCCTAAAGAGGAGGACCCCACAAGAATGATGGCAAGGTGGCAGTTCGGAGGATATATCCTTTTCTCCCGCAATTTTGAAAATTCTATCCCTGCCAAAACAAGAAGTGATATAAACGATTATCAGTCTGCGGCTAAAATTCCGGCATTTATGGCAGTTGACGAGGAGGGCGGCGGAGTTAATCGTGTTTCGCAGTATAGCCAATATCGAAGTGAGCCGTTTCATTCGGGAATTACAAATTATCAAAAAGGCGGCTGGCAGGCTGTTGTTGATGACGCTGAGGATAAAAGCGAGTTTATGCTTGACCTTGGTATCAACACTGTTTTAGCCCCTGTTGCCGATGTGCCTTATTCAAGGAGCGACTATATTTATTCCCGTGCTTTTTCAACTGATGCTGACAGCGTGAGCGAATATGTATCAAAAACAGTCAGCACTATGAATGAAAATAACTTTTTAAGCTGTGTTAAGCATTTTCCGGGCTATGGCAATAATACAAATACTCATACGGGTATGAGCGTTGATAATAGAAGCTGGGAAAGCTTTGAAGAAAGGGACTTAAAGCCTTTTAAGGCGGGCATTGATGCAGGCGTGCCGTTTTTAATGGTGAGCCATAACGTGATTGACGATTATGACGAGGGTGTTCCTGCCTCTCTTTCCAAAAAGCTACATAATTATATTCGTAAGGATATGGGCTATGACGGCATAATTCTTTGCGACGGTCTTGGTATGAGCGGCGTTCGTGATTATGTCGGCGGCGATAAAGGCGAGGTCGCTGTAAGGGCGGTTATGGCAGGTAACGATATGCTTTGCGCAACCGATGTAGGCGTTCAACTTCGTGCAATTGTTAAAGCTGTCAACGACGGCAGAATTGAGCTTTCTCAAATTGAAGATTCAGTCACAAGAATACTTATGACTAAGATAAATTACGGCTTAATTGAAAAGGAGTAATAAATTATGGATATTCAAAAAACTATGCAAAATCTTGAGAAAAACGGAATAAAGCCTTATTTCGTCGAAAATAAAGATGAGGTTGTCCCTCTCGTAAAGACGTTAATTAATAACGGCGAAAGTGTTTCGTGCGGCGGCTCTGTCACTCTTGATGAAACGGGAGTTAAGGCACTTATGCAAAACGGCGATTATGATTTTATCGACCGCACGGGTTTGCAGGGCGAGGAGCTTAGGCAGTCATATATTAAGACTTTCGGCTGCGACACGTTTTTTACTTCATCTAATGCAGTTACGGAAAACGGCGAGCTTTATAATGTTGACGGTAATTCAAACCGTGTTGCCTGCATTGTTTACGGTCCACGTCAGGTTATTATGATTGTCGGCGTAAATAAAATTGTTAAGGATATTGACGAGGCGATTTATAGGGTTAAAACCGTTTGCGCTCCTATGAATACTCAGCGCCTTGACGTCAAAACCCCTTGTAATAAAACAGGCAAATGTATCTCTCTTTCTAAGGAAAATCCGCATCTTTGCGACGGCTGCGGCGGCGATAACAGGATTTGCTGTAATTATGTCGTTTCCGCAAAGCAGCGCCATAAGGACAGAATCAAGGTCATTATCGTTAATGAAAATTTAGGATATTGATATTAAATAAGGATATCATGCGGTTTGCCCCAAATGATATCCTTATTTTTGAATTATTCACTTTTTGCGTATACAAAACAGATAGTACAAAACCTTTTACGCTTATGTTGATAATACGTATAGAAAAGGCGGAGGCTCCGCCAGCGGACAAAGCTCCGGCAATCCTGAACCGGAACAGACTTGGGCTCCGAAAGACAAAGAATCAGAAAGATTTTTAGGCAAACCGGGAGAAATTAAAAGAACTTTTATTTCAACTAAAAAAGGTGGCTATTGGGTTGAAACAAAAATAGGACGTGATGGTAGGGCTACAAAAGAACGCCAATATACCGATCATGGCAATTCAAAAACCCATTCTAATCCGCATGATAATATTATCGGTTGGCAGGAGAATGGAAAGCCTAAGTGGGGTGATGAAATTAATTACTTTGGTGAAGAGGCCCCCGAATTTAAATATTTTAAAATTACAGGAGTGAGCAAAATGAATAATGATTATGTGAATAATGATTATGACGGAGATTACAAAAGCAAGGAAGAATTCTACGATTCCGTAGAGCGTCATTCAGAAATTGTTTTTGAATGGAAAGACAAATCGTACGAAATATGTTCTATGGACGGAAAACGCTGGTGGTTTTTCAATGTGACAGATGACACGGAAGTTATAGTAAATACAATAGAAGAACTTATGAACTGTGAAATTGACGGCGAAAGGCTTGTTGATATCTGCACAAAATTCACTGTCATTGAAAGAACATTTTAATTTTATAAATAAACCGTTAAAAAAGCAAAAATCCTGACTTATTAGGAGAATTTAAAATGTATACTAAAAACAACCATATTCTTGAATATCCTAATTACAAGGATATAAACGATTTTAGGGAAAGTTTAATTCACGGCAGAGAAATTATTATAAATTGGAATGATATTGAATATGTTATAGAATATGAAAACGATTCGATGAATGATTTTTCTGTCTGCGTAGCAAACAAGCCTGAAACAGAGCGCCATTTTGAAACTGTCGGCGAATTGCTTAATTACAGACTTGATTCAAATGATTGCATAAGAGATATAATTACTCAGGCAGAGGTTGTTTGGAGAAATATTTAACAGTACGAAATATGATTGATATTAACAAAATTGATAAAGTGTTTAAAGATATCGGATATTTAAAAAAGCAATTGCCAAACGGTGACGTACAATATTTTAAAAACGATATTTTTTGTAAATTTGAATATGTTTCGGGACTTGATTCATATATTTTGTCAAGCGCACTCGGAAATGAAGAAGCAAAGCAAAATATATTTGAGGACGACGAGGTTTATTCAAATTCAATGAGCGATAATGAAATTTTGGATAAATTAAAATCTGATATCGCTAATTTGATTAATGATTAAAATTTAATATTCATATTCAAAAAAGCACATTAAAAAACTCAATGTGCTTTTTTCTTACGTTTTTGTAATGATAAAGTCACGTAAAAGTAAGACTTTGGGTGTATTCTTTATTGACGAAAGAGAGAAATGGCTTATCTTAACAATTTTGTAAGAACTTCTTTATTATTTCTTTCCTTTTCTTTAACAGAAAGTAAGAAATGCTTTGGTAAAATCAGGGACGTAAACGAAAAGTTTAACTTGATTTTTTAACTTAGAATATAAGGAGATGGGAATATGAATATATTGGTAACTCTTAACAGTGGATATGTTTTGCCGCTTTGCACAATGCTTAAATCGCTTTCTTATTCAAACGAGGGAACGGATATTGATTTATATATCGTTCATTCGTCGCTTACTCTTGCCGATTTTCAGAAAATCAATGCAGTAACAATAAATACGGATATTTCGCTTCACCCGATAAAGGTTGACAATTCGCTTTTTGACGGTGCGCCGACGTGCAAAAGAATTTCTAAGGAAACTTATTACAGGATTTTCGCAAGCGAGCTTTTGCCGGAGAAACTTGACAGAATTTTGTATATCGACCCTGATACGGTTGTGATTAACCGCCTTGACGATTTTTATAATACAGACTTTGGGAGCAATGTTTTAATCGGCGCCAAACATTTTGACGGCGCAATAGATATTTGGAACAGAAAAAGGCTCGGTATTAAGCATTCCAAAAGATATATTAACGCAGGAGTTATGCTCTTTAATTTAAAACTTATGCGACAGCTTTTTTCAAGCGAGAGGGTATTTGATATTATAAAAAAGAAAAAGCCGATACTGTTTCTTGCCGACCAGGACGTGATTAATATTATGTATGACGGCTATATCGGTCTTTATGATGAATATGTTATTAATCTTGACGAGCGTTGCTTTGCAAGGCTTTTGAATAAAGAACCTTTTGAAAAGGCAAAGAAATATGTGGACGAGCACACCGATATTATTCATTTTAACGGCAAATTCAAGCCGTGGAAAAGTGACTATAAGGGTGAACTTGACGGATATTGGCATCACTTTGACCGTATGCCGAGCTACAAGGCAAGGAGGTATTACAGTGAAACAGCTTAAAAAATATTTCAAGCTTCCGCCTAAAAATGTTTGCATAATTTACGGTGTTGCAATCGCTGTTATTCTTATTGCATTTTTGTCGGTTTATTTTACATTCGGCAAGCAGCTTACTGCGTTTGTTTCGGATACTCAAAATTTTAATGCGTGGCTTGCACAGTATAAAAGTCTCAGTGCGGTAATATTTATTCTTATCCGTGCGTTTCAAACCGTTATTAAAATTATCCCTGCCGAACCGCTTGAAATTGCCTCAGGCTATGCATTCGGCACTTGGGGCGGACTTTTTTACTGCTCGGTAGGAACTTTTTTAGGCTCACTCGTGATTGTTTTTCTTTCAAAGACTTTCGGTCAGGCGTTTATCGGCGCTTTTGTAAATGAAAAACAGTTTAAACAGCTTAAAATAATCAGCAATAGCGACAATCAAAATCTGTTTTTATGGATATTTTATCTTGTTCCCGGAACGCCGAAGGATATTTTTACATATATTGTTTCGGCAACGGATATTAATTTGGTCAGATTTTTTGCGATAACAACGATAGCCCGTATTCCGTCAATAATTACATCCACAATCTGCGGCAATGAGCTTATGCATAACAATATGAAAACGGCAGCAACCGTATTTGTGCTCACGGCAGTTTTGTCGGGAATATGCGCAATTATTTATAAAAAGCATAATGATAAGAAAATAAAAACAGCTTGAACACAACGTTCAAGCTGTTTTTATTTTGGTGGTGGGTGAAAAATTCGCATAAAAAATGAGGCGACTAATGGTCGCCCCTATGGTGTTTTTGAATAACTTATTATCCGTTGCCGCCTGATTTTGGCATATAACGGTAAAGCTCAAGCGCAAGCTTATTGACAGGAAGCGTTTGAACAACAACCTTGCCAGGCCCCGTTACAACTGTGTTGAAAAGTCCTTCGCCGCCGAAGAAAATGTTTTTAGCACCCTTAACGGTTTGAATATCCATATTGCAAGTGCCGTCCATAATTGCGAGATGACCCGTGTCAAGAACAAGCTGTTCGCCGGCTTGAAGCTCATATTCAACGGTAGAGCCGTCAAGCTCAACAAAGAGGACTCCCTCGCCTTCAAATTTCTGCATAATAAAGCCTTCACCGCCGAAAAGGCCTGCACCAAGGGCTTTTTTGAAATAAATTGACATATTAACGCCCGGTGTAGATGCTAAAAATGCACTTTTTTGGCAAATGACAGACTGACCAGGATGAATTTCAACGGCACGGATGTTGCCGGGGCAACAGCTTGTAAATGAAATCATACCTTCTCCGCCACGGCAGGTGTACCTGTTTTGGAACATTTTGTCGCCTGAAAAGAGCCTGCCGAAAGCTTTTCCGAGACCGCCGTTTGTTGTGGTTTCCATAACCATATTAGGCGTCATCCAACTCATTCCGCCGCCCTCTGTAATCATCTGCTCACCGTCTTGCAAATGGCAAATAACAGCAGGGAACGGAGTTCCTTTAATTTCGTATTGCATAAATCTTCTCCTTACTTTTCTGAATTATATTATAGATAATAAACCCATTAGCATAATTTTATCTATAAAACTCCAAAAATATAATATCATATATATACTATTTAATCAATATGTTTAAAAAATATTTATTAAAATTGCATATTGAATATATCTTTTTATAGGTATATAATTACATTGAAATTTATATATACTTTCAGGAGAAAATTATGAAAGATTTTTTAGATAAAGATTTCCTGCTTGAAAGCGATGTGGCAAAGAAGCTTTTCCACGAATATGCCGAGAAAATGCCGATTTGCGATTATCATTGCCATTTAAGTCCGAAGGAAATCTATGAAAATAATCAGCCAAACAATATTTCTGATTTATGGCTTTCGGGCGACCACTACAAATGGAGAGCAATGCGTTCTTGCGGTGTTGAGGAAAAATATTGCACAGGCGACGCAAGCCCTAAAGAAAAATTTGAGAAATTTGCATATACTTTGCAATATTGCATAGGCAATCCTCTTTATCATTGGGCGCATATAGAACTTCAAAGATATTTTGGAATTGATACTCCGCTTAACGCAAAAACTGCGGATGATATTTATGAGCGTGCAAATAAGGCAATTGCCAATGGTGATTTTGCTCCTCAAAGCCTTATTACAAAAAGCAATGTCAAGGTTGTTTGCACAACGGATGACCCTGTTGACGATTTAAAATATCACAAGCTTTTAAAGAATGTTGACGGTTTTGATTGCAAGGTTTTGCCTACTTTCAGACCTGACAAGGCACTTAATATTCACCTTGACGGCTTTGCAGATTATATTAAAGAACTCGGCGAGGTATCGGGTGTTGAAATTAAAACGGTTGACGACGTGATTTGTGCGCTTTTAAAGAGAGTTGAATATTTTCATTCGGTAGGATGCCGTGTGTCTGACCAAGCGTTTGACTGCCCGCCTTATGCACCGGCAAGCAAGGACGAGGTTAATGCTGTATTTAATAAGGCTATGAACGGCGAAAAGCTTACAGATTATGAATGCAACGTATATAAAACCCCGATTGTTATTGCTCTTGGTGAAAAATATCATGAGCTTGGCTGGACTATGGAGGTCCATATCGGCGCAATGCGTAATAACAATACGCTTATGTTTAATAAAATCGGCGCAGATACAGGCTTTGACTCGGTAGGCGACGATAATATTGCTAAGCCGCTTTCAAGGCTTCTTGATTCTCTTAATATCAACAATAAACTGCCAAAGACTATTTTGTTTAATCTTAATGATAAGGACAATATTGTTCTTGCAACTATGCTCGGCAATTTCCAATCAAGCGACGCCGAATCAAAAATTCAATTTGGCCCTGCTTGGTGGTTTTTGGATACAATGGACGGTATGACTGCTCAAATGAAATCTCTCGCTAACCTCGGAGTTTTAGGCAAGTTTGTCGGAATGGAAACGGACAGCCGTTCGTTTACCTCTTACGGCAGGCACGAATATTTCAGAAGAATTATGTGTAACCTTATCGGCTCTTGGGTTGAAAAGGGTATGTATGCATACGATGAGGATATCCTTAAGGAAATTGTTGAGGGTATTTCATATAACAACGCTATTAAATATTTCAATTTTGAATAATATGGAGGAACATTATGAATCTTAATTTAAGACCTAAAGAGGAATGTACTTTTGATGAAATTTCACTCGGCGAAATTATGCTTAGGCTTGACCCGGGTGAGGGTAGGATTAAAACTGCCCGTTCTTTCCGTGCTTGGGAAGGCGGCGGAGAATATAACGTTGCAAGAGGACTTCGCCGTTGCTTCGGTTTAAGGACAAGTGTTGTTACCGCTTTTGCTGAAAATGAAGTCGGCTATCTTATGGAGGACCTTATTCTTCAAGGCGGTGTTGATACTTCCCTTATTAAGTGGGTACCGTATGACGGTATCGGCAGAAACGTAAGAAACGGTATTAACTTTACAGAGCGTGGCTTTGGTATTCGTGGTGCTGTCGGCGCTTCCGACAGAGGCAATACTGCTGCCTCTCAAATTAAGCCGGGCGATATTGATTGGGATTATATTTTCGGCACACTCGGCGTTCGTTGGCTTCATACAGGCGGTATCTATGCAGCTCTTTCTGAGGACAGCGCAAATACTGTTATTGAAGCAGTTAAAAAAGCTAAGCAGTACGGTACAATCGTATCTTATGACCTTAACTACCGTCCGTCACTTTGGAAGGGCATCGGCGGTCAGGCTAAGGCGCAAGAGGTCAATAAGGAAATTGCAAAGTATGTTGACGTTATGATTGGCAACGAGGAGGACTTTACTGCTTCTCTCGGCTTTGAGGTTGAGGGTAACGATAAAGACCTTAAGTCACTTAATATGGACGGCTACTACAAGATGATTGAAACCGTTACAAAGGCTTATCCTAATTTTAAGGTTATTGCTACAACCCTTCGTACAGTTAAGACTGCAACAGTAAACGATTGGAAAGCAATCTGCTGGGCTGACGGAAAGATATATAATTCAATTGAATTTCCGGGTCTTGAAATTATGGACCGTGTAGGCGGCGGTGACTCTTTCGCTTCAGGTCTTGTTTACGGTCTTATGACTTATGAGGATGCGCAAAAGGCAGTTAATTACGGCGTTGTTCACGGTGCACTTGCAATGACTACACCGGGCGATACCTCAATGGCTTCTCTTAAAGAGGTTGAGGCTAAGGTAAACGGCGGCTCTGCAAGAGTTCAGAGATAACGTCGTCGCAAACTACGTATCACTCAAAATAACTTTTGTATATTATTTTAGCAAAAGTTATTTATCATTCACTTTGTTGCTCCTCCTCTCCCCAAAAAGCTCACGCTTTTCGGGGACCCCGATGGTGTGACTTATTAAATTAATAGGAGATATAATTATGTCAAATAAAATTGAAACACTTGCAAAAATTCAAGAGGTCGGCATTGTTGCAGTAGTTCGTGCTACTTCAATTGAGCAGGCTGAAAAAATTACAGACGCTTGCATTGCAGGCGGTGTTGCAGCTATCGAGCTTACTTTTACCGTTCCTCACGCAGACAAGCTTATCGAAGCTATGAGGGCTAAATATTCAAGCGGCGAAATCATTATCGGCGCAGGCACCGTTATGGATGCGGCTACTGCACGTATTGCTATTTTGGCAGGCGCAGAATATATCGTTTCTCCGTACTTTGACCCTGAAACAGTTAAGACCTGTAACCGTTACGGTATTCCGTCAATGCCGGGTATTTACACTCCTACAGAGGCTGTTCACGCTATGGAATGCGGCGCAGACGTGCTTAAGGTATTTCCGGGCGATATCGCAACTCCTTCATTTATTAAGGATATTCACGGTCCTATTCCTAATGCGGTTATGATGCCGTCGGGCGGTGTTGATGTTGATAACGTTAAGGATTGGATTAAGGCAGGTGCAGTTGCAGTCGGCGCAGGTTCATCTCTTATCAAAGGCGCTAAAACAGGCGATTATGATTTGATTACCGAAACAGGTAAGCTCTTTGTTGAAAGAATTAAAGAAGCAAGAGCAGAGATGAAGAAATAAAATATACGCAAAGAAAAAGTGGCTTGGACATTACGTTCAAGCCACTTTTTTAATGATATTAAAATTTTATTTATCCTCTGTTTCGATTTTGCCGTTTTCTTTTTCAAATTCTGCAACTCTCTTTTTAAGATATTGCTCAATTTCCTTGTTGGCAGAGCGACCTTCGCTCTCGGCAATATATCTGAACTTCTTAAATAATAGCCTGTCAACTCTTAATGTGTATCTAACAATTTTATCTTCCATAATCGAACCTCGTGATGTTATACTGACATTATTATGACTTAATTATAGTGTAAATATTGCGCAAAAACGAAAATGGTGCTATAATGACATCATAGTGACGCATAATTTTTGAGGTGATACGATGATTTTGGCAATTATAAGCAGTAATGATATCTTGATTAAAAATATGGCATATTATATTCCGAAAAATATTACTCAAGTTGTTTGTGGCAATGAAAGTTTGATTGATAAAGAGGTTATTTCTTATTCGAAAAAATATGGGATACCTTATAAAGTGTTTGAACTTCAAAAAAATATTCAACCCGAGATAGCGAATCGAGTGCGAAATGAGGTAGTTTCGGAATATGCAGATAATTTTATATTGTTTTGGGACGGAAAAGATGAAAATATTTTAAAGCTTTCTAATATATGTGAAAGAAAAGGAAAAAATCTTTTAATAGTTCAGGTTATAAGAACTGACATTACGAATTAAATAACAAAGCCACGAGATTTACTGAAATTAAGTAACCTCGTGGCTTTATTATTTATATAATTTTTTTAATATTTTTACATCCGTGACCTTTAATATTGATAATGACCTTTAATATTGATAATAGCTTACATCATTTGCTTTTAACTGCTGTATTTTCGCTTCCTCTGAAAACAACGAATTTATCATAAAGAAATTCTGTTATCATATTGCAAGCCATTGTGCAACCTAAAACTATGTAGTTGATAGCGGCAACGTCTGCAAATTTTGCCGTGAAGTGATTGCCCAAAAGCGTTGAAACGGGAGTGAATACACAATAAAACGCAAGCACCTTGAGCATTGCAACAGGTACGTTATTAGCAGACTTAAATGTGAATTTGCGGTTGAATGTAAAGTTCCAAATTACTGAAAGAAGAAGCGCAATAAGGTACATAGGACCGTATTCGTTTTGCATAATTTTTTCAAATGTTGTATTTGTGTTCATAAGATTTTGGAGTGCAGGAAGCTTGATGATTACTTCGCTCATAAGAGTAAAACTCAATATCTGAATAATACCTGCAGACGCAGAGAAAAGCGCAAATTTAATAAACTGCCATACTCCGCCTTTTGATTTCTTTTCTTCACTCATTTGAAAAACTCCTTATATTCAAGATATTTTTATTTTATCACAGTAATTTTTTTGTTGCAAGATTACCAATCATATTTTGTAAGCTTTCCCTTTTGGCTCAATGCCGGATATCCCCACTGCCTTAAAACTTCATAAGTGCCGATTGCAACGGCGTTTGAAAGGTTAAGACTTCTGATAATTCCCCTCATAGGAAGCCTTACGCAACTGTCGTGATTTGCCTTTAAAAGCTCTTCCGGAAGGCCTTTGGTTTCCTTGCCGAAAACAAGAAAAGCATTATTTTTATATTCCATATCCGAATGTGCAATTTCAGCCTTAGTTGAAAAATAATAAAAATCTGCGCCCTTGTTTTTTTCAAAAAATTCCTCTTGGCTGTCATAAAAAGTTATATCAAGCTTGTCCCAATAGTCAAGACCTGCTCTTTTAACCTGTTTGTCGGTAATGGTAAAGCCCATAGGACCCACAAGATGAAGCCTTGCGCCCGTTGCCGCACACGTTCTTGCAATGTTGCCTGTGTTTTGCGGAATTTCAGGCTCAATAAGCGCAATGTTAAGCGAGTATTCCATTAATATATACCTCTTCTATATCTAAATTCTCATTAAGCGCAACCAAATCGGCGCACTTGCCGACTGCGATTGAACCGATGTTTTTATCTTCATTTATTGATTTTGCAGGATTTATTGTGCACGATTTAAGCGCTGTTTTAAAATCAATTCCAAATCTAATAAGATTTTTAAATTCGGTGTGAATGTTTGAAATTGAAGCGGCAATCGTTCCGTCCTCCAAAACGGCATATTTACCGCCGGGCTTTACGAAAACCGCCTGACCGCCAAGCTCAAATTCTCCCTCGCCAAGCCCTGCGCCTCGCATTGAATCGCTGATAACTACCGCTCTGTTTTCGCCTAAAATTTTAAATGCATTTCTCAAAACAGTAGGGCAAATATGGCCGCCGTCGCAAATAAGTTCACACATAACCCTTTCATCATCAAGCACCGTGCCTGCTATACCTGCCTCTCTGTGAGCCATAGGTGTCATGGCATTGAAAAGGTGAGTTGCGTGGCTTATACCGCAGTCAATAGCTTTTTTACATTCGTCTGCATTTGCTGCTGAATGACCGATTGAAACGTTTGCGTAATCTTTTGCGTGCTTTATAAATTTTTCACTGTCAAATGCTTCGGGTGCAATGGTAATAAGCTTAACAAGCTTGCCGCTTTTTGCGTATAAATCGTCAAATTCCTCAATCGTGCCGCCTCTTACGTACTCAGCATTTTGAGCGCCTTTTTTGCTCATTGCAATAAACGGACCTTCAAGGTTAATTCCAATAACCTTTGCGCCGCCGTGGTTTTCTTCTTTAAATTCCTTTATCGCTTCAACAATGCTTTCAAGTCTTTCCCTCGGCAGTGTCATTGATGTCGGGCAAAATGACGTTACACCGTGCTTTGCAAGCTCCTTTGCCATTTTTTCAAGACCGTTCTTGTCAGCGTCGGATGCGTCGCCGCCTGCACAGCCGTGAATATGCACGTCAATAAAACCGGGTATAATAATTTTGCCTGCCATATCTTTGCCGTCGCCGTCAAGGATTCCGATTTGCTTTATTTTTCCGTTTTCTATTTCAATATCGCCGTATTCTTTTTCAAAATTTTCGTTAAAAAAGGTGCAATTTTTTAAAATCATTACTCATTTTCCTTTGCAATTTTATATGCAAGCTCCTCAAGCTGCTCAAAATGCTCAAAGGTGCTTATTTCCTTTCTAAGTGCCGCACCGCCACGTATGCCTTTCGTGTAATATGCCGCATGGTGCCTTGCCTCTCTCATTGCGGTGTATTCGCCCTTGTATTCAATAATTTTTTGAATATGCTTTAGCATAACTGCCATTTTTTCGTTAATGCTTACATCAGGCAAAACTCTGCATTCGCTGAGATATGCGTTAATTCTTCTGAATATCCACGGATTTCCGAGTGCGCCCCTGCCAATCATAATAGCATCAGCATTTGTCTTTTCAAGCATAATTGCCGCCGATTGCTCGTCTGTTATGTCGCCGTTTGCAATAACCGGGATATCAACCGCTTTTTTTACCTTTGCAATTATGTCACAGTCAACCTTGCCCGAATACATTTGCATTCTTGTTCTTCCGTGAACGGTAATTGCCGACGCACCGTTTTTTTCTGCAATTTGCGCAAGCTCAACCGCCGTAATGCTTTCATCATCCCAGCCTTTTCTTATTTTGACTGTTACGGGAATGTCGACCGCCTCGCTTACCGCCTTTACTATCTCCCCCGCAAGCTTGGGATTTTTCATAAGGCTTGCACCGCCGCCGTTCATTGCAATTTTAGGAGCGGGGCAACCCATATTTATGTCAATAATATCAGGGTGAAATTCAAGGCATTTTTTCGCCGCCTGCGCCATAATTTCCGGGTCGTCGCCGAAAATCTGAGCGCCTGCCGGATTTTCAATTTCGCCGAGTGTTAAAAGCTCTTTGCTTTTTTTGTCGCCCATTGTAAGCCCTTTGCTCGATACCATTTCAGTCACGGTGTATCCTGCGCCGTAGTTAATGCAAAGTTCACGAAACGCTCTGTCCGCAATTCCTGCCATCGGCGCTAAAAATATATTGTTTTCAAATTCAATATCTTTAATTTTCATTTTGTTTACCTTTTTATTTTTACTTGCAATTAATATATCACATTATTAATTGTAAATCAATCAATTATATGATATAATAATATGATTTTAAATGTAAGGAACTGAGTTTATGAAGCTTCTTGTTTTAGACGGTAACAGTATTGTAAACCGTGCTTTTTACGGCATAAAATTATTAACTAATAAAAACGGAGAATATACCAACGCAATCTACGGCTTTTTAAATATTCTTTTAAAGCTTGAGGATATTTGCTCGCCTGATGCACTTGCCGTAGCATTTGACGTTCATGCGCCTACTTTTAGGCATAAAATGTATGATGAATATAAGGCAGGACGTAAGGGTATGCCCGACGAGCTTCGTGCTCAAATGCCTGTCCTTAAAGAAATGCTTAAAAATCTCGGAATTAAAACGATTGAAAAAGAAGGCTGGGAGGCTGACGATATTCTCGGCACTCTTGCCGCAGTATGCAGGAAAAACGGTGACGAATGTTTTATTGCAACGGGTGACAGGGATTCGTTGCAGCTTGCTCACGGCGGTGTTAAGGTGCTTCTTGCACGCACAAAAATGGGGCAGGCAATTACCGATATTTATGACGAAAAGGCGATTGACGAGGAGTATGGTGTAACGCCTGAGGAACTTATTCAGGTTAAGGCGCTTCAGGGTGATGCGTCGGATAATATTCCCGGTGTTGCCGGAGTGGGTGCTAAAACTGCGCTTGACCTTATCGCACGTTTTCATACTCTTGATAATATTTATAATAATCTTGACGAGCTTGACATTAAGCCGGGTGTTAAGGCAAAGCTTAAAAACGATAAAGAAAAGGCTTATCTTTCTTTAAAACTCGGCACAATCAGTGTTGATGCACCGATTGATACGGATATCAATTCTTATGTCATTTCAGGCAGGGACGAGCAAAAGGCGGTTTCTCAATTTGTAAGGCTTGAACTTTTTTCGCTTATCCCTAAATTTAATCTTGACCCTAATAAAGCAGCCGAGGTTGAAGAAGAGGAAACGATTGAAAGAAATATCAGCTTGGTAAGTTGTGACAATGCCGGCGCTTTGCTTGAAAGAGTTAAGGGAGCTGATGCCTATTTTTATCCCTTAATCATTGACGGCAGTGTGACGGATTTGTATTTTGCGTTTGATAATGAAATTGTTGTTATTTCACCTGAGGCGCAGGGATACAATGATTTTATTTGTGAATTTTTTGAGGACGAGAGTGCAAAAAAATACAGCTTTAACACGAAAGAACTTCACCGTTTGGCATGCAAATTAGGTGTTGAATTAAAGGGTGTTAAGGGCGATTTAATGCTCAGCGCCTATCTTTTAAGACCGAGCGACAGCAATTACGATATTGCTCACCTTTGCCTTGAATACGGTGTTAAAATTCCCGAATTTCTTAATTCTCTCGGCACTAAGGATGAAAATGTAGAGCTTGCTTCTGTAATTAAGCCACTGTTTGAAAAGACGGATATACTTATTGACGATGCGCAGGAAAGGCAGCTTCTTGAAGATATTGAACTTCCGCTTTCACGTGTTCTTGCTAAGATGGAATACGTCGGCTTTGAGGTTGATAAAAACGGAATTGAGTCCTTCGGCAAAATGCTCGGTGAAAGAATTAAGGCTTTAACCGATTCTATTTACGAAAGTGTTGGGTATGAATTTAATATCAATTCTCCAAAACAGCTTGGCGTTGCACTTTTTGAAGAGCTTAAATTACCGTGCAAGAAAAAGACAAAAACAGGATATTCAACCAATGCCGAGGTACTTGAAGGCTTAGTCGGCGAGCACCCTGCAATCAGCCAAATTCTTGAATATCGCTCGCTTTCTAAGCTTAAATCCACCTATTGTGACGGACTTTTAAAGGTTATTGCAGATGACGGCAGGATTCATACCCGCTTTAATCAGGTTGAAACAAGGACGGGCAGAATTTCATCTCTTGAGCCTAATTTGCAAAATATTCCGATTAGGACGGAGCTTGGCAGCCAAATGCGTAAATTCTTTATCGCAGGCGAGGGCAAAAAGCTTGTTGACGCCGACTACAGTCAGATTGAACTTCGTGTTCTTTCTGACCTTTCAAATGATAAAAATATGATTGACGCATTCAATTCGGGCGAGGATATTCATACGATTACTGCTTCTCAGGTGTTTAATCTTCCTGTTCAAATGGTTACCCCTCAAATGAGAAGCAGGGCAAAGGCTGTTAATTTCGGCATTGTTTACGGTATCGGCGCATTTTCTCTTGCAAAGGATATCGGTGTTTCAAATAAAGAGGCTAAGCAGTATATTGAAAATTATCTTGCCCATTACAGCGGTGTAGACGATTATATGAAAAAGATGATTGACCTTGCAAAGGATAAGGGCTTTAGCGAAACATTATTCCACAGAAAAAGATATTTGCCCGAACTTGCTTCGTCTAACCATATGATGCGTGCATTCGGCGAACGTGTTGCAAGAAATATGCCTATTCAGGGCACCGCCGCCGATATTATCAAAATCGCAATGGTTAAGGTTGATGATAGGCTTGCAAAGGAAAATATGAAATCACGTCTTATTCTTCAGGTACACGACGAACTTATCGTTGAATCGCCGGAAAACGAGGCGCAAAGGGCGCTTGAAATCGTGTGTGAGGAAATGGAAAATGCCTGCAAAATGAAGGTTCTTCTTCGTGCAGACGGCAAAATCGGAAACACGTGGTTTGATGCTCATTAATGTAATATGATTAGTATAGAAAAATTTAACATAAAATATCTTGATGATATTTATAAAATAGAATGTGCCTGCTTTGCTCACCCGTGGAGCAAAAAAGACCTTGAAAATCAGCTTTCGCTTGACACCTCTCACTTCCTTGTTGCACTTGAAAATGAAAAAGCAGTCGGCTATATGGGACTTCAGATTTTCTCCGGTGAGGGTTATGTTACAAATGTTGCCGTCTTGCCCGAATATCGCAGACGTGGCATAGCTCAAAGGCTTATATTTGCCGAGTTTGAAAATGAGATGGATTTTATAACCTTAGAGGTGCGCAAAAGCAATACCCCCGCAATAAGGCTTTATAAAAAAGCAGGCTTTGAAAATGTCGGTATCCGCCCTCATTTTTACACTTCCCCCGACGAGGATGCTGTAATTATGACTAAGAATTTTAATGTATAAATTCAATTAAAAATGCAGCTTATATATCGTAAGGGCGATATCGTCAACGTTGGCTTTAGTGAATAATACATATAAGTAAAAAGGAAACAGAAAATGAAAATTTTGGGAATTGAGTCCTCTTGTGACGAAACGGCATGCGCTGTTGTTGAGGACGGACGAAAAGTATTATCAAATATTGTTGCAACCTCGCTTGAGGAGCATAAGCTCTACGGCGGAGTTGTGCCTGAAATAGCATCAAGGCGGCACGCCGAATCAATCAGCGGCGTTGTTAAAGAAGCGCTTGAAAAGGCTGACTGCACTATGGATGACATTGAAGCGATTGCGGTTACTTATGCACCGGGGCTTATAGGTGCGCTTTTGGTGGGCGTTAATTTTGCAAAAGGTTTATCGTTTGCAAGCGGTACTCCGCTTGTACCCGTTCATCATTTGAGAGGTCATATTGCATCAAATTACATTTCAAGCGATGTTAAGCCGCCGTTTTTGTGCCTTGTTGTCAGCGGAGGCCATTCGCATATTGTTGCGGTTAACGATTATACGGATTTTGAAATTATCGGCAAAACACGTGATGATGCGGCAGGCGAGGCGCTTGATAAGGCAGGCAGGACTATGGGTCTTGCGTATCCCGGCGGAATAAGCATTGACAAAATCAGCAAGCAGGGAAATGAAAATGCTTTTAAATTTCCTCATCCGAGAGTCACGGGCAGTGAATACGATTTTTCGTTTTCAGGTCTTAAAACAAGCGTTATCAACACTGTTCATAACGCAAAGCAAAAGGGCGAAGAAATAAATATACCCGACCTTGCGGCTTCGTTTCAAAAAAGCGTTGTTGATTGCCTTATTCAAAATCTTGAAAAAGCGGCAATTGACAAAAACTTCAAAAAAATTGTAATAGCAGGCGGTGTTTCTGCTAATTCTAAATTAAGAAGAGAAGCAGAGAAGCTTTGCCAAAAGCATAAATGGCAGCTTTATTTGCCCGAACTTAAATATTGCGGCGACAATGCGGCAATGATTGGCTCGCAGGGCTATTATGAGTTTATAAGCGGTGTTGAGGCTGACGAAAGTCTTAACGCTTATGCCACAATGCCTATCGACGAAGCGTACAAAAGCAGTAATTGACAAAAAATTCACATAAAGTGATTAATTTGATTTTATGTTATTGTTACATTTTAATGAATTTTTGGCAGTTCTATTGAATTTTAAGGATTTTTTGGTATAATTAATGAGAATGAAATTGGGGAACTTTGATTGTTTTTCAATGAGTTCAATTTGTTTGTAAATAATTTCAAAGGAGAATAAAGATATGGAAACAAATCTTACTTCTAACAAGTCACTTCTTGATTGGCTTGACGAAAAAGTAGAACTCCTTAAGCCATCAAACATTGTATGGATTGACGGTTCAAAGGAACAAATCGACGCTCTTAAAAAAGAGGCTGTTGAAACAGGCGAAATGATTAAGCTTAATGATGAGCTTCTTCCTGATTGCTATCTTCACAGAACAGCAGAAAACGACGTTGCACGTGTTGAGGACAGAACTCTTATCTGCACAACTAAGGAAGAGGACGCAGGTCCTACTAACCACTGGATGGCTCCTGATAAGTGCTACAAGATGCTTTATGACATCGCAGCAGGCTCTTATGAAGGCAGAACAATGTATATCATTCCTTATTCAATGGGCCCTGTAGGTTCACCTATGTCTAAGATTGGTATTGAGATTACTGACTCAATCTACGTTGTTCTTAATATGAATATTATGACAAGAATCGGCAAGAAAGTTCTTGATACTCTCGGCGATTCAAACGACTGGGTACGTGGTATGCATTGTAAATGTGACGTTGACCCTGAGAATAGATGGATTTGTCAGTTCCCTGAGGACAACACAATCATTTCTGTAAATTCAGCTTACGGCGGAAACGTACTTCTCGGTAAAAAGTGCTTCGCTCTTCGTATTGCTTCTTACCTTGGTAAGAACGAGGGCTGGCAGGCAGAACATATGCTTATCCTTGGTCTTCAAAAGCCAAACGGAGAAATCAAGTATATCTGCGCTGCATTCCCATCAGCTTGCGGTAAGACAAACCTTGCAATGCTCATCCCACCTGAAGGATATCAGAGAAAAGGCTACAAGGTATGGTGCGTAGGCGACGATATTTCTTGGATTAAGAAGGGTGAGGACGGACGTCTTTATGCTATCAACCCTGAAAATGGATTTTTCGGCGTTGCTCCTGGTACTAACGAGAAGTCTAATCCTAATGCTCTTGCATCAACAAAGAAGGGCACAATCTTTACTAACGTTGCTCTCAACCTTGATAACAACACAGTTTGGTGGGAAGGTCTTGACAAGAATCCACCTGCAAATGCAATTGACTGGAAGGGCAATCCTTGGAACGGTCAAACAAGCGAGGAAAAGGGTGCTCATCCAAACTCAAGATTCACAGCTCCTGCTGTAAACTGCCCTTGCATTTCATCAGAATTTGAAAATCCAAACGGTGTTCCTATTTCAGCATTCGTATTCGGCGGCCGTCGTGCTAAGCTCACTCCGCTTGTATATCAGTCAAAGAGCTGGAATCACGGTGTATTCGTAGGCTCAATTATGGGCTCTGAAACAACTGCTGCTGCTACAGGTCAGGTTGGCGTTGTTCGTCGTGACCCTATGGCTATGCTCCCATTCTGCGGCTACAATATGGGCGATTATTGGAAGCATTGGATTGAAATCGGCGAAACTCTTGACGAGGATAAGGCTCCTAAGATTTTCAACGTTAACTGGTTCCGTAAGGACGACGAAGGCAACTTCTTGTGGCCGGGCTTCGGCGATAACCTCAGAGTTCTTGATTGGATTATCGACCGTTGCGAGGGTAAGGTTGACGCTCAGGAAACAGCTATCGGTTATCTTCCTTATGCTAAGGATATCAACCTTGACGGTCTTGATATGACTGAGGCTGACCTTGAGAAGATTCTTGACGTTGATAAGGACGCTTGGAAGGAAGAACTCAAGGGTGTTGACGAGCTTTATGCTAAGTTCGGCGATAAGCTTCCTAAGGAGCTTGAGGACGTACTTGAAGAAGTTAAGTCAAACCTTGACAAATAATTATCTCTTTTGAAATAATAAAATACAAAACACGGTACAAAATTTTGTACCGTGTTTTTGTTTTTTGTTTTAAATATTATAAATTATTTTTCTTTTTTATTTCGACTAAAAATGAAAGTGAGACGATAAACGTGATTACTTCGGCGACGGGGAATGCAAGCCATACGCCTGTCATTTTGAAGAGATATGAGAGCAAAAATACGCTTGCGATAATCACAACAAAGCCACGCATAATTGAAATGATAAATGCCGGCGCCGCCTTGCTCATAGAGCTGAATGCAAGGGACAGGAAAATATTAAGCCCTGCAAAAATGAAGCCTATAAAGTAAATTCTCAAACCTTTGACCGCATAATCGGTAAGTGCGTCAATATGCTCGCTGTTGAAAACATTTGCGATTGGGGCAGCAAAAATATTTACTGTTACTATTATTATTCCTGCAAGGCAAAGGCAGGTGATAATGCCGAGCTTGAGTATTTTTGAAACATTTTCGTTTTCGCATTTAGCGTAATATTTGCTGATAAGCGGCTGCGAGCCTTGCGCAACACCGTTGAATACAGACACGGCAACGAGTGAAATATTAGCAACAACTCCATAAGCCGCAACGCCGATATTGCCGACTAATTTTAATATAATCATATTAAACGCAACGGTGATTACACCTGAGGAAAATTCGCCTACAAAGGCTGAAACACCGAGCTTTGCACAGTTAAATAATTTAACGAAGGACGGCACGCAGGGCTTAAAGCTTATGTTGTTTTTCTTTGAGAAAAAGTGAATACAGCAGATTGCACAGCCAACAACAGGACTTAAAGCCGTAGCCAAAGCCGCACCTGCCATACCCATTTTAAGCGGAAACATAAGCACCCAGTCCATAACAATATTGAAAAGACTGCTTATAACCGTAGCCGCCATTGCGATTGACGGTGCGCCGTCATTTCTGACGAATGCGTTGCAAATGTAATTCCACATAAAAAGCGGAGTAAAGCACATAAATATTTTTGTGTAAGGAGTGCCGACCTTTACAATCTCACTGCTTCCGCCCAAGATTGCAACAAGTTTATCAGGTATAAAAACACCGATTGCCATAAAAATCAATGCAAAAAGCGTTGTGAAAAATATTGCGTTGAAAAAATATCTGTTATTTTTTTCTCCCTGATTTTTAGCTATTGCAAATCGGATTGCCGAGCCTACGCCAATCATTGAGCCTATGGCAAATATTAAATTATATAGGGGTAATACAAGATTTAATGCGGTAATGCCGTTAGCACCGACTGCCTTTGATATGAAAAAGGTGTCAGCCAAAATGTAGCACGACATTCCAATCATGGCAAATACGTTTTGCGATACGTATTTTGCAAACTCTTTTGACGCACTTTTGCTTTTCATAATAGATTCCTTTACTTGTTTATATATTATGGCGATTTTAACATATATATATTTAATTGGCAAGTGCTATTTAAAATGTCGTGTTTTTATTTATTTAACATATTATTTAATAATGTTCATATTTATTTCACACGCAGTATATTTATGAATATTATAGTTGTAGTTGCAAAGGGAAAGGTGCTACTTCCCGATGCGTATAAAATATTTTTCATCCTTACCTCCTCTTTTTTATATTGATAAAAAGAATAGAAACACCGAGACGTAAAAGCCTCGGTGTTTTTATTTTGTTAATTATACAATTTAAAATTCGATTTTCGTTTGTTTATAATCCTTATCGTGGGCAGTCAGCACCGCAACGCAGTTTTCGTTTTTATACATTTTATTAAGCCAACGAAGAGAAATTTTCATATTTTGAATATTATGTATCGGGCCGGAAAGAATAAGCTCGCTCCACGATTTTTCGCTTATTCCGTTGTCGCCGGCAATTACTGCCATTTTGCCGTTTTGCTTAATCACAACGCAAACAGAGCCTGCCGAATGACCGGGAGTATAAACAATTCTGACGCTTCCGTCGCCAAATAAATCGCAGCTTTTGCCGAAAGGTGCACGGGAGTCATAATTCATTTCAATCGGCTCAATTTCAACACCCTGCCAAAGCGCTTTGCGGTATCTTGGGTTTGGAAGAAGCGATATTTCAAGTTCTTCTTTTGTTGCATAAATATGCTTAGCATCCTTTAAATCCTTAAGCCCGCTTACGTGGTCGCAGTCAAGATGAGTTAAAATTATCGCATCAAGCTGCTTTGGAGTAATGCCGAGTGCGTCAAGCTGCCTTGCAACACTGTCGTTAAGAGTAACGGTAGGCTGACTTGAAAAGTAAAGAGCAAGTCCGAGATGATGCCGTGGGTTTATTGCGCATTGCTCGCTCCAGCCGGTATCAACAAGAACGTTTTTGCCGTTTATTCTTATTAAAAATGCTTTGACGGGTACATCGTTTCTGCCTTTTTTGCTTTGAAAAAGACCTGTATAAGCAAATTTTCCGTTCTTGCTGTCCCTGTTATGAACGGCACTTGATACAAGCATTTTGCCCGTTTGCAGTACGTCGATTTCAGCCATAAATTCGTCCCTCTTTTGCCTACAATATAATAATATAATATCATATTTAGCTTATTCATTCAACAGAATTTATACTGATTTATATATTTGTAAAAAAGTTATTTTGAAAGTGACAATCTTGCTTTGTTTTGATATAATATAGAAAGCAAAAGGAGTTGGTAGCGTGAAAAATATGCTTGATTATATAGAGGAATACGGTAATTATTCATTTAAAGAAAAGCCTTTTAATGAAATAGATAATCTTATATTTTCACAGCTTGCGTATACGGATTTTAAAAATATTGCAGATAAGCAGAGTGTGTCGCTGTTAAAGGGCGCAAAGCTGTTTTTTGCAATGTATACTCAGCAGGAGATTGACGAGCTTATTGCAATCAGTGCAAAAAGTGCCGATTTGCTCAGGCGTTGCAGTATGGCAAAGAGGTTTCAAAATATTATTTTATGCGATTATATTAATAATGTAAGCGACGATATCGACAAGCAATTTTCAGCAATCCATTTTCTTCTTGATGACGGGTGCGACGTTGTTGCATTTAGAGGAACCGACGTTACGGTTACGGGCGTTAAGGAGTCGGCAATGCTTTCCTATATGTTTCCTGTTCCTGCGCAAATCGAGGCTTTGTATTATTTTCAGGAAACGTGTATGCGCCATTCGGGTGATATAATTCTCTGCGGTCATTCAAAGGGCGGGAATCTTGCCGTTTTTGCCGCAGTTAATTGCTCAAATTCGCTCAAAAAAAGGCTTAAGGCGGTTTACGAGGACGATGCGCCGGGCTTTCCGAAATATTTTTTTGACAGATACGATTATTGTCAGATTAAAGATAAAATTCATTTCTTTACCCCGCAAGGCTCAATTATCGGCAGAATGCTTTTTCATGATACCGAGCCTGCTATTGTTCACAGTGAAAATTCGGGCCTTAAGCAGCATCAGGTCTCTTCTTGGGAGGTTGACGGTGACCGTTTTAAATATGAGGAAAAATATGACCGTACAAGCGATTTTGTAAGCGATTATATAAATGAACTGATTGATTATATCTCTGACGAGGAGCTTGAACTTTTCTTTGATACACTTGAATATGTTGCCGAGAATATAGGCATTGAGGATTTTTATGATATCAAGGAGCTTGATATCATAAAAGTGTTCGGTTTGATTGACTCTATTACAACTCTTGATGACGAACATAAAACGAAATTTAAGCAAATTTTGAAAAAAGTTATAGCGGATTTCACAAAGGAGTATTTGTCTCAAAAAACCCAGACATATAAGAATATTTTAGAAAGCTTTTCATTGAAGAAAAAAGAAAATATAGACAGCAATACGGATAAAAATGAGGTAATAGCAGACGGTAGGGAGAGATAACGTAATTTTTTGCTTTATTGGTATTGAAAAATGAAATTAACGTGCTATAATATTTTTTATAGTATTATTATAATTATAAATTTCATAGGCATTGGGTAAAAGTCTTTGCCGTAAATATAGGAGATGTTTAAAAATGCAAAAGAAAGATATTGATTGGTCAAGCCTCGGCTTTGGCTATGTTAAGACTGACAAACGTTTTGTAGCTCACTACAAGAACGGCAAGTGGGACGAAGGTCAGCTTGTTGAGGACGATACTATTACACTTAACGAATGTGCCGGTGTACTTCAGTATGCACAAACTTGCTTTGAGGGTCTTAAAGCATATACAACTAAGGACGGCAGAACTGTTTGCTTCCGCCCTGACCTTAATGCAAGCCGTATCGCAGATTCTTGCCGTGGACTTCAAATTCCGGTTGTTCCTGAAGAAATGTTTTTAAGAGCTGTTAAAGAGGTTGTAAAGGCTAATGAGGCTTGGGTTCCTCCTTTTGGCAGCGGTGCTACTCTTTATATTCGTCCGTATGTTTTCGGTGTTAATCCTGTTATCGGTGTTAAACCTGCAGATGAGTATGAGTTTAGAATGTTCTGTACTCCGGTAGGTCCTTATTTCAAGGGCGGTGCAAAGCCTATCACTATTCGTGTATCTGACGTTGACCGTGCCGCACCTCACGGTACAGGTAATATTAAAGCAGGTCTTAACTATGCTATGTCACTTCGTAACATTGTTGACGCTCATGAGCATGGCTTTGACGAAAATATGTATCTCGACCCTGCAACAAGAACAAAGGTTGAGGAAACAGGTGGCGCTAACTTCCTTTTTGTAACTAAGGACGGCACTGTTGTTACTCCTAAGTCGGATTCTATTTTACCGTCAATCACCCGTCGTTCACTTATGGTTGTTGCTGAGAAGTATCTTGGCCTTAAGGTTGAACAGAGAGAGGTTTATTTTGACGAGGTTAAGGATTTTGCAGAGTGCGGCCTTTGCGGTACTGCAGCTGTTATTTCTCCTGTCGGCAAGATTGTAAACCACGGTGAGGAGATTTGCTTCCCATCTGGTATGGAGGAAATGGGCCCTGTAACCAAGAAGCTTTATGAAACTCTTACAGGTATCCAAATGGGTGAGATTGAAGCGCCTGAAGGCTGGATTTGCGAAATTAAATAAATTGTATAATCGTAGGGGCGAACATTGTTCGCCCCTTTTTGTTTTTTAAAATGTAAACTTTTTATAAATCTATTGAATATTATATAACTTTTATTTATAATAATGGCGAAATTTGAAAAGAGGTAATATCATATATGAAATTTAAAAAGATATTGTCAATATTTTTGAGCCTTGTGCTTGTTTTGTCTGTTTTTGCAGGGCTTGAAATAAATGCTTATGCCGCAACAAGCGGAACATCGGGCGGTGTAAACTGGAATCTTGATAAATCAACAGGCGTTTTCACTATTACAAAAAACGGTAACGGCAGAGGCGCCGATTATTCAAAATATCAATTTTTTGGCGGAAACAATCAGCCTTGGTATAATGACCGTAAATCAATTAAAACGGTTAATGTTGAAGAGGGCGTCGTTCAAATCGGCTCATATTGGTTTTACGATTGTACTAATTTGACTACGGTTAATTTTAATTCTTCAACTCTTGATACCTTGGGTGATGACCTTTTCAGGGGTTGTACCTCACTTCAAAGTATTAATCTTCCTGAAAAAGCGACTTACTATTATAGTGAACTTTTCCTTGACTGTACTTCGCTTAAGTATGTTTCGCTCCCGTCAACCAATAATACCGATAACTATAAGGGCAAAATCCCCAACGGTACATTTAAGGGTTGTACTTCGTTAGAGCAGGTTTACGTCGGCAACGGCCATACGGGTATGGACGTTAATGCTTTTAACGGCTGTTCAAAGCTTAAGGGCATTGTTTGGACAAGCGGTAATCTTTCGTCTGTTGCAAGCTCAGCTCTTACAGGCGTTTCGTCAAGCTGTAAACTCGTTGGTGCAAGTTCTCTTGTTAATGCGACAAGTGCGCTTTCATTCCAAAATGTAAACGGCTTTTGCGGCACGGCTTTAAGCTATAAATATGATGCACAAAACAAGAAGTTAAGCGTTTTAGGCAGTGGCGATATGACCTCTAACCCTTGGAGCGTTTATTCCGCATTTATTACTGAACTTGATTTTTCGGGCACAAACGGTGATTTTACAATTATGAGCGGTGCTTTTCAAAATTTGATTAATTCAACATTTTGGGTAAATATTCCGTCAAATTGCACTAAAATAGGAAACAATGCTTTTTACAATGCAAACTTTAATTACAACAGATTTTTAGGCGATAAAATCACTATCGGCAATAATGCTTTCGGCAACGGCTCGAGCTCGTATGCTCGCTTTTTCGGCATCGCAAATTCAGGTGTTCGTGATTATGTAAAAGCGGGTCAGGCTAAGGGTTACGATTGGCATTATTACTGCCTTGACGATAAGCATAATTATGTGACTAAAACAGTTGCGCCTACCTGCGTTGAAAAGGGATATGATTTAACATATTGTACTGATTGCGATACAGACGAGGTTAAGTCTAATTATACAGACGTTACAGGTCATAAGTATGAATATACCGGCACAAACGGTCCAAGCATTGTTTATAAATGCAGTGTCTGCGGTAAAACAAATCTTCAGCTTGACGCACTTGCTCTTGTTTCAAGCTTTAAGGATGCAATAACAACAGACGATAAGGCTGCGGCTTATACTCAGTCAAATTATGACGGTAAATATGACCTTAACTATAACGGCTTTATCAATGCTAAGGATTACAGTATGCTTAGCAAGATAATTAATAATATTGATACAACAAATAAGCAAACAACTATCGATACTTCAACAACTTACCAAACAATTGAGGGCTTCGGCGCTTCTGCCGCTTGGTGGGCACAGTATGTCGGCGGCTGGGAAAATTTAGACGAGATTATGGAGCTTCTTTACAGCAAGGAAAAGGGCGCAGGTCTTGATATTTATCGCTATAACCTCGGCACGGGATCGCAAGATGATACGCATATTACAGATGTTGACAGAAGAACGGAAGGCTTTTTGCAGAAGGACGGCACATACGATTGGAGCCGGGACGCTAATGCACAAAAGGCTCTTGCCTCTGCTCAAAAGGCTAACAAGGATTTAAAGGTTACCCTTTTCTCTAACTCCGCTCCTGTTTGGCTTACGAAAAACGGCAAGGCATATTGCTCAAACGGCGCTAATTCTAACCTTGATCCAAGCAATTATGACGCATTTGCCCAATTCGTTGTTAAGTGTTCGGAGCATTTCATTGACGAGGGTTATAATGTAACAGAGGTTTCGCCTATTAACGAGCCTGAATGGGCTTGGGCAGCCGATACAAACGGTAACGCCGGACAGGAGGGTTCTCATTGGGAGGATACTGCGGCAAGGAATTTCTATAATAATGCAATGATTCCTGCCATTAAAAAGAGCGAAAAGCTTAACGGCAGAGTCGGCGTCGACGTTTGGGAATGTGCACAGCTTAATCACTCAACATATTTCAACGGTTTTCTTAATAATATGTTCTCATCATCAAGTATGTACCCTAACAATTACGGCAAAAATAACTCTAATATCAGAGATTATGTTGACTCTCTCGGAACACACTCCTATTGGGCATCAACAAGCGACAGGGAAAAGGTTGCAAGCACACTTGCAGGCAATGCGCTAACTAATAATTACACCGCTGTTAAAAAGGTACGTTGCACAGAATATTGCCAGATGACAAATGACGGCAATTCAGGTGTTTACGGTCTTATTCAAAAAGAGGGCACAACCAACGGTCTCGGTATTGAATACGGTCTTGCTCTTGCAGATATTATGCATCAGGATTTAACCATTCTCAACGCTGTTGAATGGGATTGGTGGGTAGCTGTCGGTCCCGGTGTATATCCTGACGCACTTGTTTATGTTAATAAGGAAAATCACAACGATGTTCAAACCTCAAAGCGCCTTTGGGTAATGGGTAACTACGCAAGATTTATTGAGGACGGTGCAAAGAGAGTTTCTGTTTCGACAGGCTCGAATTTTGGTAAAAATCTTGTTACAAACACAACTTATTCTTGGAAAGACGGCAACACAACACGCACCGACAAGAATAATTACATTGAGCAGACTGCTTACCAAAATCCCGACGGAACAGTTGTAGTAGTTTATATCAATAATTCGGACACAAACGAATATACAAAGTTCTCATCATCGGATTATAAGAAGTTTGAAACTTATGTAACAGACGAAAGCCGTGACCTTGAAAAATATCAAAGCGGCAACACAAATGTGGCTGTTTCAATTCCTGCAAAGAGTGTAACAACAGTAGTTCTTACACCGAATGCACAATAATAAAAAATAATAAAATTAACGGGCGAACGCTGTTCGCCCCTACGGTTATCGTATAATTTGATTTTCGTAGGGGCGATCACCGATCGCCCGCTTTTATTTTTCTATTTCTAATACTGTTAATTTATCCCCGTCGACCTTAAATTTCACGTTCATATTATCAAATGAAATGCCGTAAATTCTGTTAGAATCATTTTGGTAGGCAGGACGTGGGTCGCAACTTAAAATGCCTGTTAGTGCGTCGATTTTGTCACTCGGTATAAATGATTTTAAATTATCGCTTATTTCAATTTCAAGCCTGTCTGCTTCGTGCACGTCTGCAAAGCTGCTTTTTGCTTCGGGACGGCAGTCGGCATATTTTATATAAGGTTTAATGTCATAAATCGGAGTGCCGCTTTTCATATCAACTCCGCCTACCGTAAGCACTGTGCCGTGCTCTTTCGTTTGTTCAACCTTAATCAGCTTTACGCACGATAAGCCGATATTGTTAGGCCTAAACGGTGAACGGGTGGCAAAAACGCCTTTTCTTTTTTCTCCTCCAAGCCTCGGAGGCCTTACAGTCGGTGAAAATTCATCTCTTATACTGTCTGAAAACTGCCATAAAATCCAAAGGTGAGAAAATTCCTCTATCCCGTCAAATGCTTCCTTAACATTATACGGAGAATCAAGAATTATTTTGCCCTCAAGTTCTTCAACAAGACCGCTTTGGCGAGGTGCGCCGAATTTTTCAGGCAAGGGTGTATATATTTTTCCTATAGGTTTCATAATTTTATACCTTTATTTTTGATAAAACCTCACCAATCTTGTCGTGAATAACAAGGTCTGCATTTTTATCCATCGGTGTTTCGTCACGGTTTATAAGCACTAAGTATTTGCCCCTGAAATATCTTACAAAGCTTGCCGCAGGATAAACCGTCAGGCTTGTTCCGGCAATAATCAGGCAGTCGGCATCGCTTATTGCTTCAAGCGCACCGTTTACGGTATCACCCTCAAGCCCTTCTTCATAAAGTACAACATCGGGTTTTACCAAGCCGCCGCATTCGTCGCAATAGGGGATAGGGGTGTTGTTTTTGATATAGTCTGCATCAAAGAATTTTCTGCATTTTGTGCAATAATTTCTAAGCGTTGAGCCGTGAAGCTCGTATACTTTTTTGCTTCCTGCCGCTTGGTGCAAGCCGTCAATATTTTGAGTCACAACTGCACTTAGTTTTCCTGCTTTTTCAAGCTCGGCAAGCTTTAGATGCGCCTTGTTCGGCTTGACGTTTTCAATTAGCATTTTATCCCTGTAAAATTTGAAAAAATCAATAGTGTGGCTGTAGAAAAACGTGTGCGAAAGTATCTCCTCGGGAGGATAGTCGTATTTTTGATTATAAAGCCCGTCAACACTTCTGAAATCGGGTATTCCGCTTTCCGTCGATACACCGGCTCCGCCGAAAAATACTATTTTATTACATTCGTCAATAATTTGCTGTAAATCCATAATAGCCTCTTATTCCGCAATGTCCGCAAGGTCAAATCTTATAACCTTTTTAAGCCCGTCAAGCGTAGTTTCGACTTGATAGCCGATTTTGCCGCCGCTGAACATTATTGTATCAAAATCCTTTGCACTTTCGTGAATTGTGGTTTTAAAAAATTTCTTCATTCCAATCGGTGAGCAACCGCCGTGAATATAGCCGGTGAGCGGTAAAAGTTCTTTTGATTTAATCATTTCAACCTTCTTTTCACCCACTGCTTTTGCCGCTTTTTTAAGGTTTAATTCCTTGTTTACGGGAACTAAAAATACATAGTGATTGCCTGTTTTGCCGACTGTTACAAGCGTTTTGAAAACCTTGTTTGCATCTTCGCCTAAAACCTCAGCAACCTCTTGCCCGCCAACAGCGTCGGTGTTTAAATACGTGTACTCTGTATATTTGACCTTTTTTTGGTCAAGTATTCTCATTACATTAGTTTTTTCGTCCATAGTTTTGCCTCGATATATTAATTTATATTATAATTTTATCATAGAGAAATTGTCTTTTCAACATTGTTTTAAAAGTTTAAATATAGTATAATGTTTTTATTCTGAAAAAAGTTTTAGCTTTAATCACGATAATTTTTTGATATAGTGCATGGCGCAATGATTTTATTTGACGGAGTAGATAAAAATGTATAGTGCAAACGAAAAACGATATGAAAAAGCAGAGTTTAATAAGTGCGGCGAAAGCGGTCTTTATCTTCCGAAAATTTCGCTTGGTTTGTGGCAAAATTTCGGTGACAATGCTGATTATGACGAGATGAAGGATATTATTTTAACAGCCTTTGATATGGGCGTTACGCATTTTGATTTGGCTAATAATTACGGCCCGAAGCCCGGAGCGGCAGAGGTGAATTTCGGCAAAATCGTACGTGAAAATCTTATGCCGTACCGTGACGAACTTGTTATCAGCACAAAGGCGGGATACAGAATGTGGGACGGTCCTTACGGTATAGGCGGGAGCAGGAAATATCTTGTGTCCTCACTTGACCAAAGCCTTAAGCGCCTCGGTCTTGACTACGTTGATATTTTTTATCACCATTGTATGACGCCGGATACCGAGCTTAAGGAAACAGCGCTTGCACTTTCTGATATAACACGTCAGGGCAAGGCAATCTATGTCGGAATGAGTAACTATAACGGCAAGAAAATGCACAGAATGTACCACAGATGCGATGATTTAAACGTGCCGTTTATCATAAATCAAAATCGATATTCGATTTTTGACAGAACGGTTGAAAAGAATGATTTGAAAAAAGAGGCTAAGTCTAAGAAAAAAGGCTTGATTGCTTTTTCACCTCTTGCGCAAGGTCAGCTTACCGATAAGCTTGCTGGCGGCATTGTTGAAAATTCAAGGCTTTACAATAACGAGGTGCTTCAAAAAAAGGTAGGCTACAGCGAGGGCAGGCAGGCGCAGATTGCTCAGCTTTATAAAATGGCGAAGGATAGGGGACAAACACTTTCTCAGCTTGCAATTGAATGGCTTTTGCAATGGGGCGAAGTTACAAGCGTACTTATCGGCGTTCACTCGAAGGCACAGCTTTTGGAAAACTTAAAGGCGCTTGAATGTAAGCCGCTTTCAAAATCGGAAATAATGCAGATAAATGCGATAGCGGGCAAGTGATTTTACTTGACAGTATTAATAATATAATATATAATATAGTGATTAAAATTCTGAGAAGGAGACATTTTTATGGCAGCAAAAACTTTTAAGATGACATCGGAAGGTAAGGCTGAACTTGAAAAAGAACTCGATTACCTTAAAACCGAAGGCAGAATTGATATAGCAGAAAAACTTAAGGTTGCACGTTCTTACGGCGACCTTTCCGAAAACAGCGAATATGATGAAGCTAAGAGCGAGCAGGCAAAGATTGAGGCACGTATCAGCGAACTTGAATATCAGCTTGACAATGTTGAGATTGTTGACAGCGTAGATAAAGATGCTGTAAGTATGGGCTCTAAGCTTAAGGTTAAGAGAATATCTGACGGCGTTGAATTATCGTTTGAAATCGTAGGCTTTGCACAGTCGAATCCGGCAGAAGGTAAGATTTCTGACGAAAGCCCTATCGGTATGGCTCTTATGGGCAAGAAGCAGGGCGAAAAAGTTACTGTTGAAGCTCCTATCGGCAATCTTGATTATGAAATTTTGTCAATCAACTAATTTATTGAAACAAGAGGTATAAATATGGCAGGAAAGTTTGAAATCACCAAAGCAGGCGACGGTACTTTCTCATTTGAATTATTTATTGATGATAATGCAGTCGGTAAAAGCCCTGTTTTTGACAAGGAGGACGCTTGCAAGAGAGGTGTTAAGGCTGTTAAGAAGAACAGCAGAATGAAGGTTCAAAACACTCTTGCAAACGATGAGGAAAAGACTAATCCTAAATATCTTGTTGAAGCAGACGGCGATAAGGTGAAGTATACATTATTCCTTCAAACGGGTGCAGTTGCTCTTGAGGGCAGTGCCGAGAATGAGGCAGAGGCTCTTGATATTATTGAAAAAATCGGCAACAATGCAAATGCCGCTCCCATGGCTATGGCAGAGGTTGTTCTTTCCGAGAATGAGCAAAAGCAGATTAGAATAGAAAAGCTTAAGGCTCTTCAAGCTTCAGGACGTGACCCATTTGAAATTACACTTGCAAGCCAAACACACCATTCAGATGAGATTAAGGCAAGTTATGACGAGCTTGAGGGCAAGGACGTTATCATTGCCGGCAGAATTATGACATGGCGTGATATGGGCAAGGCTAACTTTATTGATATTCAGGACAGAAACGGCAGAATTCAGTCTTATGTAAGAATGAACGATATCGGCGAAGAAACTTTCAAGGAATTTAAAACTTGGGATTTAGGCGATATTGTTGAAATTAAAGGCTTTGTGTTTAAGACAAAGACAGGCGAAATTTCAGTTCACGCTAAGGAAATCAGGCTTCTTTCAAAATCTCTTCTTCCGCTTCCTGAAAAATTCCACGGCCTTACAGATACGGATACACGCTACAGAAAGCGTTATCTTGACATGATTATGAACCCTGATGTTAAGGAAACTTTCATCAAACGCTCAAAAATCATTACTTCAATCAGAAATTATCTTGATAATCTCGGATTTATTGAGGTTGAAACTCCTATTCTTAATACTATTGCGGGCGGTGCGGCTGCAAGGCCTTTCATCACTCACCATAACACGCTTGATATGGATATGTATCTTCGTATTGCAACGGAACTTTACTTAAAGCGCCTTATCGTCGGCGGTATGGAACGTGTATATGAGATTGGCAGAAACTTCAGAAACGAGGGTATGGACGTTCGTCATAATCCGGAATTTACCTGCATTGAGCTTTATCAGGCGTTTACCGATTATCACGGAATGATGGATATTGCCGAGGCACTTATCCGCAATGCCGCTAACGAGGTTTGCGACAGCCTTCATATCACATTTAACGGCACTGCAATTGACCTTGAAAGCCCATTTAGACGTCTTACTATGATTGATGCTGTTAAGGAATACAGCGGTGTTGATTTTGCCGAGTTTATGAGCGATAACGAAAAGGCAATTGCAATTGCAAAGGAAAAGGGCATCGAGATTGAAAACGGAAAGGCAACATGGGGCGATATTCTCAATTCGTTCTTTGAAGAATTTGTTGAAGAAAATCTTACTCAGCCGACCTTTATTATGGACTATCCTGTTGAGGTAAGTCCGCTTACTAAGAGAAAGCCGGATTGCCCTGTTTTGACCGAACGTTTTGAGCTTTTCATTATGGGCGGCGAATACGGCAATGCTTATTCCGAGCTTAATGACCCGATTGACCAAATGTCACGTTTCGAGGCTCAAATGAAGCTTCGTGAGGCAGGCGACGACGAGGCTAATATGATTGACCACGATTTCGTAACTGCTCTTGAATACGGTATGCCTCCTACAGGCGGCCTCGGTATCGGTATTGACCGTCTTGTAATGCTTCTTACGGACAGCTATTCTATTCGTGATGTATTACTTTTCCCGACAATGAAGACCCTCGGTGGTGTAAAATCCGAAAATGGTGTAAAGGATAAAGAAGTTTCTACACCAAATTCAGAGCCTGAGAAAATTGATTTTTCTAAGGTAAAGATTGAGCCTTTGTTTGAAGAAGATGTTGATTTTGATACATTCTCAAAGTCTGATTTCAGAGCTGTGAAGGTTAAAGAGTGTGTTGCAGTACCGAAGTCAAAGAAACTCCTTCAGTTCACTCTTGATGACGGAACAGGCACAGATAGAACCATTTTAAGCGGTATTCATAGCTTTTATGAGCCGGAAGAACTGGTTGGAAAGACTCTTATTGCTATCACAAATCTTCCACCGAGAGCTATGATGGGCATTGACTCTTGTGGTATGCTTCTCAGTGCAGTACACGAAGAAGAAGGCGAAGAAAAGCTTCATCTCCTTATGGTAGATGACCATATTCCGGCAGGTGCAAAGCTCTATTAAGAAGTACCGTTTTACCCTATAAAACGGGATGTACTTCATTTGTGAAAAAGCTCTGAAAATACACAAATACACCAAATTTACACCAAATGGTGCTTGAAACGGTGCAGAGCCTTAAAAATCACATAATTTTCAAAATATATGGGCAGTTCCATTGTGGAATTGCCCATTTTCAGAAAGAAAAAGATGAATCGAGATTTATAGGAGGATAGCAAGGTGGATTTTATAATCAGACCATATAAACAAGGTGAAGAAAAGTATGTTGCAGAGCTTCACAAAGCACTCTATTCAACCGAATACTCATGGGGACCGAGCTTTACCGATTATGCTATGAAAATTGCAACAGATTTTGCAAAAGGCAGTAAGAATGACCGAGAAGAACTATTTGTTGCGGATTGTGATGGTGTTTTAGCTGGCTGCATTATGCTTTGCCAGGCGGATGATCCTTTCGTTGGTCAGTTACGACTTTTTGCCGTCGAGAAGGACTATCGACGCTATGGCATTGGTTCAGCGCTGATTGCCGCTTTTATGCAAAAAGCCAAGGATTCCGGGTATCAGAAAATTATTCTCTGGACAGCCAGCCCCCTTACTGACGCTATTCGGCATTACGAAAAGTTGGGCTTTAAGGCAACTGAGTCTGTAGAAAATACTACATGGAATACAGATGGAAAGTCGCTTGATGAAATTAAAATGGAATTGTTTCTCTGACAACTTCCAGTTTGCCAAACCCTTTGAGAGAGGAGAAATCTTTTCTCAAAGGGCTTTTTTAATTTTTACGGATATTCGCAAACTACAAGAAAAAGCCGAAACTTCATATGTTTTATCCCCAATTAGGTGTAAAACTCTGCTCGATGGCGGGCGGCGGCGTACAAAAAATCTATATGGTGTTTTTAAGAGAACCGTCCCGGCGGGACAGGTCAGGCAGTGACCTGTTCCACCTCTGGGATGGGTTTGAGATTAAAATGAATTTCGATAGAAATGTGTCTTGTTTTATCTT